>Ga0206827_1096_pt2 | contig 18667 bp, 14 predicted proteins | sample Alteio_BWOrgCont_77_FD_152852 | JGI IMG/M metagenome (GOLD analysis project Ga0206827, IMG submission 152852) | Enriched cells from forest soil in Barre Woods Harvard Forest LTER site, Petersham, Massachusetts, United States -... | ecosystem: Environmental > Terrestrial > Soil > Temperate forest >...
GTGCCTATCTGTCCTGAAGCAGTTGCAGCGCTGGTAATGGCCACGGGAATTGCGGCGTTCACATCGATGGTAACGCCGGCCGTTGCCGAAGTGTAGTCAACGGCATCGTCTGGAGTAAACGTGACGCTCAAACTCTGCCCCAATCCGGGCGCGAGCACGGTCCCTGCGGTCGGCGCGTATACATACGCGCCAGTCAGAGCCGCATTCGTAAACGCGTCGCTGGTGGCGGCGTTAAGTTGTGTGGAGTCCAGCGGCACGCCCGCGAAAATAGGCGCTGGTTGCGTCCATGCTATCGCCGGCGTGGCGGGATTAATCGTCAGTGTTCCATCGACGCGTGTAACGTCGTAGTTTCCGAGCACGCCGTTGAGATCAACGAGGCTTGGCGAAATGGTGTATGTACCCACGGCGCTGTCTTGCGCGTCATTAGAGGAGTAAGTCGCCGAGATAGCATCGCTGTTCTGAACGCCAACCAACGACCCGGTAAAGACAGGATCGGGCGCGTTGTAAACGCGCGTGGCGTCAGCCGCAGTCACCGTCAGCATGGCTTGACCGACGGTCAGAGTGCCAGTGTTCGAGTTCACGGCAGCGTAATTGCCGAGCAAGTTGACCGGATCGACCACCGTTGCCGTAATCGTATAGTTGCCCACGGGGCTGGCCGGTGTCGCGGTTGTGGCGTAGGTCGCAGTGATGTTGTCGCCGTTCAAGATGCCTGTGATTGTCCCGGTGAACGCAGGGTTGGCCGCGCCATAGCTGCGCGACGCATCGCCCGGGGTCACCGTGATCGCCGGCGCTGTGGTAATCGTCAACGTGCCGGTGTTGAGTGTGACACTGTAGTTTCCAGCCTCGTTGTTGGGGTCGGTCAAGGTCGCGGTAATCGGATATATTCCGACAGATGAGGACACTGTAGCAATCGTCGCGTAGGTTGCGTTGATTCCGTCGTTGTTCAGCACGCCGGTCACAGTGCCCGTGAAGGTTGGATTGGGCGACGCGTAAACGCGGCTGGCATTCGCCGGCGTGACACTGAGCGGCGCGGCAGTGACGCTCAACGAGCCATTCGTCAGCGTGAGGCTGTAGTTGGCCAGCCTGTTGCCGGGATCGAACATCGTCGGCACGACCGAATACGATCCGACCGCGCTGGTGGCCGTCGCGGAAGTGGCATACGTCGCGGAAATGTTGTCCCCGATTTTAATCCCGACTATTGTGCCGCTCAAGGTTGGATTCGCCGCACCATAAACACGCAAAAAACTGCCGCCTGTTACTGTTAACGGCGCTTTGCTCACCGTCATCTGCCCGACGTTGACATTGACCGTGTAATTCGGCAGCTTATTACCTGGATCAACGAGCGTCGCGGTGATGGTATAATTTCCCGCCGCGCTGATCTGCGTCGCCGTCGTCGCGTAGGTCGCGGTGATGTTGTCACCGTTCAAAATCCCAATGATCGTCCCCGTCAGTGTCGGATTGGGATCGCCGTAAGCTCGAGTGAAGCTGTCTGGCGTCACTACCAGCAGCGCCGCCGACGTGCCGATCGTTAAGATGCCATTGTTTGACGAGACGGCGTAATTGCCAAGTTTGCTGCCCGGATCGACTAACGTAGGTACGATGGAATAGGTGCCCACGGAACTGTTGATCGTTGCGGTAGTCGAGTACGTGGCCGTGATGTTGTCGCCATTGACCACGCCTGAAAGTGTGCCGGTAAAGGTGGGATTCGCCACACCGTACGCGCGCTGGAAACTATTGGCTGACACAGTCAACGGCGCCTTGGTGACAGTCAATGTGCCATTATTTAGGGTCAGACTGTAATTTCCCAGAACGCCGCCGGGATCGACCGGCGTGGGAACAATGGCGTAAGTGGTGGCCGCGCTGGAAAGCGTGGCCGTCGTCCCATACGTCGCGGTAATGCTGTCGCCATTCACCAGGCCCGTGATAGTCCCCGTGAATGTCGGATTCGCCGTTGCATAAACGCGGCTGAAACTGTTCGCTGCGATCGTCAGCGCAACTTTGTTCACGGTCAAAGTTCCTGAGTTCAACGTCAAGGCATAGTTGCCAAGCTTGTTGCCAGGATCGCTGAGCATGGCTGTGATCGGATACGCGCCGGAAGCGCTGCCCAACACGGCAGCCGTGGAATAGCTCGCGGTGATGTTGTCGCCGTTCTTGATGCCTGTGATAGTGCCTGTCAAAGTCGGATTCGCCGAACCATAGCTCCGGCTGAAACTCGCCGGCGTGACTGTGAGCGGGGACGTCGTTACCGTCAGCGTGCCATTGCTCGATGTAACAGTGTAGTTGCCTAGCTTGCTGCCTGGATCAACCAGCGTAGGCACGATGGAATAACCGCCCAAGGTGCTCGTCAGCGTGGCGTTCGTCGCGTACGTCGCCGTGATGTTGTCGTTGTTTTGAATACCCAAAATCGCACCTGTTAGCGCGGGATTTGTCGCCCCATACGCACGGCTGAAGCTATTGGCGGTCACACTTAGCGGCACGGGACTCACTGTAAGCTGATGGGAACTGTCCGTGCTGCTGGAAAAAACACCGCTTGCATTGAACGTTGCTGCAATCGTATAGCTACCAGCGGGTGTTCCCGCGGGAATCGAGTAATTTACGCTCGCGGTTCCATTTGCGACAGTGCTGGAAGTGACAGCCGAGCCGAGGTTGTTTGTCCCGTTCATCAGCTGGAATGTCACTGCGCCCGCAGTGACCGTCTGACTGGCGCTGACATTGGCGTTGAGCGTCGCGTTTGTCACGCCATAGCTTACTGCCGCCGGCGAGGTAGCCGCGAGTGTGGTGGCGAGGGGTGTCACCTGAATCGTAACTGGAACTGATAAAGAATTAGCGTTATTACCGTCGGTCACATGGTAATTGAATGAATCTGTACCAGCGAACCCGACGGCGGGTGTATATGTAAATGATCCATTCGAGTTTAGGGTAACCGTCCCGTGTGATGTCGTCGTGTCTATTGCGGATGTCAAAGTATTGGAATTTGCATCGGTGTCGTTCGCCAACACTCCAGGCGCTGAGACGTTAAGAGTCTGGCCCGCGATCACGCTGTAGGTGTCTGCAGCCGCTACGGGTGGCGCTAACGCAAGGGTTTGAATTTCAGAAAGCAAAAGTACTCGGTTGTAAATTCGGATATCATCGAGCTTTCCAGACCAGAAAACGCCTTGAGAATTCGCGCCAATAGTCAGCACCATCGCTACGTTCTGTACGGTCCCGTCCCACGCGGGCGGATTAATCGTCTCCAAAGAGCCGTTAACGTACATTGCAACCTGCTTTAAACTTGCGCTGACGGTAATGGCAACATGATACCAAGTTTGACTTGCGATTAGAGTGGAGCCAATGAATACAGCGTCAGTTCCGTTCGCATTTTTCACGTCAAAATGGACTTTATTGTCGATATCGACAAAAGCGTCGAATTGATGTTGGTTTCCGCCATCATACCATTTGCCCATGAAGACTCTTCCATTCGCATTTCCGCGATAAATCCAAGCACATATAGTAAAATCGGTTCCGAAAAGATTTGGGGATGTACTGGACTGTACATATTGGCTAACGCCGTCAAAACTCAAAGCGTCGCCGTGAACTCCAAGTGTCCATAATGGCCCATTATAGAGTGTCGCAGTATAGCCGTTGCCCGAAGAGTCGTTGGCAACTGTGCCGGTTCCTTCATCAAAATTGTATTGGACCACCGGCCCGGATGCCGCGCGCGCCGCCCCAACGCATGTCAAAAAAAACACGCAAGCAACAGCCCGCAGACCGCATCCCAACGTTAATCGTCTCATGTCGCGTATTCCTAATTGAAAGTTCTCGGCGAAATAGATTATACCCCACCCCGAAAAATGCCACCGTTTTGTTGTTGATATTCGGGCATTCCATAATCCGGGGGAATTGAACGGTTACGAAAACTAAACCGCGGGCGTTGCCATCGTGCCGGTGTAACCGTGCCCGGTTTTGTCGTTCGCCGTGGTGCCGGCGCCTTCGTTGAAATCCCAGTACGCCATCAGCCCCGGTTCGTTGCCGGTCAGCGTGCGGTTCATGTAGGTCTTGATCTGTGTGGCGCTGCGCACGGCATTCCAAATTCGGAATTCGTCAATTTGCCCAACAAAGGGCTGCGGCTGGCCGCCCGGCAACTGCAAATCGGACTGATAGTTGGTAAATGTCGTCGTCGATGTGGTCGTATAGATGAGCACGCCGTTCCAATAAACCTGCAATGCCGTGCCGTTCTTGACAAGCGCAAAATGACTCCAGACCGCGCGCGTATTGATGTTCGTAGTTCCCACCTGATCGCCTGCCAGTTCCCAGAAAAAATAGTCCGGGCCGCTGTTCCACGGCGAATGGAATTTCCAATAGTCCCCGGCTACGAGCGGGCTGAGCTGAAACGTGGTGGGAAGGTCGAATTCGCCCGCGGTGAAGTATTGCCAGAATTCAATAGTAAAATGATCGGATGGCGCAACCAAACCAAAGCTCGGCACCGTGACAAGCGCATCGGAACTCCCCGTCGTCCCGACGACCGATCCCATGAGGCTGACTCGGTATTTGTCCGCGGGCAGGTTCAAGCCGTTCAAGTTGATCGTAAGCTGGGTCGACGTCGTCATTTGCAAATTGGATGCTTGCAGCGTGACCACAACGTCGTCGGCGGTGTCGAAAATTCCATCCGGGCCGGCGCGCACTAAAACAACGGACGCGGGATTGATGCTGCTCGCAGCGACGGGCGTGTTGAAATTGATCACCACGCTTTGCTGAGCCGTCGTAGCCACCGAATTCGGCGCTGGCGACATGGAGGTCACTGTCAACGCGCGCACAGAGCTAACACAGGTCAACAACAATACGCAGACCGCGGCCTGTAGTGCGCGCGCGGAAATCAATCGTGTCATTTTTCGTCTTCCTTTAATTATCGAATTATCAAACGGGGCAGCTTATTGTCAATTCCAGAGTAGTCCATCTATTTCGTGCTGAAATGTTGCGGCGGCTTCGCAACTCTGAAGACGCACCGCGCGGAATATTTACTGCCGATATTCGCGGTACAAATCCAGTTCCGCCAATTCAATATAGTCAACTGTCGCGCTATCGGGTCCCAGTTCAACGTACGTGCCACCTGAACCGGATGAGACCAGCGCGACCTGGATCCATTTGCCGATGAACGGGGTGTAGTCGAAAGTGAGCCGGCCGTTGCCGGATACGTCGGCTGTCGTCGTGCCGCTGCCCTCGTTAAATGTGTAATTGAGCACCGGTCCCTGCGCCGCATGTACGCTGAGCGCAAAAACGCAAAATACAGCCGTGACGAATGAATGTATGCAACGCATAGGCAACTCTCTATTTGGCGACGAACTCGTGGAAAAATGCAACCGATGGTACGGTATCGTGTTTCGGCAAGAAAGTCTATTGTTATTTTAACCCGAATGTACAGCGCGTGGTCGAGACACCGCGCCGCGACGACGCGTCGCTTTGGCGCAAGCTCCGCGAGAAGATGGCCTACCCAACGCTCGACGGGGCGCTCAGGCGATGAGCGCGAATCGCCGCGCCAAGTCCTGCGCTTCTTTCGCCTTTCCGCACAGCCGCCCCACCTGTTCGTCCCGCTGACAGCCAGCCTGCCATCGATCGTAGTGGCGTCCAGGACGGCTGTGATCGCGTCGCCGTTGTAATCGGTGCGTTTGAAAGCACGCCGAACGTTGGAACACTCAATGCGCCGATTACCCATACCCCGAAATAGCATCGAAAATGTCGTAAAACATTTTCCACCTATTTGTACTAATCAACGACACAACTGAAATCCCGGAGTAGTCCTCATTAAGTAAATCAATGCGGCACCCTAACAATAGGGTCAAAGGACTTCCTGGATTTGGAATTGGTGATGCGGTCGATTCCACAGAGTCTTTGCGAATAGCGGGGGCGCGGATTTTCCTTCCAGCCTCGTCGACCTGATCCTTCACACATTTCTGAATCGCATCCAGAACGGCATTCGCCCAAACGCAGATTTCGGCCTCCATGATTCTCTCAATGACACAGTTGTGCTCCGATAGATCGATTGCGCACTGTTCGTTGATCTTGCGATGCAAATGCCGCGCGAGCGCTGGCGCGTGGTGCTGGATGTGTTCGCAATAGAGTTCGCCCAGGCTGCGCAGCATTTTGATGGATTCATCGGGTGTGACGTTGCGCATCACTGCTTCACGGCTTTCGAACTTAGCTGCTCGTGAAGCGCGTCCGAAACAATGCTTGTCATTTGGCTGGAAGCCACGAACACATGCGAATCTGTTACACAAATCTTGTCGACGTGCTGATCGATGGCGGCCATGATGGCGCTCGCTTCATCCTGATCTTCGTCGCACGCGTGCCGGCGCCGCCCGAGATCACACACACGGAATGGCGCAAGGCTATTTTGTACGCTTCCAATTGCGCGGCTTTGAGTTCTTCGTGAAACCCGACAGGCGGTTGAATTTGGGCCGTGCGTCCGCTGAATTCCGCCAGGACGGTTCGAATGAAATTCTCGGCGCTGCTCATGGCGAGGTTTGTCACCGCGACGCCGTCTAGCAGGATGCGGCCGCTGTCCGCGAGCGCGCGGGCGCGTTTCTGAATTTGCTGTCGGCCCTCGAGCGAATCGAGAAAGAGTATTTTCTCCGCCAGCCCGATAAGCGCATGCCCGTCCGTCCACGTGTGGCCGGCGTCGATTTCGGAATTCAGTGCGTATAGAATCGCAGCGTCGATGCGGCCAGGATGATCCTTGGGCGTTCCCATCGATCGCGCAATCTGGTCCGCACGTTTGAAACCGTAACCGTCCACCAGATCAATGAGCTGATACGGATCCTGCCGAAGAACGCCGATGACCGATTCGCCGAACTTCTCGATCAGCGTGTTCATCTGATGCTCGGTTAAGCCGAACTTCGCGAGGTAAGTGCGCAGAGAATTCTCGCTTGCATTGCGCCGCCACGCGTCCCGCAATGTCTCCAGAACGGTGACAGGTATTTTCAGGGCCTGATGCAGCGCGGCGAGATCGCCGGCGAGCATGCGCCCGAGGCCCGCGGCGTCCTTGGCGAAGTCCACGATTTTCTGCGCGGTCGATTCGCCGATGCCGCTAAACGCATTGTGTCGCGCCAAATATTGAACAAGGCCGTCGGCGCTCTCCGGAAGATCGTAAGAGAGTCGCTCAACATTGAATTGCTTTCCGAATTTCGGATCTTTCACGAACGTCCCGACAAAGGCGACGGTGTCACCGACATTGGCGCAGAGCGGGCCGCGGAATTTCACGGAAGGCCCGTCGTCTGATTTCAACAGCCCCGCGGAGAATGTCGGCGATGCGTGGAAGACTTTCGTGATCACGCCGCGGAGCGTTACGGATTCGGACATGCGATGTCTCCCAACTGTGCGCGGACAAACATGCGCAGGTACTGTTCCGTGAAGATCGCGGCCGCCGGACGGCTGCCGCACCAGAACACTGGAATGTCCTGGCGATGAATAATGTTCAACGCGAATCCCAGCAACGCCTGAGGTGAAACGCTACGTAACTGGGCGTTAAGCTCCCCGCGAAGCAGTCGATCGAGATCCGCCTCGACGACGATGCATGCCGCAACAAACCGTTTCAGCTTTTCCAATTCTGCCGCAAATCGTTCGCCGTCGTGAACGACCGTGTGCAGAAAATCGGAGAGGCTCTTTCGCTCGACGGCGACCGCGTGCTCGTAGCCGACGACTGAATAATCGCCGGCATGCAACTTCCGCCGTTCCGATGGGCAGCCGAAACTGTATGGCTCCTTCTCCCTGGTATCGATGACGATCTGAAACATTCTGCGCCACCTCGTCGTTAAAGTTCCGTTCCGAACACTTGGTAGATACGGATGCGGGAATTCCAGTCCGTCCGTATCCCAACGAATCGCCCCCACCCCAGGGGGGAGGGCCTGGCCTTAGAAGGGAACCGATTCTTTAGGTGCCACTCCCTGCGCGCCCGCGGGCAGCTACAACCGTTTGTTGAAGTATACGTTGCTATATTCGCCCTTGGTCTTCTTCGTGATCTCCAAGGTCTGGTCCAGCATCACGTCGAGCCGATTCGGTAAGTCGCTGAGCTTCGGCAATTCGATTTCGAGCACTTTCAGATCTGCCTTGAAGAACGGCATCGCGTTGGACGTGAGGACGGAGTTTTTGAAGATGTGCCGTCCTGTATGCTGTCCGGAGATGACGACCAGGTCGTACTGCAGCATTGGGTTGCCGGCCTGCGACTTATTCAAGCGCGCGGCCTGCACGCGCACCTGGTATTTTCCGTCCGGAACCTCTTCGCTTTCGGCCGCCTCCGCATGCTCGAAGTCAGCATCGTATTGTGAAAGATCCACGCTCGGCGCGGCGGCTGCCGGCGTCGATGTGAAATTGAAGGGATCGTGGGTGTTGCTCATGGCTGTGTGCTCCATTAAGTAGGGGGTGATGGGAAACCAAATCTACTTGGCCGCCGGCGCCTTCACCGGCGCGCCGGCCGTCAAGGCCCGGACGAATTCGTCGAAATTCAGCGGCAGCGTTTCCGGCAGACGTCCCGTGCGATCCCCGGCGTCGTACGTCGGGTGCGGCTTCGTACGAATGATGCGTTGGGTGACGGCGTTGCCGTCCTTGTCCCGGACGACTATCGCGTCGCAGTAAAGAATCATGTCCACTAAGCCCAACACAACGGCGCGCGCCCAAACTGGCAAACTGGGTTGCGTCTTGCAGATCTCGGCGGTCCGCGTCTCAAGGGTCTTCTCGACGGCATGACTGATCAGGATCAAACCGTACGGCAGGCTGGCAAGTTTGGTCAGTACACGGTGCCACTCGTTCTTGATGAATGCCCAGCCCTTCCCATGCGGCAGATCGCCTTCGTACTGGACACCGTGCTGCGCGTTGACGTGATCCGAACACATCTTGTACGCGTTGTCCACCGTGTCGATCACGATGGTTTTGAAATTATGGTTGCCAGCCGCCACGAGGTTGCAGGCTTCCAAAAGTTCCGGCCATGTGTAGGTCGGGATCTTGAAGACTTCGAGCTCGCTAAGGCCGGGTTCGCACTCCAGGAAGAGCGCATCGGGAAAACGCGACGCGAACGTGGTCTTTCCGATCTTCGGCGGGCCGTAGAGCAGGATGGATTTCTTCGCGTAATCCTGCGTGGGTTTCGACTTTGATGTGGGCAAGGCGACGGGCATGGTGATCTCCTAAAACGTGGGTTGAGAAACGGTGGACAATTCTTCGTGTGGCGGCGCGACCTCGAACAGATTGTCGCGGACGTTCGGGTTGAATCCGCTCTGGCAGAGCGGCAGGAATTCGCAGGGACGCTGAAATGAAAAGCAATTCGACGTGTTCAGCAGCCACTTTCCGCGGCGATTGGCGTCGAGATACTGCTGGGTGATCTCCCAAATTTCATCTTGCAGCATCGCCATGCGGTCTTCCGACAGATAGATACGTTCGCGGTGGAACGCTTCCGGCCGCGAATACCAATCCGACAATCGCGCTTGGAATTCAGTGTCGGTCTCCGGCGCCTGCCGCTGTGCCGTGGATTTGCCGGATTTGTTTTTCGCCGCCAGGGCGTCGCGGCGGATGATGAATTCCTCTTCCGTTTCGCCAGCGCGCTGCTCGAGTCGAGTTTTCAGCAGCACGTTGTAGATGACGCCGACCACCGGAAATCCGATCTGGCGGAGGTAGTAGCAGTAAAGGGCGATCGGGGCAACTGAAACCGCTCCAGTGAGGATTGCGTTTAAGACGATTCCGAATTTGGATTTGATTTGATATTTCCGCAAAGAATTCCCCATTTTTGATTCTTTACGATGTCTGAATCGTGCTGCCTCAATCTACTCCGTAATTAGAAGGAGGGCGTTTATGATTACTCCGACAACACACATTCCAGCAAGAACGACCGTGCAGTCGCTTGGAAAAGCAACGTCCGAATGCTTTGTCATCGGCGGGACTTATCTCTGCACCGCCTTCTTCGCCACTACGTTCATTTGCTTCTGTGGGCCGGGTTGCTATTTCGCTTTCTATTCCATCCTCGCTGGGGTCTCCGGCTTTCTTATGCTGCGCCAGGCCCGGTTAACGAGGGTTGTGTGCCTTGCCATGCTTCTGCTGTTTCTCTACGGCATGTGGTACGAAAAGGAAGTTCGAGACACGTAGAGGAAGAAGTTCCTCGTGTTCGATATTGATAGCCATACTGTTCTCCTATGAACGTTTGAACCACATTGCGGAGAATATCATCGCACGGTCGTTTGAGGAATAGGGAGCCCGATTGTGCAATCGGCTTACGACTGTTCGTGGCACGGTTTCCGACGGTTTTCATAGGGGAAATCAATAATTCTTTGAAATACTTTATGCAATGGGAATGCAATAGGAACACCCGCCAGAGGAGGTGCACGTTCCCTGATAATGAATCCAAACGTCGATGATCGAGTTGGCAGAGCCTTGGGTCAAAGAAGCAATCCAAGCCGATCTTGGCGACGAAGGGTTTAAACGAGGCGTAGAAACCCAAATAGACCCTCGCAACGGCCGTCGCAGAAGCTCCGAACAGGGTTTCATCGAGATTTTCAAGGCAGGGCGACTTTTGAAAACGATCACGCTCTTGGGTTCGTTTTTCCTTTAGCGACGCGTTTAACCCCTCTTCAAACGAGGGTCCAGGCATGTTTAAATGACCGTTCAGCACTCAAAACTGACCTTTAAGACGCCTTTGACGTATTCAAAACAGTCAAGATTGATCTTAAATTGAATCATTCATTCTTGATGCTTGATGGTTTGAATCAGAGTGAGTATGGTCTGCTGAACGTGCGACGGCAGCGTCGGCCAAGCATCTATAATGCGCCGGAGAAGGCACTTGCTCCTGACCATCGTTCCGGTGGAATATTGCGCCGCCGCTTCTTACCTGGAGGCAATGTCGTCGGAAAAAGAAACGTCTGGCCACTTTGAAGTGTCTTGACATATTCTTTAATGATCGGCAACAAAACAGTCCGTTCAACTGGGGTATCGCGTTGTCGGCCCGTCTTCGCCCGACACATCACAAAACGAGCAGGCTCTTCAAGAACAACGTCACGAGGAGTCAAATCAAAAAGGGTGCTGAGATCCGCTCCGGTTAATGCAGCCACACCGACGAACGTCTTCCAATACAACGGATTTTCCACTTCTTCACTCAACGCCCAAAGCAGCCGTTTCAGTTCTTCAACAGTACGCAACATTTCACGTGAGTCCGGAGCAATCGCTTGGTGACCGGTGATCGGCTGAGAATGATCGAAGGCATTCATTGTTAATTCATATCGGCGTATCCAGAAGTGGTACGGAGCAGACAGCTCCCGCTTGAGTGCGAATCTTCGCCGCGACGTAATGAGTCTTCCAGTCTTCTTATCCAGCCGCGAAGCCAAAAAGTCGTCCACATGCTCGCCACGAATTTCAGCAATCTTGAACTCGCCACCTGTATCGAAAGCGCGTTTCCACGCCGCAAGCTTCTCTTGAAGCGCGACTTCCGCATAGTTCTGCTTAAGAACTCGTGCCCCCAAAAACACTCGAAAATCCTTCAACGCCGCCATGTATCGTTCTTTGCTTTCTTCGCTGACATCCGTTTTGAGACGATCGTATTCGTCGATTGCGACGCTCAAAGGGGTCTTGCAGTGCTTGTTGAGTTGTCGAGCCTGTCGAAGATTCTCGGTTTGAAGAACCTGAATTTTTTCTTCAGCGGCAATGGCACGTCGTCTGAATTCCGCCATGTCCTCCTGCGCTTCCCGCCATTTTTGGGATCGAACGACGGTGGGTTCTTTGCGCGGCGGAAGGGGAATTCCCGAGTCAACGATTTCGCCAAACTTGGTCAGGAATTCTGATCCAGTCATGCTGGGTACTTCGACTTCACCCTCGATCTCATCGTTAAAGCCGGGCCGTTCTTTGCCGAAGATGGCGTGATACGCCTCCGGCATGGTCAACGCGTGATCGGGGTGATTCGGGTCTTCAAGAGCAGGCGTGTTCAAAACCCGCTGCAAATTGGCGACGATCTCGTCGGCGCGAAGCGGGTCGCGGGTGCGAATGCCGCGACAAATATTTTTTCCACCGGCGTTTCGCCATTGGGCCACAAAACCGGGACGGCCGTTGAGTTGAGTTTTGGAGACGAAAATCATACCGTGAATTCCACGCGCTGTTCTCATAAGCAATAACGTTGCAATAACAAAAAGCAAGTGCATTTGCAATAACAAAATCTGAAAGGTTTGCTTAAGTCTATAGGAGGGATTGGGGTTAAAAGGCTCCTCGACCTGGATTCGAACCAGGAACCCTGTGATTAACAGTCACATGCTCTACCGTTGAGCTATCGAGGAGTGTGTCGCGGCGGAGTCATTGATTTTCTCGGCGTTTGGCTTCCGCGGATCGCTGCGAGAAAGAGGGACTCTATCAAAATCGGGGCGGGTGTCAAGCTTCCTTATCGATTATCCGGCATTTTCGTGTAATTTTTTGCTCGATTGGCGAGTCCTCCACTTGTAAGAATGCTTTAAATGGCTATAAGGCATTCCGGGCGGGGGCCTTTTGGAGGGGTTGAATATGCTTCGGCTCGCCATCGTTTTGGTCTTGAGTTTCTGCTTCCGGTGCTCTTTTGCGGAGAATGTTGGGGAGATTTTGGATCCCAATACTCCTGCGCGCGCTCCCGTTCCCGATTCAAAAACCGCTCCCGAAAAAAAGGACCCTGCTCCCGCCACTTCGCCGGGCGGCGCCGTGGATGAACCCGGATTCAAAGCGTCCGTGAAGTTTGGCAGCAGCCCGGCTCCAAAATACGATCTCAGCACCAAAGGCGGCAATCAAATCCCCGTTCCGAAAACCGGCAGCGTTTGGACCGTGCCTTTGGAAGACGGCTATTCCGCGCCGGCGAATCCGGCCGCGAATGCTCCGGCCACTCCCGATGAAAAGACTCCGGCCACAGTCGAGAATATCAGCCCGCAACTGGCCAGCGTCATTGCCCGTGAAAAGGGCGGTGCGAAACTAAAAGACATCATCCCCGCTTATCAGGCGATCGTCAACTCGGACAAGGAAAACGCCGCGGCTCATTACCGGCTGGGCCTGGCTCAAATTCGCGGCGGCGATTTGCAAAGCGGCGTGAACGAACTTGAAACGACGATCCGGCTCCAGCCTTCCAATCCGAAGTATCTCTGCGATTACGCCGTCGCGGCGCTGCGCGCGGGTTGGGTGGAGAAATCGTTTGCGGCGTGCCAGGCGGCCATCGCGGCGGCTCCGAAGAATCCCCGCTACCACAGCGCTTTGGGGGACGTGCATCTTGCCGCGGATCATATTCCGGACGCCATCGAAGCTTATACTCGCGCCGTCAAGCTCGAGCCGGACAACCCTGGTTATATCTACAATTTGGGCCTTGCTTACATGCGTGGCAAGGATTTTAAACGCAGTTTGGATTTGTTCAACGAAGCCATCCGGTTGAAGCCTCAGTCGCCACAATACTATTGCAGCCGCGGGTTGGCTTACGAAAACTCCAAGAATATTCGAGGCGCGATGGAGGACTATGGCGCGGCGATCAAACTGGATAAGAATTTTCCCTACGCTCATTACCTCATTGCTGGCGTTTTCAGCGATCCGATCGATCCTACCTACACCGACCCTTTGGAAGCCGTCGAACACGCGGACAAGGCGGTCAAACTGACAAACTTCAAGAACGCAGAGTACCTGATCGGCCTCGCGCGCGCGCTGCGGGTCGCGCGCAAATACGATCAGGCTGCCATCGCGGCTAAAAAGGCCGTGGAGCTTGAACCGGCCCGCTCGGACTATCGTCAACTCCTTGCGGAATACGAAGACTTAAAGATGAAAGGCAGCGTTAAGTAATTAGTTCGTTGCTATTTCGCTTGATTTAATTCTGTCAGCAGTCCCTCCGCTTGTTTGTAATACAACGATCCCGTCGGCACTTGCGTCAACAGACCGCGCGCTTCATCGCGCAGCTTTTTTGCTCCCCCATCGTCATGTAGATGCGCGGTGATGGTAGCTTTATCGATCAGTATCTTCGCTTTTAGATTGGTAAGAAGAACTTTCCAATCGGGCATCTGTCCCGGCGCCATACCCGGATATTTGCCTGCCTGGGCGTTGGCTATGGCGATGGCTTTTTCAACGTCTGCAAGCGCATCATCGCAAGCCTTTTTCTGCGCGATCAGGGCGCTTTCCGTCGGCGCGGGCGAATCGATTTTCGCTTCGGCCAGCATGATTTGGGACATGATCGAATATCCGAGCGCGAGCGTCAGCGGATCGTAGAATTTTTTCAAATATCCCGCCGCATAGATGGTGCTGATGTCGTGCATCCGCAAGTGCGGCGGCGGCAGCCAGCCTTCGAGACATTTACGCGCCAATGCGATTTCACCGTGCTGTAGCAAGACCGTCGCGGTCTTGACTCGAACGTCGGTTTCCTCTACGAAATTCGTGCGATCGGGAGCTTGAATCGTCCGGCTGTAGTAGTAATAAATTCGCCCGGCATTTTCAAGACTATCTTTCGCATTGGTAAAACTGCCTTCTTTTTGAAGGTACATTTTCCAGGCGCTTGACTGGGCCATTCCAGACAGCGGTTCTCGCGTGGCCGCGTCCAGGATCAACGATTCTATATCGATGTAACAGGCGGAACGATTGAACGCGAAGATGCCTGTCAATACCAGAAAAACCGTTCCGGCCACAATAGCAAGTCGCGGCCGATTGAAGCGCTTCGCGAGGCAGGCCGCGCACTCGATTGCGGCCAGCAGCAAACCCGCGGCGGAAATGTATGCGTAGCGGTCCTGCATCCAAAAAGGAATGGGTGCGATGTTCGCGGTCGGACCCAACGCGGCAAAGAACCATAGAATTCCAATCGCAACCCGCGCGCGCGATTCGCCGCGCGTGATCCAAATCATGGCAACAAAGAAAATGAGCAACGCAAGCCCATACATCCATGCTCGAAAGTCAAGCAACGACACGATGGGATTTATGCCGTAGAAGAAACTGAGGCCGATGGGCAGGAATATATTTGTTACATATCGGAAGAATATCTCCGTGTCGGTTAGCAACGCGGTCCATAACGTTCCGCCGGGATGCTCCACGAAGTAAACATCGTGGATCTGCATGTTGACCTTTATGATCCAGCCGGTCATGATGATTGGCAACGCAAGGAATGCGGCGAGTTCCAACCATGACTTGACTTTGCGGATGTCTCGTCCTGCTTTGAGCAATTCGAAAATCTCCAATGCACCTAATATAGGCAACACGCCGACCGCGGTGGGCTTGGAGAACAATGCAAGCAAGTACAATAGTGGCGCAAAAACGAAACGCTGCCAGTTTCCGCGCTGCGCGCCTGAGAGCGTGAAGTACATGGCCGCAAATCCGAAGAGCGCGGCGAGCACGTTTTTTCGCTCGGAGATCCAGCAGACCGATTCGCAAGCCATGGGGTGTCCGGTCCAGGCCGCGGCGGCGACAAACGCGACTCCGCGGCTCGCGCCCAAACGCAGGAGCGTCAACCCAAGAATGACTCCGGCCAATAAATGGTAAAACGCATTCATGGCGCGCGTGCCGGTGGCCCACGCGGAAGGCTCGCTAAACTTTTTCGGATCAATGGCCCGGCCGACGCCGTTGATTCCCTCCCCGTAAAATTGTTTTTCCGAAAATGGAGGTCCGAAGAGCGCGCGGTCCAGACGCAAGGAGAGTGACGAGATGGGCAGATAGGTATAATAATCGGTGGTCCGTACAAAGGACTCGATCGTTCCGTCGGTTCCCAGTTTGAGATGATCGGCATCATCGTAGCCGAGGAAGGGTTTGTTCCAATTGGCGTGAACTATGTTGAGCGTCAGTGCGAGCATGACCAGCAGGGCCAGCGCCCACTTCACCCATTCGCGCCGCTTCGTTTTCACTAACGAACCGCCTTCTACATTTTTCATTAAATCAATTACCATTTAAACGAAATACCGCCGTAAAACGCGCGTCCATTACCTGGATTGAACGCGTCCGGCGCGCCCCCTTGCCTAGCGTCCGCTTGCGCTTCGATTGTCGATGCATAGATCTTGTTCGTCAGATTCTTCACTTGAAAGAAAATCGAGTAGCCGTGACAGCTCTTGTATCCGGCTTTGAAATTCAGCAACTCATACGCGTCGGCATATAGCGTGTTCGCATGGTCCACCGGATACTTTGACAGGTTACACTCCGTCCCGAAACTGGCGTAAAATCCGTTGGGATGTTTGTACTCCAATTCCGCATTGAGCAACTGAACGGGAATGCCAGCAATTCGATTGTTGCCAAAATTATGATCGTCTGAAAAGCGAAAATCATTCAATGTATAAGTCGTATGCAAACTCAGCTCGTCCAAGTCGTCATTTTTGCAAGGGCACCCCACCGCCATGCCTCTGAACAAATCGGCCTCCACGCCCATTTCAATTCCTTGATGAGTCGTCGAGTCGGCGTTGATCGTGCCGATGCTCAAGCCCTTGGCGTTTTTCAATGCCAATAGCTCGTCCCGCAGCCACGTGCGATACAGCGCGACATCCCATGTCACCCGCCCTGTTTCGCCGCGCGTCCCGATCTCAACGGTGCTGCCTGTTTGCGCCTGCAATGTCCGGTAGAGCACGCCCAGGCTGTTTTGAACCGCCGCGAGATCGTCGAATGAAGGCGGCTGAAAGCTGCGGCTGAAATTGCCAAAGGCTTGAATCTCGTCGGAGAACTCGTACATGCAGCCTATCTTGGGATTGAGTCCCAAATAGTCCTGTGTATGCGACTGGTTAGGCACGGCCGCCGCATTGTAGGTATCGACAAATTTGCGGAGAATAAAAGCCACTTGCATTCCGCCAATGATCGAAAACTTGTCATTCAGATAGAATTGCTCCTGGCCATATAAAGGGACGTTGGCGGCAGTGGTGAAATCGCCGTTGATCTGGGGGCCTTGCCGTCCCGAGAGGTTCTGGTAATTGGCATCCGCTTCGAATTCAAATGTGGGTGACAGTCCCAGCGTGAGCCTGCTTTTGTGGCCGAATAGATCGACCTTGCTATCATAGTTGAACATCTGGCCAAAATCGTTGGAATGAAAACGCAGGATTCCGTCGGGATCGTCGGGATCGTAGTCTTCGCGGTCTCTCAGGATGCGGAATTGGTAATGTGCGCCATAGGAAAAGGTAGCGTCGCCGCATTTGAGCGTAGCCTTGTCGGCCAGTCGGAGGTTCTCCCAGGTCAGGTTGAAGTTCTGGTCGAGCGCGTCATCACCGGGCTGTTTTGGATTGGACAACAATTGCGCTTTAGTCAGGCTACCCGGCTCGTTGCGGTCAAGGTGGCCCATCGAAAAATAAAAACGATTGTCGGTGTTTTCGTCGATCTTCTCGCCAATATCGAAAAAGAGCTTTTGATTGTTTTCTGCGCTGTGCGAACGATAGCCTTCGCTTTGGATGTCTTTGATTGCAACAAAATAATCCGTCGGGCCGATTACCGCGCCGGAACTCAGCGCCGTTTGATAGTAGCCAAAGCTGCCCATTTCAAAGCGCCCGGCAATTCGGTCCGCATCGTATCCGGTGCGCGCCAGCAGATTAATCGCTCCGCCGAGCGTCGTGGCCCCGTAACGCAAGGCGTTCGAGCCGCGATAAACCTCCGCGCCTTTGATTGATTGCAAATCGAAATCCTCGAGCAACGCCTCGCCGTCGCCCTCGTTGTACGGCAGTCCGTCGAGAAGAAATTCGATGCCCAGCACGTCATCGCTCTGAATGCCGGACCCGCGGATGGAGATCTTGACGTTCTCGCCGCCGTTGGTGTCGTCCACGAAAACGCCGGGCGTATTGTGAAACAAATCCTTGAACGATTCCGTCCGGCCCTCAATAAGTTTGTCCACGCCAACGATACTGGCGCCGCCGGGCGTGCGGCGCGTCTCGGACTCAATCTTGGGCGCCGCGGGCGCCGGCGCGGGTGGAGGAGGCGTGCTGGAAGCCGGCGCTGTCACAATCACCTCCGGCAATTTGGGAGGTTCGGCTTCCCCCGCGCGTACTCCCGAAAAACAAGAAACCAACAGCCAACCGATCGTCAAAAGCGATCTCGCGCTGATGCGGTGAAGATTGTATTTCAAGGCACCATCCTTTGACCTCATCCGCTCCAATTTTTCTGCGAAACAATGCGCTGTCCGCGGTAAAAAATGGTGTCTTGAAGAGCTATTCAAACTGGATTGAGTGATGTGTTGGAGTCTAGCAACTTCAGGGTTCCGCCGCAACGCGGAAAGAAATCAAAGTATTGGGGAACGGAGGCGTGATTTTATTGACGACAACGCCGCGGTTGGGGTATAGTTGCTGTCTCGATTTGCGAACGGTCACCGGTGCGTTTGTTCGATCTGTTGGAGCGCGGGTATGCGTAGCGTGTGGATACTTTTTCTCGTCGCGGCCTTCGGTTCCGTCTCCTGCGTTTGTGCCGAAGACGCCGCGGGCTTTCGCGAAAAGGGCATTAAAGCTTTGAAGGAATCGCAGACCAACCCGCATCGCGTGGTCGAGGCCGCGACGTGTTTTGCGGAAGCCGTTGCGTTGTATGCGAAATCCGGCGATGACGAAAAGATCGTCGAGATGAATTCATTCCTGTTTTGGTGCCGGAAACGAATGTCGCAGGAAGACATCGATCGGTTTCTGAAAAGCGGCCGCACGGGTGTGGCCGAGAAACTGGAGTCCGTCGAAAAAGCCGCGCCCAAATTGGACGAAGCAAAAACGTGGCTTGAACGGGCCGAGAAATTTGCGCGCGAGAATCCGGGCGA
>Ga0206827_1102_pt1 | contig 18602 bp, 19 predicted proteins | sample Alteio_BWOrgCont_77_FD_152852 | JGI IMG/M metagenome (GOLD analysis project Ga0206827, IMG submission 152852) | Enriched cells from forest soil in Barre Woods Harvard Forest LTER site, Petersham, Massachusetts, United States -... | ecosystem: Environmental > Terrestrial > Soil > Temperate forest >...
TCGAAGCCTTCGACACTCTCTTCAACAAACGCGACTACGCGGCAGCAGAACGCTTCTGGTCGCCGAAGTACATCCAGCACAGCGCGCATATCGCGCCGGGACGCGAAGGACTGTTCGCTCTGGTCCGTTCGTCGCCAGACACGTTGCGCTACGAAAACCAAGTCATTGTCGCAGAAGACGATTATGTCATCGCGCACGGCCGTTTCTCCGGAATCGGTAGGCCTGCGGCCTGGATTGCGGCCGACGTTGTCCGGTTCGAAGACGGTCTCCTGGCGGAGCACTGGGATGTATTGCAAGACGAAGCCACACAGGCAGAGTCCGTCAGCGACCTTCCCATGTTTGGTGACCGTTTCCCCGCATAAGCCTGGGACCTTCACGCAACAATCACACCACACTGATTGGAGAAATCATGAATCTCACTGGAAACACCATCTTCATTACCGGCGGCGGTTCGGGCATTGGCCGCGCTCTGGCCGAGGAACTGCACAAACGCGGAAACAAAGTCATCATCTCGGGCAGACGCAAGAGCCATCTGGACTCCGTCGTGAAGGCCAACTCGGGCATCGAGGCTGTCGAACTCGATATCGCAAACCCTGACAGTATCAAAGCAGTGGCTAAGAGGCTGACCGCAGAACACCCTGATCTGAATGTTCTCATCAATAACGCTGGAATCATGGAGCCGGATCAGGCGGCGGGTGTCATCGACGACAGGCTACTCGTGTCGACAGTCACGACCAATCTTCTGGGCCCTATCCGTTTGACCTCGGCTCTCGTGGATCAGCTCAAGAGCCGACGTGGTGTCATTGTCTACAACACCTCGGTCCTTGCCTTTGTTCCTTTGGCCCTTACGGCTGTCTATTCTGCCACAAAAGCTGCGCTCCACTCCTATGTGTTGTCGCAACGCTTCTTGCTTCGCGACAGCGCTGTTCGAGTGCTCGAGGTGGCGCCGCCTTGGGTGCGGACGGAACTGATGAATAGCCAAGAGGCTGAGCAGGCAATGCCGCTCGATCAGTTCATCTCCGAAACTTTGGACGCGCTTGGAAGAGACGCTGACGAAATTCTTGTTGAAGCGGCAAAGCCTCTGCGAGCCAATCCCGGACCTGGGGAGCATGCCTTGGTGAACGGGTTCAACGAGCAAATGCTGAAACTATTCACCTCAAGCCAAGCGTAAGCGGGACCAGGCCACGTCTTTTTTAACGCCGACTAAGAGCAAGGAGAAGGAGGAAAGCTACATCCGATGACCGAAAATAAGAAGCTTCAAGGAAAAGTGGCAGTCATTACCGGCGGCACAACCGGGATAGGTTTGGCTACCGCAAAGCTCTTCGAAAGAGAAGGAGCCTACGTCTTCATCACGGGCCGTCGTCAAAAGGAACTCGACGAGGCCGTGAAGGCAATTGGCAGTAATGTCACTGGCGTTCAAGGAGACATTGCCAGATTGACCGACCTTGATCGTCTCTACGAGGCCGTTGCGACCAAGGGAAGAGTCGATGTGGTTTTCGCCAATGCCGGCGTGGCTGAATTTGCTCCCCTTGGCAAAATCACTGAAGAGCATTTTGACAAGCTCTTCGACATCAACGTAAAGGGAACTCTGTTCACTGTGCAGAAGGCGTTACCGCTGCTGAACAATGGTGGCTCGATTATTATCAATGGCTCGGTCGCGAGCGTGAAAGGAACGCCCGGCTTTGGTGTCTACGGCGCGACAAAGGCCGCCCTCCGTTCTTTCGTGCGGACCTGGACCTCGGATCTCAAGGACCGCCATATTCGCTCAAACGTTATTAGCCCGGGGCCAACGGATACGCCTGTTATCGATCAACAACCTGCAGACGCCATTGCACGAATCGTATCAACCATCCCGATGGGACGGCTGGGGGATGCCGATGAAATTGCCAAAGCGGCGTTGTTTCTGGCGTCGGATGACTCCAGTTTCGTCACAGGTATCGAACTGTTCGTTGATGGCGGCAGAGGGCAAGTCTGATCGAAAGCCGCCGCAGTGAAGCCCGCCGGCTTGGTCGTTCTCAGGCGGGATTCTTCAGAAGGTCTGCCACCGTCTTCAAGATTTCGTGCGAAAGCACCTCATCCGATACGGCGCGGGCCAGCGACATCGCTCCGACGAGTGCGCTGAAAGTCAGGATCGCTCTCGATCTTGCCGCACGCTTATCCTTGCCTGGCAGCAACCCGACAAGCAACTGAATGTCATTCTGGACTTGTTCAGAGGTAAGCGCACGAGTCCGCTTATCGCTGCGAGCGATCTCCGGCGCCAGTGCGCTGAAGGCACAGCCCGCACCTGGATTCTTGCGATGCGCATCGCTCAAGTAGTCGTTGATAAGCTTCGCGAAGGATAGCGGCTGCGCGCCGGATACAGCAGCTTCCTTCTGGCGCTGCCATGTACCGAATGCATCGCTGAGTGCCTCGGCCACGAGTTCGTCACGCGAGTCAAAGTGCTTGTAGAAGCCGCCCACCGTCAGGCCAGCTTCCTTCATCAACTCCGCAATTCCGAATCCCGCGAGGCCCTTTTCGCGGAATCTCTTTGAGGCTATGGCAACGATGCGCTTATGAGTTTTCTCCTTTTGCGCCTTGGAATAGCCCATATGACCCTCCTTGAAAATAATCTGCGACCAATTCAGGATTACGAATCTAATCGTGTATGTGGATTATAACAATAATCTAGAAAGTCTGCTTTCCCCAAACCCCAAGGAGGTTTTAAATGCGAGCACTTCAAATCTCAGCGTACGGTGACCCTCTCAATGTCTTAGAACTCGTTGAGATCCCGGAGCCGGGTGTCCCGGGAGCGGGCGAGGTCCTAATCGATGTCGAACTAGCACCCTTAAATTTGCATGACCTGCTCTTCATACGCGGTTACTTCGGGGGCCCTCCGACACCAACTGTCGTTGGAAACGAGGGTTTCGGTCGAGTTGCAGCGGTAGGTCCTGGTGTTACCAACGTTAAGGTCGGCGACCACGTCCTAACGCCCATCCTCGGCCTGACTTGGAGGGCTCGTATGATCGCGTCGGCGCGAGGGCTGTTCCCGCTACCTGACGGTGATCGGCTGCAACTCGCGCAGCTCGGCAGCAATCCACCCACGGCGGCGCTGATCCTTAGTGAATATGCGGACCTCAAGCCCGGTGATTGGGTCGTTCAAAATGCAGGGAATTCCGGCGTCGGTCGGTCCTTGAGCGCCATCGCGAAGCAGCGTGGCATTCGAACGATCAGCTTTGTACGGCGTCCCGAATTGATCGACGAACTCAAGGCTGCCGGAGCAGACGTAGTGCTCCTAGACGAACCTGCAGCAGTCGAGGAAGCGGTGCGCGTTACCGGCAAAGGGGCCGTTCGGTTGGCGGTCGATTCAGTGGGCGGTGATGCGACAGCCACGCTCGTTGAGTTGCTGTCGGATCGTGGCGTGCTCGTCTCCTACGCAGCAGCGACTGGCCGACCGATGGCAATCAACGCCCTCTACCTCATAGGGAAACATCTGACAGTCAAAGGCTTCTTCCTGGGTGATTTCGATCACCTGTCGAAGATCCTGCCAGCGCAGATCGAAGCCGCCCCTCTCGTTGCGTCCGGTGTGCTACAAGTCCCCGTCGGCGCGGTCTATCCGATGTCGAAAATGAAGGAAGCCATAACTCATCTTCTCAAGGGCGGTAAGGTCCTGATCGATATCGCGGGCAGTTTCAATGCGTAGCATTACGACCGTGCAATTTGAGGAAAGCGAACCATGACTGACGCCACGAACTTCTGCTTGGCCTAATTGAGGGGCGCCCTTTGAGGGGGTTGATCTCACAATCTGCCAAGCGTTGGCCAGGGGAGGAGATCCGGGAACAATCTTGAAGGGAAGGCCTGTCCTGTCAGCGATTCGTTGTCCCGCCTCAGCAAACCTTGGGACTCAGCTTATACGCGACCTGCTGGTGGTCTCGATCGGCATTAACAATTTACGGGTTGCGGCCTAGCGGCGCAGGCCAGGAGTGACATGGGAAAGGGAGAACCAATATGCGTGCAATGAGAGCGGAGCAGTTTAGCGGTTATGAAGCGTTGAAGCTCGTAGAGCTACCAAAACCAACGGTCACAGACGGGAAGGTACTGGTGCGAATCACAGCAGCCGGCGTCACGCCGCTCGACCATACGATTCTCTCCGGCCATTTTCACGGCATGGAGGCGCCGCTCATTCTAGGCAATGAAGGAGCGGGCGTGGTGGAGGCGGGGGGCGGGGCGGAGTTTCCCGCTGGCTCACGTGTGATGTTCTGGGGCATCTACGGCGCTTTTGAAGACGGAACCTACTGCGAGTGGATTGCGGTACGGAAGGAAGATCTTTGCCTGATACCGGACAGCGTCGATGACATAAGCGCCGCAGGCATTCCGGTCGCATATCTCACCGCGCAAGTGGCTCTTAGCCTGGCTGGTTTTCGTCCCGGTAAAACCGTTCTGGCGCCGGCGATCGGGGGATCGGTCGGCAACGCGGTGACACAATTGGCGCGCGCCCTGGGAGCTAAACACGCCATATCGAGCACGACCAACCATCCGAAAGCCGAGCAGGCGAAGGCGCTCGGATTCAATGAGGTCATCGATACTTCCTTGGAGAAGTTGGGTGACGGCGTACGTCGTGTCACGGACGGCTACGGTGCAGACATTGTCGTCGATGGGATCGGTGGTGAAGTCTTGAGCGAGGCGCTCAAAGCGCTCGCGTTGGGAGGAAGCCTCACAACACTGGGATATTCCGCAAGCCGTAAGACAACCATTGACGTGACAGATCTCATCGTGCCGCAAGCCAGCATCCGGAGTCTCAATATGTTCCGTCAGTCGCAGGTGACGGTTGCTGACGCTTGGAAGGCCATTGTCTCTCTACTTCAATCCGGTGCGATCAAACCGATCGTCGCGAAGACGTTCCCTTTGGTCGAAGCGGCTGAGGCTCTGCGTTATCTCGTTGAAGGCCGCCCCTTCGGGAGGGTCGTTCTTACAGTCTGACGACAATTGATGGGGGGAAACATAACAGGTATCCCGCTCTGCAATTAGCGAAGGGTTCGCACTACGCGCAGGCGTAGTGCGAACACAAGTTGTCAGTTTTCAACAGCGGCCATTCAAGTCCCGAGTGGGAAAAGAAAGTCTTGAGGTAGCTCACATTATTTGCAATTGTGCGGGATGCCCTGCCCTGTGTCTTGAGCAGTGCCATGAACGCCAGAATGTCTTTGCGATCGAGTTCCTCCAGATGTGTCTTCGAAGCGGTCTGGGCAAAGAGGCCGTAAGGTGTGCTGGTCAGCGACATAGGTGTTCGGCGCTTTGTGCACGACCTCTGCGAGGTATTCCTCGATGGATTCCTTTCCCTCGTATGCTAACTCTTGAAGATAGGTTTCAAGATTACGGTCGCGATGCCCCGTCAAAATCAGGACATTACCAGCTTCAAAATTTTCCTCATCACCGTTAATGAGTGGAATTTTGGCCTTCTTCAGTGATTCGACTATATCGTCAATTGCTCCCCAGTCTTCTATCTTCTCTCCCTGGAGGACCGCAAGATCGCTTGGTCCGTTCACGGGAGTTATCGATTCCGCATGCTTCGTCGCAATTCGTGAGTCGCTGGCTAGGAATACCTCAACACGATCACCATACTTTCGGCGCATTTCGGATGCGAATTTAGACATGTTAATCTGCCGCCTGCCGAGAGATGCCAAAGCAGTGGATATTGGAATTGGATCACCTCCAGGATTTGGGGCGTCATCGCCTACGGTCCCACGAAAAATGAAGATAGGCGGTTTGCCCCCGCCGCCGCTGCTTGCACCGCCGAGTGCGGCCTCTAGTTTTGGCAGACTCCCACTTCCCGAAAGAAAAGCCTCAACATCGGTGCGAGATTCGACAACCTTCTCTTTTCCAAACTGAAACGAAATTGATGAGGCGTTTTCTTCATAAGTAAGTGGATAGATATAGGTCTCGCGTAGTGTGCTTGCCTTTTCCGCTGCTGAAGCAGACTCATGGTCTACTGCATCAATGGCGGCCTTACCCCGTACACGCACTGTTGCGACACCCTTTTCGATTTTCCAAAACTCTAGTCCGTGATTTTCAATCAGGTACTGGTTGTACATTGACCCGAAGCTAAAGAGCGCTAAACGCTCGGCACGTTTGTCCGCACGCAAGGCTTCAAGAAATTGAGGATCAGTGATTTCTCCGGGGGCCAAATCGTGATACGCGCGAAATCTGTTAATTCCGTTTTCACCGCCAAAACCGACTTGTCCAACTCGTGCCCGAACGTCGTCTGACAGGATGCTTTTACCGTCGTCCGACAGGTTCGTTTTGGTCTGAACGGCGAAGTCGAGAATGGTCGAGAGGTCGGCATCTTCTCCGGATTTCGTTTCGAATTCGTTCTCCGCATGACGCAACTTCGGCCCGTCTAGACCATCAATGTTGCCTGTGTAAAGACCCATGTCCCTTAAAATCGTCTGCTCGTCCGAGATTTCTGCGCGATCCCAAAGTCGATTTTGTGGGTCGTCATCGAAGATAGATACACGCTTTGGTTTGGAATTCGAGAGCAGCCCATCAATGACCTTCGCTTTCGCTACAGGAACTGGTTCATCGAGTTCCGAAAGGTAGGTGCCAGACTTAACGCGGATTCGAACCTCGTCAGACACTTTGGGCTGAAAAATTGGGTGATTAAAATCGCTTCCTGCAACGAATTCACCGATTCCTGCAGCCGCAGCCTCGGCTGGTGAATAGTCCGTTCCTTTGTAACTTATGACTGTGCTACCGCTTGCTCCATAGGCATAGTGGAAGACGGTATCCTTAGGTGGTGCCTCTCGGTGTGGATCGATACAGAAGGCAGGGATTTCCACCGACGCCCCCGCTCGTGCTACGTATTCTCCGAATGCAAGAGCCAGTCGTTGAACTTGAGCGTTCAAACTCCCAGATGACAGAATCACCGTTACGAGCAAACACACGAATCTACGCACGGAGCACCTCCGAATAACGCCAATTTGATTGAGGGGTCCCTGTTATAGTCCGGAGAAATGAGACATGGGGAGGCGTTAAGTATTAACGCCGAGATTCTTTCGGTTGTCAATTGAAAATTTGATGTGCCTTCCGCGATCGCCATCAGGAATTCTGCGCATGTGCTGAATTTGTTCGGGCGAATTCAGGCGAGGATATGCAACAGCATTATCGGGAGCTATTGAATCACTAATAATTGTTGGACACGGATTGCCTTAGAGGGCGTTGCTTGGCGGAAAAGCAAAGAATCTTCAACTCAAAGCTATAAAATCGTCAGACTGCGGGCCTCGTAGACCACATTACGCCTCAGCATCTCTTTCGGGGACATGGCAATCATGCGCTGTAATGCATCCTCCGACAGCGGTGGAAACGCCATGAACTCCCCATCATCCGTCTCGGTCACGCAATAAGCGAGATATTCCAACTCTGGCAAGAAGTACTCCGGCTTCTCCACCCACACAGGTTTGGGCAATCCATACAAGCGGGCGAAGAACTCAGCTGTCCCGGCCATCATCGCCCGGCGCTCTATAGAGAACCAGGACGGTGGCTCAGCCGCGAGACAGCGATAATCCTTTCGATCGACAAAAGCATGCAGCCAGTCGCCCCATGCATTGTCCCAGGATCTTCCGGCACGCATTGCCTTCCCGATCTCCGCGAAGTCCCGTGGACGTCCGCCCCACCACTCGCGTTCGTCCCAGGCGGAGTCTCTGCTCTGAAGCTGCGCCATGCTGTTCCAGACGATTTCATCGGTCTCCTGTCTTGTCGAGGACGATCTCTGAATGCTGTCGATCCACTCGGGCAGCATCCCTTCGATGTACCAATCGAATAGCCTGACAATGTATTTGAGGTGCTGGTCTGTATCGTGCGTGAGCCATTCAAAATCCCGTTGCAAGCTCGCGACCTTGGGCCAATTGGCGATCCGTGACTCGATCACCGGGTCCTCAGACGAATAAAACGCCAGTCGCCTCTCCGCCTGTTTTTCGAGCGCGACGCCATCCGCCCAGGTCGGCGAATTGATCGCGATGACCTGTAGATCCTCCCGCCCTTTTTCCTGTAACTTTGCGGCGACCAAGCCGCCGAGGCTGATGCCAACCAGCAACGAATGCTTGGGTATCTCCAGTTGGAGGAGGTCCTGTACGGAAACCTCCGCCCGAACATTAGGGTCATGATGCGGCAGTTTGGGCCGGATAAAATCCAGCCCTGGCCAGTGTTGTTCTAGAACTGCCTGGAGTTTCCTGACAGTCCCGTCCGGCGAGCCACCCTTACCGTGCAGAAGGTAAACGGCAGGGATCGGCAATAGTGGCTCGCCTTCACGCAATTTGCTCTGGTCTTCCGTCACTGCGATTCCTCAACCTGAGCTTGGTCGCGCACGGCAATCTCAAACCCTTGTTCACCATGCAAGTTGATGAAGTAATCTGACTTCCATCCGCAGATTGCCATGAGGGCTCCGCTATTGCCTCCCGACGCAACCCACCGATAAATGAAAGTGTGGCGCAACACGCGAAGATTAACACCACCAAGTCCGATCTCTTCACAAACCCTTTTTAGCTGATGCTTGATACGGGTGAGGAGTTTCTCGGGTGAACTTCCGAGAACGAATTCTGATTCGGGGTGACGCTCGCGACGAGCTACTAAAACCTCAGTAGTCCTCGTTCCGACCGGAACATAGCGATGGCAGGGTGACTTGTGTGGCACTATGGCAATTTTGTGCCGATCAAAATCGACATCGTGCCAGCGGAGCCGCACCAGTTCACCGGCCCTCAGTCCCGTGTTTGTGAGAATCACGGCAACGTCGTGTAGATCCTGCATTGCGGGATTGTTGGCGGTGAAGTCAAGGAGACAGCGGAGTTGGGCTGTGGAGAGAGTGCGTGGGCCGGACTTAGTGGACGACCGGCGAGTAGGTACTTGAATGGGCATAGTGATTGCTCCTGGCGCATGTAGCGTTGTTGTGACCGATGGTCGGTTGTGGTTAAAGAACGTGTGCCGCTGAGAACTTACCGCTGGCGCACGCTCAATTGGTTCAGTTCTCTTCCGAGACGGTGAGGTTAGGACGCAATAGTCTGCGATTCTGCCGGGCAGTGGCCAATTCTTTCCCCCCGGGGATTCCGGCGCAGGATGTGAAGGCCACGGTCGGTTTGGTGTTCATTTGTCGGCGGGAGCGTCCGCAATAGAGGCTGTTCCCGATCAGGCTTCTGAGGGTTAGTACCGCTGCCAGAGCCCGAATCTGAAATTTGGCTGTGAATTCTTTTGTTTCGAACCCAGGGAGCTATGCCCCCTGAGTGTAGGTACGTCTGACTCGGTCGAATCCTGAATATCGAGGAGAGACTTCTGCTAGATCTCGTCGCTTTTGGATCGACTCGAAGCGCCAGCAAAGCCGCGACTTGCTGAACTCTATTTACCGACCTGCTCCATCGCAGCGAAGTACCCTCTCGCCAGCGTCGTGTCGGAGAGTTTTAAGTATTTTTGGGTCGTCGCGAACGAATTGTGTCCCATCAGGTCCTTCAACACCATGCTGTTGATTTGGGCATTGGCTAAACGGGTGGCATACGTGTGGCGTAGGCGGTGCACATTGATCGGTCGAAACCCGATTTGTTTGCACCAATGGGCCAAGCGCTCCTGCATGGCCCTGACGGACATCCGCTGGTTGCGCTCGGAAATAAACAGGGCTGGCTCCTTGTCGGTCCGCGACTTGAGATACACGGCGTAGGCGCGGAGGGTGTTGTGGTCCACGTAAAAATTGCGCCGCTTCCCGCCCTTGCCAACGACCTCGCCGCGACCCATAGCGCGAAGTTTGCCGTTTGGCTGCCGCTCGACCTCGATCGTGATGGAGTCTCGGTTCAATTGCTGCATTTCGGAGACACGGAGGCCAGCGGCGACAAACAACGTGAACAGCATCCGGTCCCGCTGGTTGGAAATGCTCGCCAGCAGGAGATCGAGATCGTATTCGTCCACAGGATTCGGCTTACTGTTCTTCTGCCACTTTCTCTTGATCTCCTTCAGAGGGTTCCGCAGGTTGGGGTCTTCAGCCCGGGTGTATTCGAGAAAGCTGGATATGGCTGCCAGCCGTCTCGCAATTGAGGTATCGGCCATGCCCGGCGTGCCAGTGCGTGGGTTTACCTTCTCACGCAGCCAGGTCACGTACGCTCGAATGAGAGCATGGTCGATCTGGGCAGGCCCGCTGACTGACCGCTCGCGAGCGAAGTCTTCAAACAGCTTCAGGTCATGTCTATAGGACCGAATCGTTTGTGGGCTGGCCTTTCCCAGTGCTTGCAGATGCGTCAGGAATGGTTCGTAATTAATCAACGCGTTCTCCTTATTTGGTGTCTGGCAATAAATGCTCGGTCTCCAGTGATGCAGTCGCCGAAAAATCCCAACAAAAGGTAATACCGACGGAACGGCTCGGGCCTTGAAAACAAAAATCGTTCTTCGTTGGTTTCTTCAGGGCACCACCCAGGAGACATCGCCGGATGCGGTCGCATTCGTCGATGTCTCCTGGGATACTCTGCCCACCTGCAGGCTGATTTGGTGAAGTTTTGGGTGAAAAACTTGAAACTCTGGAATGATGTACGAAGGAAAGGATGGTGAGCCAGGCTCCGGGACAACCTGGATCCGGTGGTTGAGGGTGGTTTAAGGTAGTCCGTAAGTTATTGATTTAATGATGATTGCGTATAAAGTTGATTATACGCAACGTTCCGAGTCGTGTTCGGAGGCGCTATGTTCCGATTCCTCAGCCGCCCAGAGGTCCAGCAACTGCTCAGGGGAGACCGTCCGCGTGGTCGGCACTGCGTCCTTCTGCTCATGGACTGCCCGCATGGCTTCGTCGTAGCCGCGACGTGCCAGTTCGACAGGGACCTCGGCATATCCCGTCATGGTGTCCGGATCGAGCCAACCGCCCGAAGCCATGACGGTCGCGAGGTCGGCACCGGCTGCTACCAACGATGAGGCCATAGTGTGACGCAGGCGGTGTGTTGACCACTTGTCGAGGCCAACTTCGTGAATCTGCTTCCCCTTGAACTCCTTGCACAACGTCCGTTTGAATGCGTTAGCCAACGTCTCGGGAGTGTAGGGCGTTCCACGGTCGTTATAGAGCACAAAGTCGTGGCCGCAGTGGACGTCGCGCTCTGACATCCACTCGTTCCAATAACGAGCCGTCTTTTCAGAGAAAAACGCGAACCGTTCCCGCTTTCCCTTGTTGGGTAACCGGACCAATAGACGACGAGCGTCCAAATCGACATCCTGGATACGGATCCATTTCAACAACACCGATCTCGATGATTTCCTGCTTCATCCCAGGCGGAGGTGGCCCGCTCCAGCAGGTCAATTCGACATCCAGGTAAAGGGCGCAGGAGTGGTAAGCGTCATCAGCGGGCATCATTCTGCAGTCATGCTCTCTTTATGAACAGGTTTTTTACGATCAGCCAAAACACTCTGCGAATGTGAGAATGAAATTTGCCCGGAGCTTTGTCTGATCGTGATCACAATAGCGAAGAAAAGGCGTAAACGCAAAGGCTGACCTAGACCAAATGCCTGCGAAGAAGTGCGCAGATAGAAATGGATTGACGCTACTCATGCAAATCACTGAAAATACGTTGCATAGAGGGCCATCAGTTAAGTGAAGGAAGCAACCGCTCGCATCAAGATCAACAAATTGTTAGAGGCGGCGGGTTGGCGCTTTTTTCCTGAAGGTGGACAACCGGCCAACATCCGGCTGGAGCAAACTGTAAGAATCGAGCCAGACGATTTGGAAGCTTTTGGCGAGAACTTCGAAAAAACAAAGAAGGGCTTCATCGACTTCCTTCTTCTGAACGAAAAGGGCTTTCCGTTCATCGTTCTTGAAGCGAAAGCCGAGGACAAAAATCCTCTTGTAGGCAAGGAACAGGCCCGCACGTATGCCCGGTCGCAGAATTGCCGTTTTGTCATCCTCTCCAACGGCAATCTGCACTACTTCTGGGACCTGGACCGTGGCAATCCCTACATCATTACTTCGTTTCCTGCGCCGAAGTCGGTCGAAGGTTACCAGCGCGTTGTCCCAGATCCTAAGCGCCTCATTGAAGAACGGATAGAACGCGATTACATCGTCCTCACTCAGCGCCCGCGCTATCAGTCAGAAGCAGCATGGCTGAATGAGTCCGAGCGCCCGGGCTTCATCGAAACGAACAAGCTTCGCTTTCTTCGCCCCTATCAGGAGCGAGCGGTCCGCGCCGTCCAGAAGGCTGTCCAGTCAGGCAAAGACAGGTTTCTCTTTGAAATGGCCACTGGCACGGGAAAAACGCTCACTGCTGCCGCCATCATCAAACTCTTCCTCCGCTCAGGAAATGCCCGTCGTGTATTCTTCCTTGTAGACCGTCTCGAACTGGAGGATCAGGCCAAGAAGGCGTTTGTAACCTACCTCGCCAACGACTACAAGACCGTCATCTTTAAGGAGAACCGCGACGACTGGCAACGCGCCGAAGTGGTGGTCAGCACGGTACAGTCCTTCCTCTTCAATAACAAGTATCAAAGGATTTTCTCACCAACGGATTTCGATTTGGTCATCTCCGACGAAGCCCATCGATCAATCGGCGGCAACGCCCGGGCTGTATTCGACTTTTTCGTTGGCTACAAACTCGGCCTCACCGCAACCCCGCGAGACTACCTCAAGAAACTTGATAACCTGCCCGTGGCCGGATCGACTTCGAGGAGGCGATGAATGGTCTTCGCTTCCATTCCCGTGGTCTCTGTGAGACGCTTCGCGGCCCGTCCGGTGGGAGCACACAGCAGACACTTCACTCTCTTGGCCCGCAGGATCATCAGGATCGAGTTCACCAAGGTTGTCTTGCCCACACCCGGGCCGCCCGTAATGATGGCGACACGATTCGCCAGGACTGTTTTCAACGCTTCCCGCTGACTCGGGGCGAGCGTCATTCCGGTTCGCTGTTCACACCATGCGACGGCTTTTTCGAAGTCGATTGTCGGATAGGTCGCCGCTGCTGTGGCCAACCACTTGATCTTCGCCGCAATGCCTTCCTCAGCCTTCCTCAGGTGCGGCAGGAAGATCAGCGGTTCACCATCGATCTCCTCCAGCAGGAGAGAACCGCTGGTCAGCATCTGCGACAGGGCCTGCTCGATGGTCTCCACCGGCACCTCCAGCAGTTTCACTGCCGCGAGCTTCAGCTTTTCAAGGGGCAGAGCACAATGTCCCTCCGAGGTTGCTCCCAGCAGCACGTGATCGATCCCGGCCTTGGCCCGATTTTGCGAGTCCCTGGGAATCCCGACGCTCTGAGCAATCTGATCCGCTGTAGCGAAGCCGATGCCGTGAATGTCTTTTGCCAGGGTGTAGGGATTCTCTCGTACCTTCTCAATGGCCTGCTCCCCGTAGGTCTTGTAAATGCGGACCGCTCGCCCGGTACTGACTCGGTGACTGTGCAGGAAGAGCATGATCTCCCGTATCTGCATCCCCTCCTGCCAGGCACGTGCAATCCGCTCACGACGCTTTGGGCCGATTCCATCGACGGTCTCCAGATCAGCGGGACTGTTACCGATCACCCCGAGCACTTCCGCACCGAAGCGTCCGACCAGCTTCTTCGCCAGAACAGGACCAATGCCTTTCACGAAGCCGCCAGCCAGATACCTTTCAACACCCTCGCTCGTGTTTGGTGGAACGGTTTTCACGACCTTGGCTTTGAACTGGAGTCCGTGTTCCTTATCCCGGACCCACCAGCCCTCGGCGGTTAGCCACTCCCCGGCGCTCACCGACGGCAATGAACCGAGGACCGTTACCAGTTCTCGCTGCCCCCGAACCTTTACTCGGAGCACGGAAAACCCACTCTCCTCTTTGAAGAAAGTGACCCTCTCCACGAGTCCGGCGATCTCTTCTGATGGAGCCCGGGGCTGTGCGGAGGCAGCGCTCATGCTGATCGAAGTCTATGCGGGCGGAGTTAGTTTTGACAGCTTTAGCCGACTTCACCTACCGCGACCTGACCATGGCCGCTCTCGCCGGGTACCAATAGCGCACGGTGACGTGAAGAAATGACGAGTTAGCCTCGCAGCCTCAATAGAACCTCAAGAGAAATAGAAGGTAGCGGCGCGAGGCGTGCAGGAGGAGTAGCATTGTTCCATTCAAGTTTTCCTTCCGAGTTCTTAACCTCACGCGGTCCCGAGCGAGACATCTCATGAAAACCGACAGCGAGTACTTGAAGCTCCGAATCGCTATTTGGACAGGCGTAGGCGCTCTTGTCGTGATCTTATGGGCTGTCTACGTCTCCGGAACGCCAACGGCTCCAGTTCCGTGGACTCTGGTTTATCTGACTTGCCCTATTGCGTTAGCTCGCCATTACGCTCTCAGTTTCTACTTTGTTCTTCTTGTGAATGCTGGTACGTATGCGTTGGTCGGTCGGGTCGTGGAAATCATGCGACGCCACCACAAACTCGCTTGACACGTTCGATGCCAAGTCAGCAGCCAAGGTGAATGACCAAGTCGCATGTTTTAGAGCCTTGCGGCTTGATGGTTGGAAGCAAGCCGGGTGACCCGATCTTGCCGGACGCTTGCAAGTAATTTCGTGAGCAGAGTTAGGATTGAGGCATGAACGACTTCGAGAACATTCGACCACCCACCACTCTTGTTGAGCAAGAACCACTCCTCTGCTGCGACGAGTCCACAACTAAGCCGCGCAGACAGGTGCGTCTGTTCTATGCTGACGGTTGCATGTCCAACGTGTTGGAGGTAGACCCAGCCCTGCTCGGAGAGGCGACACGCAGCTATTGTGTGCTGCCAAAGGGTGAAGCGTTCGTCTACTACATTCCCGGGTCTCATCATTTCTTCAAGGTCAAGGACCTTCAGGGATTGGAAGTTACCTTGCGCTTTGAGAAGGTGCAGCGCCTGCCGCAAAACTTACGCTAAAGCACGTGGTCACAGTAGAGTATTCCAGAGCGAGTCCCGCAAACACTGTTCACATGTGGCGAACGTGTTGGAGACTCGGTAGATGTCACTGCTGTCTTAGCAGTTCACCGATGGAAGCGATAGTAAACTCGCTCACAGGAATCGCCCCCCCAAGGAACAATCCGAAATAGTGTAAGCACGTACAGTTGGAAAAATCCGCGTCGATGCCGCTGCACCAACGGAATATCTGCAATTCATGATGATCAGAATACGTCCTGCCAGGTTTCCATTTGCAATCCAAAGAGCCTCGTAATCACTTGAAAATGGCTTGATATACCTTGTGTAGGCAAAACCTCGCATAGACCTTTCAATTCGATTGCAGTTGCGTCCCACCGAATACGACACACATAGTAGACAGGAGAATGCATCTTTTCCTGGAGAATGTCCGGATGGCCGCACACAGTGGTCTCCGTATAAGTTGACATTGGAGCGAGAACTGCCTTCGTGCGAATTGTGTGCGGCTCAGAGAAATGAGCGTAGTGTCTATGTAAGAGCTTCCGAACGGATAGGAGCATGAATCGAGGCCAGGAAATGGCCATATCTCCCCGTCCCATCTTCCCGCACAGACGCAATCCTGATGGAACCATCAATTCGATCTGCAGCGGGTGTTTTGCGACCGTTGCTACCAAAGCTGCAGAATCCGATCTGCGAGAGGTCGAAGACTCGCATGTCTGCAGGGGCTTGAACCTCACCCGAATATTGCATCCGCCGCACAAACCGCAGCACAAAAATCCAAATTAGGACATGAAATATTGCTGCGCCTTCCGCACTTGCTTCAGAACCGTCCAAGTTCGTGTGTCACCGCTGCATAGCCAGTCTCACTGACCCTGTTGAGCGTTTCAATTCGAGTCTCAATTCTCTGAGCAATGATGCCAAACGCTTGCGCCGGGGTAATCTCACGTTTAGATTCCACGACCAGCCCTCCGTGACCATGCTTCGAAGTCAAAGGACAGTCTGCCCTTGAATATCTCCGCTGGCAGGTAACGGCGTCGTTCACTACACAGGGGACACGTGTGGATGATCCACGAGTCTGGCGGTGCCGCGATGTGCTCACTGCATCGTTTGCATTTGATTACGAAGTCATGGAGCCGGGAGGAGGGTCCGTGGAAGGATGACATGACAGAGCAATTATAGCGAACAAAAGGGGAACAAAATCCACATAAAATGGGCGACTTGTCTCCCTCTTTATGAGACTTAACTATTGTATTTTATGTAATTTAGTGTCTGACAGTCGATTGTGTCCTGTTCATGATTCGATTCGTGGTCAACCTGACCATCGGAGAAAACCATGAAAGCACTAGCCAATGGAATCTACGCCGGAACCTTTCTCTCATCATTAGATATGGCAGGAATCTCGATCTCTGTTCTCGGCATAGACGACGAGTGGCTTCGCTGGCTCGATGCGGCAACCACGGCTCCTGCATGGCCCAATGTGCTGAAACAACCTCCAGGGAAACCAGAAGCGCGGATCGCGACGGAAGTCAGAGTGGAATTGAGTTCTCCGATTGGCAAGGGTGCGCAAACAGAGGCGGGCAAAAAAACAAAGCGAGCCATCGAAGCAGCTGGCAAAGCGCTCATCGACGCCGAAGATGAACTCACAGAAATGGACCGCGTTACAGGTGATGGCGACCTAGGCATCAGTATGAAACGCGCAGCCGAGGCCGTGCGAGATGCAGTAGGTTCGTACCCCCTGGACAATGTCGCCGCTACACTGAAAGCCCTCGGTCACACTCTCCAGCGTGAAATGGGCGGTTCATCGGGGCCGCTCTATGGCATGCTTTTTCTGCGCTGCGGCAATGTTGTGGAGAACTCCGAAAGAACCGATCTGGCACAATGGGCTGAAGCGCTCGCTCAAGGTTGCCGCGCCATCAGCGACTTGGGTGGCGCAAAGCCCGGCGATCGGACTATGTTGGACGCTTTGGATCCATTCGTAAAATCTTTGAATGCATCTGCAGGAAAACCGTCGCGAGAGCAGCTTCTCTCTGCAGTCGAAGCTGCGGAACGAGGCGCGGAAGCAACTGCCCAGATGAAACCGCGTCTGGGTCGATCGAGTTATCTTGGAGACCGTGTGCTCGGTCATCCAGATCCAGGAGCGAGAGCAGTCGCCATCTGGCTTCGCGCGGCTTGCGAAGCGCTTCTCCCGCTCTAAATCGTGGTGGCCGCGAGCAGCGTCGCACGAAAGCACCACGAAAGATTGGTCGTTAAGCCCGAGACGTACGTGTTCATCGGTGCCTAACGGAATCGGTCAGCAGCCAGATATCCCTTTCTGGGCTCGGTTTTTTCTTTGGACGCACCAGGTGACTCTTGGGCTCCCAAATCCCAAACTTGTTCATCTCGGGCGTCGTTGTTTGTCCGCGACGGCAACACTTATGTGCGTGCCTCCGTGCGCCAGCTTCACTCAGCAGCTTTTGAACTCTTTCATCGTAAGAACCACCGCAAAACCGAATGCTTTCCATAACTCCACAAGTCTAGAGGATTTCCGACGGTTCTGGCATGACCTATACCGGCACACCCGTAAGCATAGGCGCGGGTTCTTGTATTTTTACGAAGGCGAACGACAGTCTGTCCTTAAATATCTCCGCTGGCAGATACCGACGTCGTTCACCAAACAGTGAACAGGTGTGGATGATCCACGAGTCTGACATCGTCTGGTGTGCCCCTACACCTTCGAGATAAGGCCCTAAAGCACTACAGAAGGCAAAGCTCTCGTAGCGCTCGGCAATGATGCCGAATGCTTGGGCCGGGGTGATCTCACGCTTCACGGCCAGCCCTCCGCGACCATGCTTCGAAGTCACCAGACAATCTGCCTTTGAATATCTCTGCTGGCAAAATACCGACGTCGTTCACCGCACTTAGGGGCAAGTGTGGATTATCCAACTGTCCGGCATCGTTGGGAATCTACGGGCTACTCCACTTGTAACTCCCAGAAGATTAGTTTAGGACACTAGAATCCGCTGCTAGCATACGTACCTGTGGAGGTCACATCGAGTGACCGAGAGCCCGCGCGAAAAAACGAAGCCAGCATGGTTATCGAGTTCGGTGTGGGGCTTTCTGATCGTCATTCTTGGGGCTCTCTTTGTTCTCTGGGTCATGGTGCGGGTCAGTTGGACATCGAAATGAGAAGGCGGACGTTGCTGAGTCTGTGCGAGTAACCAACTGCACGAACTCGTGTAAGCAGCCCTTCAGTGGGATGAACACGCGAGCGAGAATGAGTTCACCTGTAGGAGTGGAAACCGGGAACCCAATCACCAGCCTCGTTGAGGTAGAACCCCACAGGTTGGTTGCAAACTCCACACTTGCCCTCTCCGGTCTTTCCATCCTCATTGGGGCGGATCAACCTGTGATTTTCAAGACAGATTTCACGGCCAAAACAGGGTGGCTTTTTTCCGCTACTGTGTATTGGCTTCATGATTAGACTCTGATGCGGTTCAGGAAGGGAATCAAGGCTATAACTATCCGTAATACTGCATATCAATTTTGTTCGCTATTCAAGCAAAGAGAAAAGGACCACCCATCCCTGGTTTGAAACAGTGGCCGATTCGCGAAATGAGGTTGATTACTAGTCGTTGATCTCTAACACCGCTGGATGTCAGCTTTGCTGGAGGAAGCGCCACCACGTATAGGCGGCCTTCTTGCTTACGAGATGAAGATGAACAAAATTCATGATCCCAATTACGCCCAGAAGAACGGACATGTCGTTCCCCTTTCCGAAGGCTTCCAG
>Ga0206827_1089_pt2 | contig 18420 bp, 17 predicted proteins | sample Alteio_BWOrgCont_77_FD_152852 | JGI IMG/M metagenome (GOLD analysis project Ga0206827, IMG submission 152852) | Enriched cells from forest soil in Barre Woods Harvard Forest LTER site, Petersham, Massachusetts, United States -... | ecosystem: Environmental > Terrestrial > Soil > Temperate forest >...
CGGCACCGGTACATATCCTGCCGATTACCGTGGCATCTCTTCAGCAATTCGACAAGATATCAAGCGGACAGAGCGGCCGATGCGAGATATCCATCACCTCCGCGCAACCGAACGGATCCGTGGTAACGCTTACCAGTTCGAATCCGAGCCTACTTTCCGTACCGGCGACGATGGTGTTTGAAAAGCCGTGGTCGACTCCTCACTATAGTTTGGTCTGGCTACCGCGTTCTGAAACGTACGCGTGGGTGATCGACGGTTACATCCTCAACGCACCGACGCGGGAATTCTTCACCGTCACCTCCGGACTAACCAGGAAAACGCAAACCGTTACCATAACCGCGACGATGAACGGTCTGTCGAAATCGGCGCTGGTTACGATAAATCCGTAGTTCGATGAATTTCATCGGCCGGAGGTCCAAACTAAGGACCTCCGGCCTTTGTCTATTTCTTATGTGGCTGTCCGCCAATGACGTGGGGATCCGTTCGAATCCAGGCTACCAGTTCGCCGTAAGACGCCTGAGTCCGCGAACGACCGAGTCGCGCCAGCACATGTAGTCATGGTTACCGAGGAACTGGTGGAAGCTCACGTCGTAACCCTTCGCGATCAAGATGTCCCGTAGCTGCCGGTTGGGCAGGATCAAGAGATCCGTGTCCTCGAACCGGCCAACCTCGATGTGAAACCGCAACGGAAGCTTGGGTCGGCTGACAAATCCGCTCTGAACCAGTCCCTCCCGCACTTCGCTTTGGTCTCGAATATCGCCCTGTACGTCGACCCAAAACGAGCCCGACATCGAAAGAACGTTACCCAGCGCATCTGGCCGTTGAAGCCCGCAGAAAGCTGCGCATAGCCCTCCGAAAGAGGAGCCCGCAATAATGACATGACGGGGGTCCATGGAAATGCCGGGATAGGTGGCCCTTAAGGACGGCAGCAATTCGTCGGCGATAAAATCCGCGTAGGCAGGATTTCCAATCAGGTCTTCGTGCCGTGTGTTACCGACTTCCACGAAAACGGCATACAGGGGCGGTATCGTGCCTTCCGCGATCAGGAAGTCTAGAATGTCCGGCGTGGGAACGAAGGCGCCGGTATCCAAGCTTGGCCACCCCGAAGCAAAAGCTTCGCCGTCCAAAAAAATGGCGATCGCGATCGATTTTTGAGGGGTCGGACCGGAAGCGGGCACGTAAACCGAATAGTGACGCCTTCCCCGTAAATGACGAGTTACAACCGAATGGGAATATAGGCTTCCCTTCGCAGAGTAAGGAAGGCGCGGCCTCCGCGCGCCCTCCGCCGGGCTTGCCGGCAAAACCAACATACTCATCCCGTTCACGGTGTGGTTGGGGTTCAGATCGTCCAGAAGATCGATGACTTTCACAATCACCTCGCTGCGGATATCGCGGCTGAACTGCTCTTCCTCGAAGATGTAGGCGTAGCGCGCCTCAATCGGCGAGAACTCGCTTAGGAACCACAGATTCGTCCGTCCGAATCGGCTGAGGCTTCGCGTCCCCGGCTTAGGCCCTCCATAGACGACTACCGAGCGAGTATCTTCGTCTCCCCGATAGAGAAAGGTGATAAGGAGGTGATCCGCGTCCTCCGAAAGCCTTTCGACTAAGGGGCCGGCGCCTCGGCGCCCATCCAAGAGATAGTCGGCGGCGTCATAGCGGTCCGGTTCTTCCCAAAGTCGCTGCAGCGTCGGTGAAAGGATCTCGACGACCTGGGTCTGCACGTAGGGGCTTTTCGCGGGCCGAAGGACTACCGGTCTATCGAATGGCTCAAGGGACAGTGCCTGGCCGGGTTCGAGGTCGGTCCAAAAGTCGGTCGTATCTAAGGGATGGGCATTGGTCGGCTCGGGCGTCATGATCGCAAGGTGGGGCCTTTGGTGCAAACAAAGGTCCCACGTGAGGCCCCAATAAGCCTGGCCCGGATTCCCACTCGGTCAAGAAAGTATTGAAATTCATAACGCCATCGTGAACGGCATCTTGCGCAAAGGAAACGGGCCAAGGGCGCATTACCCTTGGCCCGCTTCTCGGCACGGACCGGACTACGGCGATTTTGCGGGAACGGGCGGACGGCCGCCGCTACTGCGCGATCGACTCATTCCGGCGGCAATACGCGCCCTTACCGCTTGGTTCTCCAAACCACCGGGAACGTCCTTGGCGGTTTTCGCGGAGGACATCCCTGGCGCATCGCCCTCTGGTATCCGCCCGCATCCTGCAACGAAGACGACGAGAAGCGCTACCGGAAAGAGACGCAACACTATCCTTCTACCGCCTTATCCGTCGAAACGTAATCGGGACGGAATTGATAACCGTGGCAGAGGTTTCCGTCAAACCAGGCCGTGGAACTCGAAGAGTCTTCGTTGTATTCGGAAAACGGATCGAATCGGTAGTCGGTCTTACCGTGGAGGTTCATACCGTAAGGATGGGCCTTGGCCGAGCCGTCGGTGTAGCAGTAGGTAATGGTGTGGTTGTAGCTCCATCGGGTAAGCGGTACAAAGCTCGGATCCAAGTAGAAGACGCTGAACTCGCCGTTCTTCTGGTCGCTGCAGCCGGGCTGCGACGGCTGATATTTGCAGGGCTGTTCCGGATCGGCACAGACGAGCGACGGACCGATCCATGCTTCGCCCCGAATACTGAGGCCGGCCGCACGCTGCCAAAACGCAGGCACCTGGCTAGGGCTGGAAATGGCCGAGGCAGAGTATGAGGTCAGCAGTCCGTTCATCCCGAAGTTTGACCATGTCGGGTGCGTGCCGGTGTAGTCGGTTCCCGGCCAATCCTGAAGGTTTTCTCCGGGGGCCGCCATCACCTCTGAGCTTTTCAAATACGGCTGCATCGAATTGGCCCAACTGGTGGCCATCGCCTGATGTATTTCGCTATTTGGAACACCCCAACTTGTGTAGTCATACCAGTCGGCCGGTGTATCGACAAATCCGAAGGCGGTATTCCATCCCCAAGAAGGACTCCAAGATCCGGCGACCGGGAAGGTATCGTCGTTGTCCACGGAATACATGAGCCCGGCGAGACCGACTTGCTTGGCGTTACTGAGAACTGCCGCCTTTTTTGCGGCCATCTTCGCCTGGGCAAAAACAGGAAAGAGGATCGCCGCCAGGATGGCGATGATCGCGATGACGACCAAGAGTTCGATGAGCGTAAATGCGCGCTTTGATTTCATAAGGTGACTTCCATGCTCGTCGATCGGAGAGGCTCCCCGTTCGGCTCACAGGAATACGATAAGCTGTAAAGTGGACTTCGCCGCGTGAGGCGGATTCTTATCACCCCGTTGTGAACGAAATCCTTCGTTACATCATATAGCAACGCAGCGGCTTTCGATTTTGAGGTTTGATTAGTCTAATCGCGGTTTTCGATGGATGTCCAACCTCTCTTGGCCGAGCCGATGCCTTTGGGCGTGGAGTTACGCCGCCTCAGGATGGAACGTGGGTTCGGCCTTACCGAGGCGGCCGGCCGCGCCGGCGTTAGTAAGGCGGCCCTGAGTCAGTGGGAGAGCGGCGCCCGGACCCCGTTTGGCCCCTCCCTGGATCGGTTGTTGTCGGCCATCGACGCGCCCTATCGGGTTCACGCGCGATTGATTGAGTCGACCGACCCGATTCACGCGAGAATTGCCCTCGTTCACAATCCCCTCGGAGCGCCGGTGAACCTCGGCCAAACATTGAGGGCGATGCGCCTTAGGAGCGGCCTGACCCAATCCGAAGTCGCCCGGCACGTACAGGTAAGCCAAGGGATCGTGGCTAGGTGGGAGAGCGGTGAGAACTTCCCTTCAACTGAAGCCCTTCACGCGGTACTTTTCCTGTTTCGAGCCTCGGACGAGGAAGTCTTATATGTCCTTTCTTCTCCATGGACCGATCCCTTGCCGGACGTTTTGCCTTCCCTCCGGGAACGCCTTTCCGGGATGATCGGCACGGAAGGCGGATTCTCACTCATGGAAGTCACGAGCGGTCTCGTACAGCGCGACGCATGGCGTCAAGCGACGAAATTCCCTGAGGCCGACGCCGTGTTGTCCGAAGTCACGGTCTGGCGCAGCAGTTGGTTTCTCGACAACGCGCGCATCGACGAGGCAAAGACAAGCGCCCGGCAAGCGATCCGCCTGGCCAAGGCAAACGACGACTGGAACACGGCCGCCTACGGAGCCGCCCTGCTCGCCCATTGTCTCTCTTGGGGCGCCGCGAAAGCCGAACGCCGGCAGGTTGCTGCTCGGCTCGGCGAATGGCTGGAGAGGCCGCTAAGCAAGTATTGGCGAGGGGTCCTCCTATGCTATGGCGGAAGTCTTTGGGGGTATGGGCTCAAGGATTGGAAGGTAAGCCGGGAGTGGGGTTTGCGAGCGATGGAAGAATTACGCGACACCCCGAGTCAAACTTATAGATTTCCCTACACGGGTTTTGAAACCGCCGTAGATCTCGTCGCGGTGAGTGAACTGGAGCTTGGCTATCCCGAACGAGCGGTTCAGCTCCTTAAGCCGTTCCTGGAGGGCGAAATGCGCAAAGAGCGAAGCTGGATGATGGCGAGCTACCTTTACGCCCTAAAGGAGCTTGAAGAGCCGTTACCCGCCGAAGGCTTGAGACTGTTATCCGAGGCCAAGTTGCGTTTTGACGGCCTTCAAAGCTCGGTCTTGGAATTCGAGCGATTCGAGCGACACCTGTCGGCGTACGCTCGCCGGAAGGGGACGATCTAACCTATCGAGGCGCCGTATTCGGAAGTAAACGGATCAGCGGAAGCATGACGAGGGAGCTGGCGGCCACGATAATCACGTCGATCGTAAACCCAGAGGAATATCCGTAGCGTTCCAGAACCCACGAACCCAAGATGCCCGATCCCGTCACAAAAAGGCCGGTAATCAACGTGGCGATAGACAAGCTGACCCCCTCCAACCCGGACGGGCTGCTCCGCCAAAGAAGGTCGAGTAGGGCAACGCTGACGACGACCCCCAGAAGCCCTACCGTCACGTACGATAAGTATGCCGATGCCGTCCCGTGGGCAAAAAGAAGCGGAAGATATTCGAAGGTGCTGAGCAGTATCGCGATCAGAAGGATCTTTCTGGTTTCGTAGCGTTGGGCCATAAAGGCGTAGCCCAAGATAAACGGAAGGTTCGCGATAGCGCTTACCGCCTTGATATTTCCGATCGTTTGATTTGAGAGGTGAAGATGGTTTTGCCACAGAAAGTAGAGGACTTGCTCGTTGATCGGCATGAAATTCCAAATGGCCATAAAGACGGCGACGATCCAGAACTCGCGATGTCGAACCAAGACCTTGAGATCTCCAACGACCGGCCGTCGAATCCGAATGGACGATCTGTCGCCGCCAAAGGCCGGCAACCGGGGCCGCCACAGACCGAAGAGAAACAACGGCACCGCCAGTAAAGCGTAGGCGAAAAGAAAGCGCCGGTATTCGAAGTGATCGGCAAGCCATCCTCCGGCGGAGAAAATGACTGCGCCAAGGACGGTTCCCTTGAGGAGCGCGGCGGTCGCCAACTTGCTCTGGATCTTGTACTCCCTCGAGACCGACGCGTACAGCGCGTCCCCCACGGGGCCTAGCATGTTCAGTGTCAGGTTGAAAAGGATGGCACCAAGGAGAAACGGGCCGTATGTCTCGGGTGCTAGAGCGATGATGAGGCAAGCCGCCGCGACAAGGGGTGCCGCCAAGACGAGATAGCCCCGATCTCCGAGCCGAAACGGAGACCAGCGATCCCGAAGATAGCCGAAGAACGGCACAACATAGGTCGCCGCCCCGATCATCGCCCCAAACTCCGACATCGTTACCGGCCCTATGTGCAAGACGTTTTTGAGATAGTTCTGGGCCAACGGGTTCGAAAGCGACCCAATAATCTGCGGCAGCGCGGTGAACGCGAGCGCGTAGAGCAGGGCCTGGTTCGCCGCCCCCTTCCGCGGCGTAGCGACCGGAGCGTGATCCACCTTTTCTGCCGCCCCAGCCACCATGACGGTCACATCATACAAGCCCCCGCATCCGGTTCAGAGACTTCCCATGTTCACGAAGACGTGATATTTCGTCGAGCCTGCCGCTACCAGCCAGAGCCCAAAGCGAGGGTGACCCCACGAATGGCGTAGAGCATGGCGAGAGCCGGAAAGGAGTGGTGCCTCAGACCGGACTTGAGCCGGTGACCCTAGCATTTTCAGAACCACCGAGCCGAACCTGAGGCACGTCGTTGAACCTACGTGTATCCCCATAACGGCTCATATCGGGGCATCTCACCCCAGAGAAAATGGGGAGAAAATGGGGAGCGATGTTGCCGCCCTTAGCCTTCGTCCGGAACCTCTGCAGGGTTTGCACGGCTCGCTTCCAAGGCATGTTTGATGATCCCCGACACAAACACGAGCGGCGTCGCTCGAATCGTCCCGATCGAATCCCATCCGTATTGAATGGCCAAAGGAACGTATTTTTCGTGTCCTGATGCGTCCAAATACCAGCCAAAGATAGGGCCGCCGCTCATGCCCGCGACGGAGTTGAGCGTTTGCCCCTTGATGACATGGATTCTTCTGTCGAATCGAAAGTTCATCGAGGGAAGCCCATTGTCGTCTTCGTCGTCGATCCGCTCCAGGTGCATGGCGATCGGTGTGAACTCGAACTCCTGCCCGAGTTCCCTCATCGGCCCAAGATCCACGGATTCTCCGGGAATCCCGAGGACGATGAAGCCGCCGCCCTTCCGCCGTGTCCACCGTACGTCTTCTATCGAAAGCGGCACGGCCCCACCGGCTTTGAGGTTACGGACATACAACTCGTCCAACTCCATGAAGCCGAAGTCCACCTTTCCGTCATCTAGATACCGAATAAGGTCAGCCTGCGGGCGAAACGGTATTCGCGTTCCGACTTTTTCCGACAGGGGGTTCAAGTTAAAATCCGAGATCTTGGAAGCCATGAGCTCCTCAAGGCGCTTGAAGCAATGGCCTGCCGAACACCAAAACCAGACGTCGCCGGCGTTCAAAAGGAAGCCACTGAAAAAAAAGGCCTTAACATCATTGGCCGCATACAACCCGACAAAGTGCTTCTTGAGAGCCTCAACGTGATCGCGGCCGATAAACTCTCTAACTTCCGCCGGTGAATTTGTCGGTTCCTCGTTCATGTGAAAGTTCCCTGCGATTCGCTCTGATTCATCCTACCGGCAGAAGACAGCGTTACTTCGTAGCGCTGAGGTTTGCTCATGCCACGGCATTTACTTTTGGAAATTCTGTTTTCGACCAGACCTGACCCGTGCCGCCTAAGCGTTTCATAGCCGACATTGCCGAATAGATCTCCAAGCGCCACGGAGTGAAAGACGATCACTAGCTCAGCACCGTGACGCCATGATACAACGCGACAGCAGCCGGAATCGTCCACCGGCAAAATCCACTGTTGGCGGTATTTTTTGGAGCGCCACTGTACGCCCGCGTGGATATGCCTTCTTTATCGTATGTTTTGACGTTATTGCAGTACTCTGGAGGGGTGGGGGCGATCGTCTGTGGCTTCGTCGTCGTGTCGAAGCGCCGCCTTGACTCTCAGAAACAGTTCGGTAATGCGGCGCACGCGGGAGTCTTTTCGTGCTAAGGCTAGCCGGTATCTGTTGACGACATCAAATTTCGCCTACCTACAAGCTAAACCCGCACGGGCCCATTGCCGCCCTCACTTTAGCGTTGGCACCTAAACGCTCATTTTATGTGTAAAGGCATCTTCTCATTCGCCCGTCGAAGACGGCCGCCTCTTCTTTTCGGTATTGGGAACTTCGCCGTTTAGTGCTGACCGATAACGCTTGAAGACGAGGGAAGGGGTAAATTTGACCACCCCTGACTCTCTAGTTGCGACGGGCTCAGGCTCTGCCGCAATATCGTCAAATAGGCGCTTGACGAAATCGCCGTCATGGCTGCCCAAACGCCAGGCGAGTTCGTCCCTAGATATCGGCAACGACTCGCCATTTGGGTTTCGGATAGAGTGGTCGTACAGCAGTGCACAGAGCGCCTCGATGTTTGCCCCCTTCGAGAGAAGTCCGCGATACAAAAGCTGTTCTGCTTGTCTAAGGGCGAGTTCATCAGCGCATCGCTCCAAAAGAATCGTTCGAAGTGCTAGATTTCGTTCCTCACGGCTCTTCGAAATATTCTGCAGTTCCGGAAAGATTTTCCATGAATCAGAATAAGTCGGCCCACCCAACGTCTCTAGGAGCCATTTTGGCTTTAGGCGTAGAATGCAGGCCCCGTTGCCCACAAAACCAGACATCAGCCAACGCCCCCGTAAGTCCAGCAGATGACTCTCGTCGAGGTGATCCGCCAGCTGCCGATAATTACCGTGCGCCTGGAGACGGTTAGGTTCGAGGGAATGCCCAAGAAGATGCTCGACGAGGCCAGTGAGTTGACCAGCCCACAAGGTGCCCACATACTGGTTCGCCGACGTCAATGCCTGCAGAGAAATTCCCGAATACCACTCAACTGTTGTGTGGCTGCCGTGACGTTGCGAGTCATAGTCATCCGGAACTTTTCCCGATTTGCGTCCAGGCGCGTAAAAGTGCAGCCTCCCCTTTAGTACTATATAAGAATAATCCTGTACTGCAAAATGACGATATAGGACATAACCGTCGGCTCCTTCTTCGTTTGGGATATCTAAATACTCAGCTTCATAGTGACGTAGGAACGCCAAAAGCTCCCTTTTCGCTCCCCCGAAGAAGACACTGCGTGCGCTGCTCGTAAGCGACGTCAGCATGTTTCCGTGTTCCCGCGTTTCCATGAGCCGAGGCCAGTCCTCGGGAAGGCGAACCACTTTGTCCTTTTTCAACATTTGACCAGAAGGCCGATGTTACCCAAGGATTTTCCGATAGATCGGAAACCGTTCTGATTTATCGTGAATTGCCCCGATTTTCTGTAACAGAGGCCCTGATCAGTTTTTCCCGTTTACTGGTCATGAGATCTCGAGATGGAGGGAGGGCGTAGCCTGTCCGGAATCCCGAAATCTTGCTGTCGCCTGCGCCAGAGTTTCGAAACCGAGCGAGGAGCGCGGTCTTTCCTCATTGCAGAACGGGGATCGATGAACTTGGACTCGCGAACCTGGAGAATCAGCCAGACGCAAAGCCCGTAGCAAATGAACTCGGGCCGTTATCGCCACGAAACAATTCGGACACGCCGTAATCGGCGATGGCACCTTCAAGGGCACCCGCAACGCCTTTAGCGGTGAACTTCGTGCCGACTTCGAGCAAGAGGCGCTCCCGTGTATGCTCGTCGATCACGGCCAGGATCTTCAGCTTCATGCCGTTCCGGCATGTGTCGAAGCCGAAATCCAAGCACCAGACGTGGTTCCGATGCTCCGCTTTCGTCGGCACGGCGGCGCCGGTCTTGAACTTTCTCGTCTTTCGGCGCCTGAGTTGGAGCTTCTCCTCCTTCCAGAGCCGATGAATCTGCTTGACGTTGAAATTCGGGAATCCGCCGCTCAGCCTTGCCCACCCCTAAAGATAACCGACGCCGGGCCTTTCCATTTCCCGCAGACGAGGCCCTAAGGTCGCGTTCCGATCCGGGCGTCGCCTGCAACTCCCGCTCGAACACCGAATTCCGACCTAGCAGCAAGCTTTTCGTTCAGCAAAACCGGCATGCATCAGTTGTTACGCTCCCAAACGTCGCTCGGGAGCACCATCCAAGTTTTTCCCACCACCCCTTTGACTGCCTCGTTCTCCAGGGTCGTTTCCTCTACGATCCGTTTCAGTTGGGTGTTTTCTAGCTTTAGATCCTGGAGGCGCTTCAAATCGTCCGACTGGGCGTCCGCATACTTGCGCTCCCAAAGGTAGAACGTGTTCTGGCTCACACCGTGGGCACGGAAAACCTCCGGGGACGTCCTGTCCACTTTGGCCACCTCTGCGAAGATCTTCACGATTTGCTCCTCGCTAACCTCGATCTCTTCACACCAATCCCTCCGTCGGTTCCAGAACGGCTAACTCACTTTTTGGTCCAATTTTGGGGCCACACCAAGACGGAGAAACTAACCTAACCGCTGGTACAAATTCTGGGGGGCACTCCAATAAGATCTCGTTGCTACCTTAAGCAATTCCGATGTATCGGAATCGCTTCCGACCCTTTGTTTCGATACAGGATGGGTCCGCCTCCCTTTGAACCTGTACACGACCTTTTTTTCGTTGACGTCCAAATGAGCTTGCAAAAAGATAGTGAGCCCATCACATTCGAAGTGCATCTGGGACTTCTTCACATGGGAACTCATAATCTTTACTGTGGCATCTCTGGTTTGTCGGAGGAAATTGAAGCACCTTCACTGAGTGACGAAACGCTGATCGTCATTGGAGCAGGGGCATCGGGTGCGGCGACCCTAATCGAGATCGCTTCGTGTTCGCGGGAAAGCGGTCACCGACGGTTTAAAAAGATTATCCTCATTGAGCGTACCACCCAGCTCGGGCGGGGCTTAGCGTTTGGCAAGGCGGAAGCGCCCTACCTGCAGTTGAATATGCGAACCTCCGAGATTTCGATCACGGGTAAAGAAGGCGACTTCACAGATTGGTTGGTGAAACGGGGCATCGGCTCCGCCCACGACTTCGCAGATCACTATGCAGCACGGGCGCTTTGTGGCAACTATATAAGCGACCGGGTTGCCGAGGCCGTCGATGGGCTGGAAGCATTCGGAACCGAAGTCCAGATCATTCGCGGCGAGGCGGTGGCGCTGTGGTTGCTGCCAAATTGCCGGTATCTAGTCCACCTTCTCGACGAATCGATGCTAGTCGGTGATCGCGTCATCCTGGCGACGGGCCATTCGCGATCAAAAACCTGCGACCACCTCCGACAATATCCGGGATTCCTCGAGTCCCCGTACGATCCGAAATTTGCGGCGACAATCCGTCCTGAGCTTCCCAGCCTCATCGTCGGAAGCAGCCTCACTGCCATCGATAGCGCCAAGGCCATTCTTTCTCTCGGTGGCGGCAACCAAATCTGTCTCGTCTCGCGCGGAGGAATCCTGCCCGCGGTACGACGCTTCTCAACCCATCTGCATCGTTCGTTTCCCCGGCACCTTCATGCTTTGAAGGATCGTGATTCGCTCAGCATCTTGGAGGTCCTAGCTGCCCTTGATAGGGACGTGCGCGAAATCCACGAGGACCCCTTGCCTCTGCAGCACCTCTTTCCGGTGCCTACATACCGAACCCGAACAGACGGCGTGCGGCGATTCCAGGAGGACCTGCGTCGAGTTCACGCCGGGAAAGCGGGCTACCAGAACGTCCTTGAAGAATTGGACGGCGACCTCTTGGAAGAAATCTGGACTAGGTTGCTGCCTGACGACAAACGATATCTCCTGCGTTACTCTTCGCACTACCGCGCCCTGCGTCACCCGATGCCGCCCGCCACCGCGAAGCAAATCGAAAATGCAATCTCCCAAAATCAGATTCACGTCAAGCGGCTTCGCGCGCGTGAAGGCATAACATACGATCCACGACGGGGAGAGTTCATTGCTGCAGTGGATGGCGGAACTGTCACTGCGCCGCAGCTTGTCGGCGCAACAAGCACAAGCGACGACTTGGAAACTTCGGATAATCCGCTGCTTCAGCAGGCCCTCCGAACCCATCAAATCGAGCGTCATCCGCTCGGCGGAATTGACGTTGATCGGGCGACATGCCGAGTCGTCGTAGACCGGAAAATAAATGATCGCCTCTTCGCGCTCGGGCCAATGACGTCGGGTGTATTTTTCTACGTTTCAGCGATGAGCGAGTGCGTACGTCATGCACGCAAGGTCGTTACTTTCCTTATGCAGAAGTGTGAATTGTCATGCGAGTAAGAATCTATCTCGGCTCGGATATTACGTCCAATTTGATCATCGCTCGCTTGCTACGGCTCTGCATCGGCAGTGGGCACTCCTTCGAGGTCTTCGAGCCCATGCAAGCCGTTCCTCGGCCCCCTCGCTCCAAAGCGTATGCCAAGTATCTTTGGTTCGAACGAATCGTGTTAAGAGAGTTCGTTGAGCCGATCCTGGTAGCAAGACGCGTCGAGTCGCCTAATGTCTCGACGTTGGCAGAGGTATATGGCCCGCAATTCATTTCAGTACAACGAATCGCCTCCGCGAACCACGAGGATGCAGTATCTTACGATGCTCACGACATGACTTTTTCGGTTCGGTGGCACGAGAAGTTTTCCGAGGCAACCTTGAAGCGGCTCGGATCAGGGGGTCGCCCGACAATTAATCTCCATCCAGGCAAGCTGCCGGACTACCGGGGAGTATTCACATACCTGCGGGCGATGATTGCCGGTGAGCCCGACGCCAGCTTTACGGCCCACACTATGAACGCTGAATGGGACGCGGGACCCATTGTCGGTCAGGTGACGGAGTCGCTGGACTATAGTCTGTCCGTGCTGGAAAATATGGTGAACCACCATGTGCGGGCAGCCGATTTGCTGCTGACCATCATGGCGAAGCGAACGCGAAGCGAAGACCTACTGTCGATTTCGCAGGGAAGCGGTGGATCTTACTTTTCAACACCCGACGATGAAACACTTGATCAGGCGGCTCGGCTGGGGATTGAGACAGCATCAGAATGGGCAATACGGAAGCTAGTTCGAACCTACTATGGCGACCAAGTTCTGGCCAACATTACCGAGGGATGTCAATACCGTCAAAACTAACTAGCGACAGCGCTAAATTCGAGAGACCAATTAAGGCGGGGGCACCCTCCCGAACTTGCTGCCCTTCTTGACCCTCGATGATTGGTCAGAAGAGATCACCACCATGCAGCGGTTTACCAAGAGCAACAGAATCACCGAGGGGTTCCACAACAAGATGGAGAACCTCAAGAGGCAGGCTTACGGCTTCAGAAACTTCGAGAACTACCGACTCAGAGTCGGAGTGATATGCTCATGATGGTCAGAGCAAAGATGGGGGGTGCCCCCAAGAATGGCGTAGAGCCGAAGGGATGGTGCCTCAGACCGGACTTGAACCGGTGACCCTAGCATTTTCAGTGCTATGCTCTACCGACTGAGCTACCGAGGCACACAATTACAACGTGCAATGGCACGAGGCGTTGGCGCGGAAGACGGGATTTGAACCCGCGGCCTCCGGCGTGACAGGCCGGCGCTCTAACCGCTGAGCTACTCCCGCGAACGGACTTGGATTATGTCGCGGCGAAACCGCCAAAGTCAAGCAAACCGCGGCTGTCCTTCGGAAACGAACCCGAGAACGAACCTAAACGAACCCGCCAACCAGTGTACGAGCGTTACAATAGGAAGGGATGGCACTGCGCGACGATCTCTGGGTCACTCCGGAGGAATATCTGGAGCAGGAAAGAACCGCCGAGGCGAAGAGCGAGTACCTGGACGGGCGGATCTTCGCGATGGCCGGGAATACGCCCGATCATGTCCAGATCGCCGTCAACCTGACCCTCGCGCTGGGCAATCGCCTAAAGGGCACCAAATGCAGGGTCGTCAATAGCGAACAACGGATCAGGACGCCGTCCAGGAAAACCTACACCTACCCCGATCTCGGGGTGGTTTGCGGCGACCGCAAATACGAGGGACCGCAGCCCGCGACGCTCACGAACCCGACCGCCATCATCGAGATCCTCTCGCCGGCCACCGAGAGCTTCGATCGCGGCGACAAGTTCTGGCGGTACGCCGAGATCGAATCGCTCCGCGAATATGTTCTCGTATCCCAAGACCAGCCCACGATCGAGCTGAGGCAGTTCGCGAACGGTCTCTGGGTCTTCCACGCGTTCCGAGGAATCGAAACGGACCTCAAGCTGAGCAGTATCGACGTCGAGATTCCGATGGCGGAAATCTATGACGGCGTAGTGTTTCCCACATGAACGAGGGAGACCTCCAAAAAGAGTCCGACAAAGGGTAAACGTCCACCAGGACGATCATGACTGTTGGACTTCTCTTTCTCCTCGTGGGCCAGTCTGCCCGAGCGACCGGCGTTCCGCCCGACAACCACGGCTACTACATGCAGCCCACCATCCGCGGCGACGACGTCGTCTTCGTCTCCCAGGGCGATCTCTGGCGGGTGAGCGCCAAGGGAGGCGTCGCCCACTCCCTCACTAGCCACGTCGCCCCCGCCTCCAGTCCCAGCATCTCGCCGGACGGAAAGCGGGTCGCGTTCAGCGGCACCTACGAGGGCCCCAAAGACGCCTACATCATGCCCCTCGACGGCGACGCACCCCAGCGCATTACCTTCGAGGACAGCGTCGACGTCAAAGGCTGGACCCCCGACGGCAAAGTCCTGATCACCACCAACGCCAAGGCCACCCTCCCCGCCTACCAACTCGCCACCGTCGAGCCCATAACCCGAAACGAGCAAACCGTCCCCCTTTACCAAGCCAACGAGGGAAGCTACGACCCAACCGGCAAAACCCTCTTCTTCACGAGGTTCCGGTTCCAAGGCAGCAACACCAAGCGTTACCAAGGCGGCACCGCCCAGGGAATCTGGCGGTACGACGACGGCGCCCCCGAAGCCGTCAACCTCACCAAGAGCTTCACTGGCACCAGCAAAAACCCGATGTGGTGGCAGGGCCGCGTCTACTTCCTCTCCGACCGTGACGGCGTCATGAACCTTTGGTCCATGGATCCCAACGGCGGCAGCCTCAAGCAGCACACCCACGAAACCAAATGGGATATCCAAAGCGCCGCCCTCGATGACGGCAAAGTCGTCTACCAGCTCGGCGCCGACCTTCACGTCTTCGACATCCCCAACAACTTCGATAAGACCCTCGACATCACCCTTGCCTCGGACTTCGAAAGCACGCGAGAGAAGTGGCTGAAGAATCCCGGGGACTACGTCACCGGCGTCAACTTCGCCCCCGACGGCTCGAAGGTCGTGCTGACGGCACGAGGCCAAATCTTCGTCGCCCCCGTCGATCCCGGCCGCTTCGTCGAGGTCCGGCACATCGGCGGAGTGAGATATCGCGACGCCCTCTTCTCCTCGGACGGCAAGTTCGTCTATGCCCTCTCCGATGAGACCGGCGAGACCGAATGGTGGCGCATGCCCGCCAACGGAGTCGGCCCCGGCGAGCAGATCACGAACGGCACCAAGGTCCTCACCATGGGCGGCAAGCTCTCGCCTGACGGCAAGCACCTCGCCTATTACAACAAAAACTACGAACTCTGGATCGCCGACACTACCGCCAAAACGACGACCAAAGTCGCCACCAGCCAAGACGGAATCATCGACGACATCTCCTGGTCCCCGGACTCGAAGTGGCTCGCCATCGACATGCCGGAGTTCACGTTCAACCGCATCGCCCTCTACTCCCTCGACACCGGCAAGACCAACCTCGTCACCACCGATCGATCCGACGCCGGCAGCCCCACTTGGTCGCCCGACGGCAAGTGGCTGTACTTCATCTCCGACCGCACCTTCCGATCCGTCGTCGGTTCCCCGTGGGGCGCGCGTCAGCCCGAACCCTACTTCGACCGGCAAGCCCGAATCTACGCCCTCGCTCTCACCAAGGGCCTTCGCTTCTCCTTCCAACCACCAGACGAGCTCTCGGCCGCTCTGCCTAAGCCGCCCACCCCCGCAAAATCCGAGACCACGACGAAAATCGACCTCGACGGAATTGCCGAGCGCCTCTACGAAGTCCCCATCGGCCCCGGCAACTACCGGGAGCTCGCCACCAATGGCCAGCGTCTCTTCGCCGTCGACCAGCAGACCGGAGGCGCCCCCAACGTCATCGAGATCGACATTAAAGACCAGGACGTCGCCGCGAAGGTCTTCATCCCCGGCGTCTCCGGTTACGATCTCTCGCAAGACGGCAAGCAGATCCTCATCAATCGTGGCGGCCGATTCTCCGTCATTCCCGCCGGAAGCCCTGCCCCATCGATGGGCGGCGAAAAAACGGTCGATGTCTCCGGCTGGAACTTCGTGATCCACCCCCGCGAAGAGTGGCGGCAGATGTACGACGAAGCCTGGCGCCTGGAACGCGACTACTTCTGGGATCGCAACATGCTCGACGTCGACTGGAACGGCATTCGCAAAAAGTACGAGCCGCTCGTCGACCGGGTAAGAGACCGCTCCGAGCTAAGCAACATCTTCACTCAGATGATCGGCGAGCTCTCGACCCTCCACATGTTCGTCTACGGTGGCGACAACCGCACCTCGCCCGATTCCGTCGGCATCGCCTCCCTCGGCGGCGTCCTCGAACGAGACACCTCGAAGGGCGGCTACCGCATCACCCGTATTTATCAAGGCGATCCGGACTATCCGGAAACCCTCTCGCCCCTCGTCAAACCGGGCGTCGATCTGGCTGTCGGCGACGTCGTCACCTCTATCAACGGCGAGGACACCCTCAACGCCCCCGGCATCGGCGCTCTCCTCCGAGCCCAAGCCGGCAAGCAAGTCCTCCTCCACGTCAAAGACGCCGCCGGCAAGGAGCGCGACTGCGTCCTCCGCACCCTCTCCGGTGGTGAGCTGAGCAACCTGAAATACACCGACTGGGAGATCTCACGACGAAGGCAGGCCGACAAGGAGAGCAACAACTCTGTCGGCTACCTTCACCTCCGCGCCATGGGCGGCGGCGACATCGCCACCTGGGAGCGCGACTTCTACCCCGTCTTCGACCGCCCCGGCCTCATCATCGACGTCCGCCACAACAACGGCGGCAACATCGACTCCTGGATCATCGAGAAGCTCCTCCGCAAAGCCTGGTTCTTCTTCCAGCCCCGCGTCGGCAACGCCTCCTGGAATATGCAGTACGCCTACCGCGGCCACGTCGTGATCCTTTGCGACGAGAGCACCGCCTCCGACGGCGAAGCCTTCACCGAGGGCATCAAGCGGCTCGGTCTCGGCAAAGTCATCGGCACCCGCACCTGGGGCGGCGAAGTCTGGCTCTCATCCAACAACTTCCTGGGCGACGGCGGCATCGCCACCGCCGCCGAAATGGGCGTCTACGGCCCCGAGGGCAAGTGGCTCATCGAAGGCCATGGCGTCGATCCCGACCTCACCGTCGACAACCTCCCTCACGCCACTTACCTCGGCAAAGACGCCCAACTCGAAGCCGCTCTCGCTTACCTCGCCAAGGAAATCAAAGACCATCCCGTACCTCCGGTTGTGACCCCCAAATACCCCAACAAGTCCTTTACTCCCAAAACGATCGGAGGGAAATAAGGCTTGAAGTTTGAGACAAGCAACTGCATCGCCCTCTCCGTACCGGACCGCCGAGAGGCGGTCCGTGTTTACACGAAAACTCTCGGCTTCGCTGCTGCCAAGGAAGGCTCAAATTGGACCGAAATCCAATCCGGCGCCCTCACCATCTACATTGTCGAGGAAAAGGAAAGCACCGTCTGCTTCGACATGCTCGTCGAAGACGTCCCCGCCGCCCGGGTCTACCTAGAATCCGCCGGCTTCACCCAGGTCAGCCTGTCCGCCAAGGAGACCTTCATGCAAGACCCCTTCGGCTACGTCTTCTGCCTCACGCCCAAAACCAACCAACCAGAGGCGCCGCCTCTTTAGTCGGATTGGCGCTCAAAGCGCCCAACCGGCTAAAGTCGCTCCGCAACCCATAATCTAGGCCATGTTCGACCTCGTTATCCGCGGCGGCCGCGTCACCACGTCCACTCATACCGAGGTCGCGGATATCGGAATCCGGGACGGGAAGATCGCCCAGATCGGCGATCTTGGCGGGGCGGCCACGAAAGAAACCTGGAAAGCCAACGGACTGACCGTCCTGCCCGGCGTTATCGACACCCAGGTCCACTTCCGGGAGCCGGGCCTCGAACAAAAGGAAGATCTCGCGACCGGGACGCTCGCCGCCATCTGCGGCGGCGTCACCGCCGTCCTCGAGATGCCCAATACCAACCCGAATACCACCGACGAGGCAACCCTCGACGACAAGCTTCGCCGCGCCGACGGGCGGGCGTCCTGCCATTACGGGTTCTTCGTCGGCGCCACCGCCGAGAACGCCGACCGCCTCGTCGAATACGAACGGCTGCCCGGCACTCCCGGTATCAAGATCTTCATGGGCTCGTCCACCGGCTCCCTTCTCGTGGCCGACGACGAACACCTGAGAAGAGTCCTAAGAAGCGGCCGAAAGCGATGCCCGATCCATGCCGAGGACGAGGCCAGGAACCGAGCGCGGATGTCCTTGATCAGCGATCATCCGCACCCCCGCGAGCATCCCTTCCTGAGAGACGCCGAAAGCGCGCGCCTCGCGACCCAGCGAATCCTCGCCCTCTCTTCAGAAACCGGTCGTCCCGTCCACATCCTTCACGTCTCGACCGCCGACGAACCGCCGATGATTGCCGAGGCGAAGCGAAAAGGACTCGGAACCACCGCCGAGGTCACCCCGCAACACCTCTGGTTCGCCGCCCCGGACTGCTACGACCGTCTCGGCACGCTCGCTCAAATGAATCCGCCGATCAGGTCCGAAGAGCACCGCGCGGGAGTTTGGCGAGCGCTTAAGGAGGGCGTTTTCGACGTCTTCGGCTCCGACCACGCCCCCCATACCCTTGCCGAGAAGGCGCTCCCGTATGG
>Ga0206827_1106_pt1 | contig 18288 bp, 18 predicted proteins | sample Alteio_BWOrgCont_77_FD_152852 | JGI IMG/M metagenome (GOLD analysis project Ga0206827, IMG submission 152852) | Enriched cells from forest soil in Barre Woods Harvard Forest LTER site, Petersham, Massachusetts, United States -... | ecosystem: Environmental > Terrestrial > Soil > Temperate forest >...
ATAAGCCATATACGACGCGCATCAACGCCATTGACCTTACGAGCGTCATCATCAACTTTTTGCGGCGTATTTTCTATCGCGACAACTGCCTTAGTGCCAGGAACCGGCAGCTCATCAGGAAGCTCTCGAAATTCAGGATCGGGGTCAGCCTTGATGGCAAGCCGCTTTTTATTGTCGCTTTCAAAATACATGTGTTTTAAAACTGAATCTTTGGTCACAGCCTGATTAAAGGTGACCTGAATAACCGGGGTGCCAGGGGAAAGCCATTTATAACTTCGCGCATAGACGATATCTGGCCTTTGCGTGATAAACTGAGATTTATATACTTCGGCAAGGGTTACGCCATCCAGGGTTTTTATGCCCGGATTAACGGTTATGCTGTATTTGGTCGCAGAGCGGAGGGCATTTTTTTCATCGAGGTTACAGGCCAGCGCACTGGTATTAAGCCAGTGCCAGTGGCAGTCCAAGCCAGGCTCAATGGTAATCGGGACTTCGGCTTTATCACGATCCATTCGCCCGATCGCAACTACAGGTCTATTAAACTGGATAACTATTTGTCTGCTAGCAGGAACATCCAGGCCTTCTGGAATGATACGCAATATGCTGAGATTTTTTTCAGCAGCTGTTGCATTCGAGTCGAATGCCGCGCATGCTAAGTTACTGAAGGATAAGATAATTGCTAATGAGAAGAGCAGTGTGCGCATCGGTAAACCCATGAGTATATGGATTTACTTTAGCATTATTCTAATCAGAAACCAAGGATCACTTTTTCTTCATGACCTTGGATTTGGATGCGATAAAATCCATGAGAGCCAACAGTACGCCTGAGACTACAAATGCTATATGAATCACAAGCATCCAGTAAATTTCGTTTTCTTTTATGCTATCGACATCCATGAAAACTCTTAGCAGATGTATCCCTGAAATCGCCACAATTGAAGCTACAAGTTTTAGTTTTAAAGTGGAGAAGTCAACGGTTCCCATCCACTCCGGCTTATCGACATGGTCATCGACTTCAAGTTTGGAAACGAAGTTCTCATAGCCGGAGAAAATCACAATGAGCAAAAGGTTGCCAGCAAGGGATAGATCGATGAGCGAGAGCACTCCCAGTATGGCCTTGTTAGGAGTCAAGTCTGCGATGTCGGCAATGAGGTGAAAAATCTCCTGGAGAAAGCTCAGCAACAAAATACCCAACGCGAGCACCAGCCCGACATAAAAAGGCGCCATCAGCCATCTGCTGGCAAAAAGCCCGCGCTCAAGTGTACGTTCAATTTGTGTGTGCATAGCCGCCTACGAATTTATAGTTCAGCTTGCAGTATCGCCAATGTAGCGGCTCAAAGCAAGGGTATTTTATATTGAAGGGGTAATGCCGCCCTGTTTTGAAGCTGGAGGAGTGGAATCCGGGCTGACGCTAAGTCCACGCACAGCTTTGTCTACTCCGGTTTCCATTTTATGGCCAGTCAGAACGTTGGTGAGTTTGTCAAGAATATGACCCAGGTCACCCCAGATATCGTCTTTCTGCTCCTGTGGTTTGAGCGCATCTTCAAACTTAGCTCGATTGCGCTGTTTTTCTATAGTAGCCATCTGTTTTACAACCGTGTTAAGGTTGCTTTGCTGGATTTGATTAGCTACATCTCCGACCTTGACGTTATTAGTTAGTGCATTATTGAACTGATCTGGAGTTAGTGCAGCGGTTGCTGCTCGCACTAAAATGTCTTCTTCCGGTGTGCGTTTGGAGTTAAAATAAATATCCTTAAAGCCCTTATTTTTAATAGGAGTAAAATCATGTTCTATGAATTCCAGATGAGTTTTTACCTTATCCTTAAAGCGTTCGATTTTTTCTTCCAGAGTGATGGCTGTGCCAGGCAAAGCTACCTGGACTTCATCGACTTCTCGTTCTTTGCCTTCGTCCATATCTGCGCTTTTACCTGCGAGAGCTTTAGCATGTTCTGAATTTGTGGCGAAGTAAGCGTCTACATCTGAAATGGCTTGTTCCCATCTTAATTTATATTCGTGAGATGAGTTTTGCATAGTTAATGACCATATATACCTATATTATTAATCCTAAAATAGGAATGCGATTAAAGCTAGAAAATTACTATAAAATACTAGCGCGGCATTTATTTAGTATTGTTTTACTATAGCAGCCGAAAACTACAAGCAAACTTAATGCTGCGCCTGCTCCTATTCCTATATAAAATGCCTTATTGGTTGCATCACAGAGATCATCTGGTGGGGGACATGCGAGTGGTGTTCTGCATATTCTTTTATCTTTAGCCACTAGCTTATTATTGACGGTATTATAAACTGTGTCTGTTTCCGGATCGAAGGTTGCATTAGGGAAGACACATACTTGATCGGGGAGAGCCATTACAGTACCATATTCCACTGCTTGCTGGGTTGCAGAATCAAAAACCCGCAGACTTTCGGTGTTGATAGGTGCTGTATTTGAGATAGCAACCAGGCATGTAGATCCATACACATTTTGGCCAACCAGAACGAAATTACCATTAGGAAAGCCTGATATAAGCTCGCATGGCGCACTCATGTTGTCCGTATCCAGATAAAATTCAGTCATAAACGCTCCTATATTAATGAAGTTATTTCATTGCTCCCATGAGGCTGCAACTGAATGAACCAATTCAGTTGACTGTGCCTCAACTGCTGAAACTGGATCTGATGCTTGAATGTTTAAATATTTTAGCGTTTTACTCAGGTGACAACCATGGCATTCTTCACTTATTAAATAAATCGGTACGCTGAGAAGAAATACAGATGCTATTCCGATAAATACCCCTATAGCAACTGCACCTCCGATACTCAGGCAGGGCGTATCATCTGGTATTACGCAAGTTTGGTCGCTATCGCAAATATCCGCGTGTTTCTCTACTACTTTATATGTGGTTGCATTGTATAGAGCCTCTGTACCTGGATTAAATGTCATATTTGGATAAACGCAGACTTGTCCCGGTTCAGCTATAATAAAGGTATTGTTTATAGCAAACTGAGTTTCATTGTTGAAAATTCCTATGTTAATTGACTTATGAACGGGCAAAATCACTTCTGAAGAAGTTGGCATAGTATCTGGTATATTGGCGAGACAAACAGAGTTATCATCGCTATTCAGCCCTGCGATGGTAAAAGTGCCATCGGGGAAATGCTTTATAATGTCGCATGAATAAAAGCTAATGTTGTCAGTGTTCACGAAGATTTTTGCCATAGAAACTCCTATAATTTTCTCATGGTGCAACGACTCTATTATTTTAGATCACGCAAATAAGCATTGCAATAGAAGGCGCATGATAACTATGCATACTATAATTCTACTACAGGTTCGTGAGCTACTAATTCCGCACCCCCTGCCATTGGCGCGTTAGGCGGGCAGCACCATGCATTCAAGTAATGACTAGCATCGCAAGCAACTACACCGATTCCTGTCATAAAAATACCTAAAACCACCCCTAGAATTGTAGACTCACCATTGCCTTGGCATAGATTCTTTGTACATTGTGGCTCCCAGTCCGTAACATTTTCTGGCAAGCTACATACTTCGTTGCTATTGCAGATAGTCACATTAGCAGCTACTATCCTGTGAGTAGAAGTGTTGTAAACGGCCTGGCTAGTAGGATCGAGTGCTAAATATATTTGCTGTGACATAAGGCACCACGGTTATGCTTGGTATACTTAACCGTAGAACACAAATTGAATTAAATCTATATTTACCGTGCTAAGTGACTATCTTGGTGCTGCCACAAGCTGGAGCAGCTATATTCCCAAATGCTTTAACCATCTGCAAACTTGCCATCATCAGCTTCATGTGTGATAGGAAAGAGTTCGGGAGCGTGTAAATCGGGCGCTTCAGTTTCTTCATCGCGCTGCGGTCTTGAATTGCAAATTATATAGATACTACAGCAAAATCCAATAGTTATGAGCGAAGTTAAGAAGCCTACTAGTATTCCTAGAGAATATGAGTCACTCACTGTGTTGCAATGTTCTTTTTGCGTCAGGTTTTGCGTGTTGTTATCTTCTGGTGAGCTACATATTTCGCTGCTGTTGCAAACCATTGTTTCAATAGTTACAGCTTTGTGAGTTGAAGTGTTATATATTGATTGGCTATTGGGATCAAATGCTGAATAAGAATGAATTGCTGTAGAATCTCTCGTAATAACTTGCTGAGCAAAAGTATCGACAATGCATAAGTCTTTAGAGTGGTGATTATAAGCAATCCCATCAATGGTTTTAGGCATTGTGTCTGGGGTAGATACAAGACAAGGTGAACCATCAAGGTTCTGCCCAGCTGTGATATAGTTGCCATCGGGAAAGCTTGAGATAATGGCGCAACTCTGTGCGCTAACATTGGTTGTATCCACTTCAAATTTTGCCATAATAACCCCCAATGTCAATCGCAATATAATCTAATCTCTTAAATTAGTTGTAGCATTTTTTGCAAAAAATTGCAATATATTGCATATAATTTAAGAATTTGCATGTTTATGTATTTAAAGGATTGGCAAGTTAGCCCTAAGATTTATACATGTACTGACTCCTCTCCTGGAGGAGTGTCTACTAATACGTTTCCATCTGTTGTTGCACTTGCGGCAAATTCAGTGGCATCGCGCTCAAATGTTGCTGCCGGGTTGTATGTGCCTTTGTGTTTATGGCAGTAACAATAGATAACTATGCCTGTGAGGAAAAAGAGTACGGTGCTTGCGACTCCAATACCAAGTCCAGTATAGAATGATTTGTCATATGGAGTGCACTCCTCGGGTGCAGATACGATATTATCATCTATAGGCAAGCTGCAGATTTCACTGCTATTGCACACAGTTGCATCTATGGCTACTAACTTGTGAGTAGAAGCATTGTAGGTGGTTTCCGCTTGGGTTTCGTTTTGATCATCTTGAGGTGTGCTGCAGATATCGCTGCTATCGCATACTGTTGAATTTATGGATACTGCCTTTTCGGCTAATGGATCATATAGGGAGTGCCTAAAAGGATTGTATATATAGTGAGGAGGGGCGCATACTTGCCCTGGCATAGCTACATCTAGGCCATTGGGCAATACCTGCTGTGACCTGGTGTCATACATACTGATTTTTTGAGTATCGTACCAACCAAAATTCCAGTTATATAAAGGATAAACCTGGGCATAAAGCAAGCAGGGAGTGGAATCGTCTAATGTACTTACACCTGCTATAACAAACTTATTGTTATTAAATGGGGCTATAAATTGGCAAAGCTGTGAGTCTATATTGTCACTGTTTACGGTAAATTGAGACATAGGAAGCTCCTCTACTGTTATAGAATGCTATCAACTAGTCTGACATTAATAATGTGTATCATGCAAATACTGATTTCAGAATTTGGACTTTATTCAGATGGTTCATTATGTTGTCCTTGAACTAATATTGTAGGCGCAAGTTCGGGCGCTGTCATTGTGTCTTCAAACTTTGCCTCCGCAACTGAAGAATCGTCATCAGAGATGGCCGCTTTGTAACACAAATAACCGCATCCAAAAATGCATATTGTTGCGCAACCTAAGGCTACACCCATAAAGAAATAGCCTATGGTTTGGAGAATATCGTACACAGACACTTCGGATGCATTAGTGCTTGTAGTTTTATCGTCATAGCCTTCTTGGGTGAATGAAACAAGTGTCGAATTATCGCCATTTTTAATGTCCATAGCTATTCCCCGATATATTTGAAGCTAATTTAAATATAGATTAAAAATTTATAAAAATCTATAATTTTATTAGGTTTTTTGGCTATAGGGCGTTTGAAGGCGACTTAATGTTAAACTGTTATAACGCCAAGCTCAGTTTGTACTTGTGTAGATTGGTGCAGTTCCGGAGCCTCCGCCTGGGCATGATGAGCGTTTCTTGAATGAGATGTAAAATAACAATAAAAACAAGCTGTAATAACCGCACCTGCAAGGCCGGTTCCAAGACCTATAAGAAATGATGGTACATCGATCAGCGTATCGCAACTATTTGATGCAGGTAAGTTTGTAGTGTTTTCAGGTAGGCAGCATATTTGTGGACTGGCACAGACTATAGAGTCTGAAGTTACTAACTCCTTGATAGAAGGGTTGTATGCAGCAAGGCCTGCAAGCTCAAAGGTCATATTTTTATATTGTGATTTGGCCAAATGCCACTCACCATTGACTATAAGTTCTGCCACAAAACTGATTCTATATTGAGTATAACCCACTATAAAGCATAATCTGGTTCAAATCTAGAATTTTACGATGGCTATTTGCCAATTATAATGGTGTACAATATTTACTAGTTCTTATCTCTGATTTCATGTATAATGTTATAAACTTAAACAGCTTATTGATATGATGCTGAGAAAATTTCTTAAAATGCATGGACTCGGCAATGACTTTATAATTTTTGATGCAAGAGACAGTCCCCTTATTTTAAAAGAGCCGGTAATAAAAGAGCTTTGTGAACGCAGGCTCGGCGTGGGTTGTGACCAAGTTATAGTTTTTAAAAACTCACTGTATGCTGATGCCGAAATGGAGATTTATAATCCAGATGGCAGCCTTGCGAATGCCTGTGGTAATGCTGCGCGGTGCATAGCATTTTTATTAGGTAAGCCTGAGGCCACAATAATGGTTGGCAAGAGAAAGCTGCTCGCTGAAGTTTGCACCGATGGCACTGTAACTATAAATATGGGACGACCAGATTTTGACTGGCAGACAATTCCTTTAGCTTATGAAGTCAACCCTATGAAACTCGAGTTTGCCCATAGCGCTCCTTATAATTGTGGTTATGCGGTGAGTATGGGTAACCCCCACCTCATATTCTTTGTGGGCAATGATGTATCGCAAGATGAGGTAGCCAGAATCGGGAGTAAATTCGAGAAGCATATTCTGTTCCCTGAGCGTGCCAATGTTAGCTTCGCCCGCATCATCGATAAGGAGAACATAGCGCTTAAGGTTTGGGAGCGTGGCACGGGAATAACCTTGGCCTGTGGCAGCGGAGCTTGTGCAACAGCAGCAACAGCTTTTAGATTAGGTAATGTAGCGCGGCGGGTTAATGTCCACCTGGTAGGCGGTACTTTGAAAGTAAGTAATGACGATGAAGGGATGCTGATGAATGGGGAAGTAAAGAAGGTTTTTTCTGGAGAAGTAGAGGTTCCTTCGTTTTAGCTAAGTTCTTACATATAAGCGACTGCTTGATTATAGATCGCGCAACCCTTTGAAAATGCATAAATTATAACGCCGATTAGTAAATAATTAACCTTTTAAGGGATATAATCAATTATATCGCATTAAGAGGCGTTATGCCTAATCAAGAGTTAATCGTAGAACCCGGCACACAAGCTTATAGTGAAACGATCCCCTATAAAGCGGTTTTGATTCTTGGCGAAAACTTGTATATACCCGACGCCCTGAGGCGAATATTTCAACAAGAGGGCTACAGATTAATTGGAGACGGAAGGACAAACTTACATTTACTAGATTTACAAGAGCTCCAAAATAGGATCTCTAGAACCACTAGAATATATATTTCAGTGCATGGATTAGCTAAAGGTAAAATCCATAGCATAGATGGAAAACCTACCAAAGATTTTTTTACCTACCTACTTAATATAACAGGCAATATGCCACTTAGTATTCAACTTGATGCTTGCTACTCAGGGGCTGCAGCGCTTGATGTTGGCGTGTTTCCTGAAGGTTCGGTGCTTGTCGCGCATGGTACTGCAGATGCAGCCGCTTCTATCAGCATTGGAAACAAAATTCTTCAAGAATCATCCATGGATGTGAGCAGTAATACAGACCTAGTGTATGACTTTTTAAATAGATTTGCATTAAATGTAAAACAGGCTGCAACAATATCCATTAAAACCAAAGACGGTATATTTAAGCACCCTATAAGTCCTCCGGATGTTGCATTAACTCATCCAGACCAAATATTAAAATACCTGAATTGGGAGCGTTCTAATTTTATTAAAGAGTATAACAAAGACCCGAGATTTGCACTAAAGATGATTGATCCTGCGATGCTTACTCCTATTACACTAGAGGATGCTAAGAAGTGGCGTGGTGATAATTTCTTATATGCGGTAAGCATAAGCAACGCAAAGCTGCTTAAGGCCCTTCAAACTAGAATTGCTGATTTTGATGAATTTATTAATCATTCAGTGGAAGGGCGCACAGCTTTAAACATTGCTGCCCTTGAAGGGGATCACATTATAGTAAGCGCGCTGCTTGCGTCAGATAAAATCCAACCTGAGTTAGAGAATCAAAGTGGACACACGGCATTAACGGTGGCTGATCAGTATAAGCGTGATAGCGTAATATATGCCATTATAACATCCGGCAAAGTTGATCTAATGGAATCTAAGAACTATGACATAGTTAGGCGGTGGGCTTCCAGGCAAGGCGTAAATACATTGCGTAGAGCTGCCAAAGAAGGCCATGATTATATAGTATCTATCATTCTTGCATTAAGTGAAATTGATGCAGTTGCTTTAAATATGAGAGATATAAGTGGGAAGACTGTATTAGAATGGGCAGTTTATCATAACAAATTGCCATTAGTTAAAGAATTGCTTAGTCGCAGAGCAAGCACCGAAGGTATAGATTTCAGCAATGCCAATCATGAAATAAAAACACTCCTTATGAAGCATAGCCCCGACCAGGCTCGGGCAGTTACCCCTCCGCCGCTTTCTACAGCTCTGCAAGCAGCGCCACCTTCAACGCCACCTTCAACGCCAACGCTTGGAGTTCTGCCGGCTGCGCCACAGCCACCTACTACTCCACAACCAGCTCTGCGACGAGCGCCACCTCGACTATCTCAATTTCCAGATAATTTAGAACCATTAAAGCGCCACGATGGAGCGGGAAAGGATACAACGCCACAACCAGAGTCACCAGCTAAAGTTCTGTCGGCTGCGCCACCGCCATATCCAGCCCCACCAGCACCACCACGTCGGAGATATTTAGAAATATTATCAGCTAAGCAAGATGGGGCGGGAGAGGACACAACGCCACAACCAGGGGCACCAGCTAAAGTTCTGTCGGCTGCGCCGCCGCCACCACCGTTAACGCCACAGCCGCCTACTGCTCCACAACCAGCAGCACTACAACCACGTCATAGACATTTAGCAACATTATTAACTCAGCAAGATGGGGCAGAAAAGGACAAACCGCGCGGTCGCTAATAATTCTCTTAAACCTCTGAGACAATGGATTTGGCGATATATTAAAGAAGCTTTAACTTAGAAGGAAGTAAGCAAGAGAGAAATAAAGAAGGTTTTTTCTGGAGAAGTAGAAATTCCTTCGTTTTAGAGGTTAAGTTCTATTAATATATAAGTAAATTAGCGCTATAAAAGAAAGATTATTTTTATGGCAGAAAAGTGTTGTGCTTTAATTCTCATATAACATAATGGGTTATACCCAATTTTAATATAGGAGTCATTTATGCTACAAGCCGATCCATCTCCATCTACAACAGGCGCTTCGTCAGTGGTAACAAGTGGTGTGTTAACTTCAAGCACATCTTCATCAGCAACAACATCAACAGAAAGTGTGGCTCCACGCAAAAGCAGTAGTAGCAAACAAACTACAAAGCAAGTATGGCCAAGAGGATTATTTGAAGATAGTGGCGCTCACAAGCAAACCCGCCTAGAGCTTATTGTATCGGCCATTAAAGAAAGAAAAAATGAGATTCCTGGCAGCAACTCATATGTAGGATACTATGGGAATAAGGTTGTGAGCATGGTTGGCTGGGGGCTAAACGTCCCAAGTCTAAGGAATGCAGCGGGGACCCCATTGGATGAGTATATTGCCAGCATTAACCCTTATGATTGGAGCCAAGAAACCAGGATTGATGAAAAGGATAGCATAACAGCCTATAGCTGGATGGTTTCGTATGCCATGAGCACGCTAAGGGATATTAATGAACTTGAAAAAACTACTGCAGAGGAGATTGACGATCTTAAAAGATCCACTACTGCAAAAGTTGCAGACCTTGAGAGGGTCAGAGATGAAAAAGTAAGTCAGTTGCAAGCTGATAAAAATACAGTAGTAGCTGAACTGGCAAGAAAACTAGCAGCAGATGAGAGCGAGAAAAACAAGGCAAAAAGATCAGAACTTGAAAGGTTAGAAACTGAAAAAAATGAAGGTGTACGAGAGCTGCAAGATCAATCTGCTGCTTTGCTTAGAGTTCACGGAAAATCAATAGAAGTACTAGAAAAATCAACCAAAGATGCTCTTAGAAGTACTGCTCAAGCTGTAAGAGCTAATGAAGTAGCTATTGAGGGGCTGAAAAAGGAAAAAGAAGCGCAAAAAGCTTCTGTAAAAGAAAAGTTTAAAGCTGAGCTTGCTGCTCTTCAGACTAAAGGAGGTGCGGATATTGAAGCAGCTCAGGTGAAGGCGGATCAAGCAATCGAAGAAACCAAAGCTAAAGCTGCTAAGGATATAGCTGATGCCAGGCTTCATGAGAAAACCACAATTGAAGCTAAAACCTTACATCAAACTAATGAAGTTCGAGCCGGCTTTGCCACGATAAATTCATGCATGGGTTATCTGGATACTATAATGAAAAATATGCAGAAAGAGGATATTGCACCTAATCATGAAGTAACTAATGAATTGTTCAAATGGATAGTGGAGGCAACAGATGCCAGAAAAGATGGTTATGCAGAGCAGTTAAAACGTAAAGCTATTGTTTTGCAGGAAACCATGATCGAATGTGGAGTAGAGCAGGATAATACTGCTGCTAGGAAACTAGCCAGGATAGTTAGCAAGTCGAAACCATCGGAAAGCAAAAGCGGAACATTCTCTTCTACATCTCCTACATCTACAACCACCACCACTACTTCTACAACAAAATCTGATCCGGCTCCTATTGAGCTAGCTAGTAATGTAGTGACGTTGGTCTCACCGTCGCCATCTATAGCAGTAGCGACTGGGAACCCAAGCTCTGGTAGTGAAGTGCCGTTGGTCTCACCGCCTCTATCTATAACAATAGCGACTGGTGATGTAAGCTCTGGTAGTGAAGTGCCGCTACCAAGCACAACGGCAATGGATTCTTTGGCTCCTTATAGTGATACTGTTTTATCACATGCTTCGCGGCAAGATCAATTGGATGAGGCTTTGCGTGAAGGAGAGGCTAAGCCTACTGTCGTGGTTCAATTGTCGGAAACGCAAAGTTCTGCATTGGCTTTCGGAGGAGTGGAAGTTGCTTCGGTGAATAACTCAGATCCAGCGCCAAGAGCGAGTGACACTACGCTGAGTGTTGTCACTAGTTCTAATGAAGCAGGAAGCCAAGCAGCGACGCTCCCATCACCTGTATTGCCTAGATCTAATAGTGATAATACGCTAGGAGCTCATGTTGCAACTGCTACTAAGGAAAATGAAGCAAGCTCACTACCAAGTGTAAGTGAACCAGTGCTATTGGTCGGGCCAGCAAGTTCTGCAGAGGTCATGGCTAACGAAGTACGACTATCTCCCAAAATTCAGCCGATACCATCATCACCATCTGATGATGAGCCCTTAAACTTATCGTCAAGTATGACAATGTCTCTTGAATCATCACCTAGTCAACCAAGTGATGAACCTATTATCCCAGAGCCAAATCACTCTCGAGAGGCAAGTCCATCGCGAGAAGATGACAATGATGGTATGCCAACTGTTGCAGCAAACGATGATAAAAAACCTTCTGCAATAATTTTGGCTCCACAACGTCGTACTGCTGTAATACCTGCGCCGAAAGATGCAACAGTAACAGTGCATGTGGCATCAGGTGAAACCAAGCAGGACGGTAAAGTAAGTGCTGACCAAGCAAAATTAGCTAGAATGCAATCATCTGCTCAATTTAAGCATGCTGCTAACTCGAAAGAGCATTCAAACATGGGTGTTTTAATTAAAGAAAAATACGATCCGAGTTTAATGAAGAATGGTAAATACCCAATTGAGACCGCGCTAATTCATTTGAGTTCGACCAGTCTGAGCACACCAGCGCTCTATGAATATATGATGTATTCAATTCAAGGAATCAAGGAGAGGGAGTGTGAGCGACAAATCAGTGTTGAATCTTTGAAAACGATAGTTGCTGATCATAGAAGTTATGATCCGACGCTTAAGCAAAACTGGGTGAAGTATGTTGAAAATAAAGGTAAGTTACCAGAAGTGGGTTTAGCTGCGTAAATCAGATCTTATATTTATAAATAAGAATACGCATCCAGAGCCTGGGTGCGTATTTTTTTTTTGCAATCGACAAAAAAATCTGTAAATAAAAGGAAATTTAATGTATTGTTAATAATGATGGTAACTTTTGGGGAGAGGAGTATGCCACGTCGAAATATAATAAGAATGCATCAAGATGAAAACCCATCATGCTGGCGAAAGTTCTGCGATGGGTTGATATGTTTGCTTAAAGCCTGTTTGCCATGTTGCTGTTTCGTGGCAAAAGAAGCTGCTGAAGTTGCTGCTAATGGAGCCACGCTAGGGGTTGCACATTTAGCTGGAGTCAATCAAGCGATTGATAATGTCGCGGCAGCAGGGGAACAAGTAGGGGAACTGGCGCTTGATCGAGCTGGGGATATAGGTAGAGCTCAACCAACAGATCATCTCGCGATTACACAAGTTGCTAACGTCGTAGAGGATATTGTCGATGGAGCGGAAGCGGTGGGAAAAGCAGTTGTGACCAATGCAGCTGACAAGGTAATAGGAGATGCATCAAAGCCAGCAGTTCATATAGCTATCAATCAAGCTTTTACAGGGGTTGAAGGTATTACCGATGGCATTATATCCCGTGTTGAACAAGGTGCAGTAGTGGTTTCTGATGTCCTAGGTGCTGTAAGAGAAGCTTTCAGACAAGATGTGCATGATGAGGTGAATCTGTTGCGAGGAGTGCCACAAGAAGTGCCGAGCCCTACAGGAGATATCCCGCCAGAAGTACAGGTGAGAACTGAAGAGCATAAGCCAGCAGAAGAGGCGCCGCCATCTCCGGAACAGAGTGGAGGTATGGTTGGGTTTGCTTGGGCAGTTTTTGACGAACTACGCACCACCGCACGAAATGAACTAAACCTTGTTTTGGGAGGGCGTCCACAACCAGCTGCTCAAAGTCATACAGAAGCTAATGTTAATGCAAGCCATCCTTCGCATATCGATGAAGATACACACCTTCTTGTGGCTCCTTTAGACGTTCACCATACAACCTACATGGCAACAGGTATTACAGATTCATCGGGTCACATAGCTTAGGCGGCTTCCTGATCAATGGTATCAATCAGAAGATTGTCGGAAGCCACTGCGTTATCATTTTCTATGCCCCGCAGATGCCTTTCTATAGCGCGCGAGCGCACTTCAGCATTGCCGATTTCCTTGCTCGCCTGATCAAGTTTAACCCGGGTCTTAGTAAGCACGTCTGCAAATTTAACAAACTCAGTTTTCACCGTCGCAAGAGTTTTCCACACCTCGCTAGAGTGTTTCTCAATTGCCAGGGTTTTAAAGCCCATCTGCAGGCTGCTTATAATGGCAGATAAAGTCGTAGGGCAGGTGATGACCACGCGGTAATCACGCTGTAGAACTTCAATCAGGCCGGGTTTACGAAGTACTTCTGCATAAAGCGCTTCAACAGGAAGAAACATGATGGCGAAATCAGTGGTGAATGGCGGGCAGATATATTTGCTCGATATGAGCTTGGCCTGCTGTTTTATACAGGTTTCCAGTTCTTTGGCGAGTAGTTCAATCGCGGCAAAGTCGCCAAGTTCCTGCGCTTCCACCAATTTATAATAAATCTCGATAGGGAATTTGGAATCTATGGGTAGGTAAATAAACTCAGGTCGACTTTCCTTGTTGGGGATTTTTATTGCGAATTCAACCCGTTCTCCGGAGTTGGGCTGAACCTGGGCATTGGTCTCATACTGAGCTGGGGTAAGCATCTGCTCAATGATATTGCCGAGCTGCACCTCTCCCCAGATACCGCGGGTTTTGACATTGGTCAGAACTCTTTTCAGATCACCTACGCCAGCTGCTATGGTCTGCATTTCCCCAAGGCCTTTGTAAACCTGCTCCAGGCGTTCGCTCACTATCTTAAATGAATCGCCTAAGCGCTTTTCCAAGGTATCATGGAGTTTTTCTTCAACGGTAACTCGAATGGTCTCAAGCTTTTTATTGTTATCTTCCTGAATGCGCATAAGGTGGTCTGCTATCGCGTTTCGCAAGTGGTCATGCTTTAACTCATTGTGGGTGCCGATATCGGCGAGCTGTTTCTGAATCAATTCCAACTGCGAACGAAGGGCACTGTTTGCGAGCTGAAACTGCTGATTCACACTATTTGTAATATCCGCTTTTAGCTGGTGCAATAATTCATTATGCCCACTACCTGCCTTCTGCCTGTGGTAAAAATAAAAACCAGCTGCGGCTATGCCAGTTAAAAGCAGAGCCGCAAAACAGGTTATGAATAAATTTTCCAAGTTTTACCTACTTCCTTTCAGAGGGTGCAGGCACGGTAGGAGCAGGGTGAGGAATCGCTGGCACTGCAGGTGTTGGAGTTGAATTCGTCTGGGTTTTAGGCGGAGCTTGTATGGTCATTTCTGGCTTGGCTGGCAACGCCGGAGCTCCAGGTTTTATCGGTGCTGTTGTAGATTTAAGGTGCTCTGCCTGCGTTTCAAACAAAGGTTGTAACATAGAAAGCACTTCAGGGAAACTCCGCCCGGAAAGGGTAAAGTCCTTATCAGCAGTGCGATTGAAGGTCAGAACCAATTTTTTATTATCAGCAGTTGCAAAACTGGCGAGAATATGTTTAAGCGCCTTCGAATGCTCTTCACTTAAAGTAAATGTTCTTGCATGGTGATCCTGGGAACCCAGGCTGTTATATGCAGCTTTGAGAAACCCATCATAAAAATCTATCATTTCTATATAATTTGAGACATTAAGAGTCATATCAACATAGGGAAATGTTGAAGCTCCAGGCAGCTCTAGCGTGCCTTTAGCATCAATTGCATAGATATTATTTTTATAATCAAGCTTCTTTAGGTTAAAGTTGTAATCGCCATGAGATTTCTCTGATTTTCCAGACTCGTGGAACGCGAAATCCAGATCGATATTGGTGGCCCCTACTTTGACCAGATGTTCATAAAGCTCTTTTTTATGGGCTGGTGCCGATGCAATATAATCAGGATTATAGATCACATCCTTGATTTTCATGAGTCCTTCAAAGTTAATTTCGTTATTCGCTGGAGGAGCGAAATTAGCTTCAATATCGATACCACCAGTTTTGCTAACCAAAGCACTGGTATGATTATCAATGAAATTTAAGCCAGAAGCTTTGAGAGAAATATTTTTAAGCGCTTTGAAAAGATTGTAGTTATCTTCTTTGAATAAAGGAACGAGCTCACTGAACGATTTGTTGAAGCTAAAGTTAAGTGTAGGAGGTGACTGAGTGTCGTATTGCACTTTAACATTCTCATCAGTATTCATAAGTTTGTCAGTAAATTTATAAAGGAAATGATCACCAGGCGTGGAGAGTTCAAGTTCATCTGAGAAAGGGTAGCTTATAAAATGCACCCTTGGAACATGAAGATTCAGCAGTTTGCCAAAAATCTTGGATTTGAGAGACGGCTCTACAATAACCCCCTCAATTCTCCACGATTTAAAACTATCAAATTTAACTTCAGAATAAGTGAATTCAAGGTCGTCGTCTGACAGGGCAGTCTTAAGTTGCTCGATTGATTGATTGATCGCTTTTGTATTAAAAAACCACAGAGTGAAATTAGCTATAACAACAAGCAAGATTAAAATTATAATTCCATAGATGAGTTTTTTCATAATATACCGCCTTATTCGATGCACTGGCGCGCCCGGAAGGACTCGAACCCTCAACCTTATGATCCGTAGTCATACGCTCTATCCAATTGAGCTACGGGCGCATTAATACCAAACCCCTTTTTTATTGCAACGTCGTCGCGCTTTGCTTCACCTATAATCATAGGCATAAGCCTGCGCCCCTAGTATCAATTAAAAAAGAGACTTGGTATTAATGCCAAGAATTTAAAGCGATATATGCCACTTGTCAATTCAGAAAATCAGATACCGACGCTGAAAAAGCTATTTTTAATTTGTATTCGGGGTTATGATAGTGGACAAGAAAATGCCAAAAGGGTAGTTATGAATAAAGTTATTTATGCTCTACTAGCAGCATCAGTGCTGCTGACAACTAGCGCCTGTGGAATTAAGAGCGGGCTAACACTCCCACCGGAAACCGAGAAAATAAATCAATAGCAACCATTCTAATGACGATTTTACTTCGAGCCAGCTAGTTCAGCAAATGCATCGGTTGTGCGTTTAGTCCAGACATCCAGAACCTGTAAAGTTGTTTTAGCCGCAAGTTCTGCCATATCACTGGTATGCTTACAATAGTTTTGCACTGTGCAGGTAAGCAATTCGCTTTGGCATTCCTGAAGATCAGCAGCTGTTTTGGAGCAGCACGCTTCTTGCATGCATTCCCAGCTTCTCTTGCCTGTTTCCTGCATCCGTTCAGCAGTTCTTTGCGCGAGGGTTTGTGCGCCCTGGAAGGCTAGTTGATTAGCTTTATTAGCAGCTTCTGAATTTTTTTCCGAAAGTCTTTGAGCCAACGCATTGTCAGTCATGCGTTCAAACATCCTTTGCCAGTCTTTTGTGCTGGCCCAGTTTTGCCAATCAGCCCAACCATGTTGCCACTGGTCATTAAAAGAGTATCTCTCTTTTTTAGCATGAGTATTATTTTGCGAGTTCATATAGTTAACCTATAAATTAGTACTTATTAAATAGTTAGCACAATTCATTGTGCGATGCAACAATAATTTATGAGGCTGTAAACTCAGCTTCAATATCTAAACTGACATCGTCACCAAGCATTGGGAGAAATTTACTCATACCAAAGTCTGATCTTTTAAGCTTGCAACTGCCAGTAAAGCCTACTCGATACGCATTAGTCATAGGCGTCGGGCCGGCTTGGTTGAAAGTTGCGTCTATCGTAACGGATTTGGTTGTGCCTAGCAAAGTTAAGTCGCCGGTGATTTTGGCAGTTTTGCTGCTGGTCAATTCAATCTTGGTTGCCTTAAAAGTCGCGGTTGGGAATTTTGCCACATTAAAGAAGTCTGCGGTTTTTAAATGCGCATCAAGTTTTTCGTTAAGAGTCCCAATACCGGACATATTCACAGTAACGTCCAAGGCGCTGTTTGCTGGTTTTGCTGAATCTAGGGTAAGTTTAGCATCAACGTCGGCAAACTGGCCGGTATAGGTGGAAAAGCCCATATGACTGATAGACCAGGTGATTTTACCATGGCTTTTATCAAGCACATAAGCGCCGGCCTTAACTTGTGCAGGGTCATTGGTGGTTGCGACTTCAGTCTGTGCGTAAGTTGGAGAATTGAGGGTAAGAGCGGTTATTATTCCGACGGCAAATAGAAAGTTTTTCATACGTTATGCTAACTATATATTTCATAATAAGATAAGTAGCAGAGCTTTAAGTATTTTGCAAGAGATGTATGTGGAGCTATTTTTTAGATTTTGTTCTTGATAATGCGTATGCCTTATAGAAATTCAGCTCTTGAAAAGCGGTGCTTCTTGCTGAGAACCTCTCTCTTAGGTTGGCTTTCCTCTTTAATTTTGGGTTTTTCATCAATGAATCTAAATCAAAATAGGTGGCATTATTGTTAATAAACCAAACATTATGAGCTGAGGTTAGCATTTCGCGAGCAGCCGGTATATCAGAGACGATTATAGGAATGCCAAAGACTGCCATTTCGCATGCCATCACCCCTTGACTATCGTGATGAGAAGGCATGAGAGCGGCCTTATACTGGTTGAGCAGTGCTGGGAGATCTTGGGGTTTTATAAATCCTATGATAATTTTAACATTACCTGGGGGCTTGTTGTGATAAAAAAACTCTCCTTCACCATAAATATGAAAAGTTCTATTGGGATTTTGTTGAGCTATTTTAAGAATTAAGTCTAGAGCATACACTGATTTATCGAATGGTCTTATGGTAATAAAATCATACTTCTTTTTTAATACTGGGTCATAACTGCTTTTAGTAAATATAGGGTGTATAGGATTATGTATTACTTGACTAAAGTCTTTAAACTTATGAGACGAAATTTTAATGTTGTCTTCAAATAATTTCTGTAGATATTGACTTACAAAAATTAAAAAAATCTTTTCACCGCCATACTTTTTTATAACCCATTTTAATATCCAGCATTTAAGTTTATCATAGGCTTTCTCTAAAGAGAGTAATAAGAAATGTAATTGGTTCTTTTGAAATTCATAGGGCGGTGGAT
>Ga0206827_1107_pt1 | contig 18281 bp, 16 predicted proteins | sample Alteio_BWOrgCont_77_FD_152852 | JGI IMG/M metagenome (GOLD analysis project Ga0206827, IMG submission 152852) | Enriched cells from forest soil in Barre Woods Harvard Forest LTER site, Petersham, Massachusetts, United States -... | ecosystem: Environmental > Terrestrial > Soil > Temperate forest >...
AATCGACTATTTCACCAGCGCCACTAAGTAAGCTCTTTACCTTTACTGGCCCTGCTAACCAAAGAAAGCGCCTCTAGACTTAGTCATAAGGAACGAACCCGTGTGCCTTGGTCTGGATCTTGTATATGGAGGTCGTTGCCGTGATATAGAGAAGCGAGTTGTCATCGCCTCCCCATGAAAGGTTCGCCGGCTGCTCCGGCACTTCAATCGTGCCCAGGTGCACCCCTGCCGGACTCCAAACCCAGATGCCGCGCGGGCCTACCACAAACAAATTCCCGTTCTTGTCTACGCGTATGCCATCAGGAACGCCATCGTCCGTGCCGTCGTCTTCTCTGCCAAAAAGACGGCCGCCGGAGATAGTCCCATCAGCATGGAATTCGTACACGCGGATATTCTTCTTGTCGCTGTCATCGATATAGAGATGCTTGCCGTCAGGAGAAAAAGCCAGTCCGTTGGGTTGCGAAAGCTCTGTCGTCAGCAATTGCATCTTGCCGCTCTTGTCCAGGCGATAAACCCCTTGAAATGGCGTCTCCTGCTTCTCGCCCTTGGGTAGATCGAGCGTGGGATCGGTAAAGTAAAGCGCGCCATCCGGGCCTGGCACAACATCATTCGGGCTGTTATAACGCTTTCCCTGATAATGATCCGTCAGAACGGTATAGCTTTTGCCATCTTTTGAAAGGCGAATGATAGCGCGCAATACGCTGGCCGTATTGATTAAACGATGATCCCGATCATAGGTGCTTCCGTCCGGATCGCCGAGCGCAATCATCTCTTCGCGGTGCCCGTCCGGATAGACTCGGAATATCTTATTCAGCACTTCATCGCTGACCCACAGATAACCAGACTTGTCCCACACCGGACCTTCAGTGAAGCCGAAACCCGCCGCCATGGTTTCCATTTTTGCGCCGCGGTCCACCAGATCCCAAAATGCAGGCGTATTGGCTACGAGCTTGAAAGGCCGCTTCTCAGGACTGGTCTGTGCAGACGTGAACGAACATAAGCCCAACAGAAGCAGCAACGTCCACGCAGTCACGTGTCCCGCATGGCCGCCCGGAAGACTACGGAACAACAGGGTTGCCAGGCGATTGCACTCAGGCTGTGTTCCGCGTTGCGGACCATGTTGCCTCGCCATATTCCCCCAGCGCCACTTTGCCATGCATCGAATCTCCCTGCACTACTCCAGAGAATGTGTATCGAATCTCATTTCCGCCGACGGGAAACGCGCTGCGCAACACCACCTGATCGGCGTGAACAGTCCCGGTAATATTGCCGCTGTAGATTTCGCCTTGGTGCGCACCTCGTATCTTTTCTGCAGACTGTTCAAGCAGAAAGCGCTGATTACCGCGACCGCGCAGGTAGTCCACCTGAACATCCCAGATGCCACCAATTCCCGCAGGCTCACCTTGCGGAATGGCAGGAGCCGTGAAGACCTTCGGATGGCTGAGCGTGTCACAGAGTTTTTCCGCCACGACCTTATAGTCATCGGGCATCATCATGTACGGCATAATCTCAATGGAGCTTTCCATCTGATCCGGCCGCTTGCCGGATGCGCTGGCAAATTGAATGCGCGGAGAACCCGCATCGAGCGTCTCGGCAACTTCCGTCCCCGTGATCTTCAGGGTGTTCGCATCCCACTTAATCTTCAACTGAGGCGCGTGATTCGAGAGATCCTCGGGCATGATGTACTCGGTCGTCACCGACGGCAACGGTTTCACCTTCGTTTCAATGTAGGCGAGCCAACTCTTCCACGTGTTCCATTCCGCCTCATGATCGCGCTTGGTCCACAATTCAACCGCAGTCAGCATGCCCATGATTTCTTCCTTGCCCACCTTCATCGAGCGGCCGACGTTGTGATGCGGAGCCGCTTGAAACCATGCAGACTGCACTAAATCCTTTTGGCCAAGCAGCAACCCGGCGCATTGCGGCCCGCGCAGGCACTTTCCTCCGCTGTACCCCACGAGCGTAGCCCCCGCTTTGAGATGGATGTTCGGAATGGTCAGCGTCTCGGCTGCGGCGTCAACGAATACCGGAATTTTCCTGGCTCCGGCAGTCTGACAGATGTTGGCGATGCTCAGCGGTCCTGACGCAGCATCAGGAGAAGACAAGATGTAGATCATCGCTGTGCGCGGCCCCATACTCGCCGCCAACTCATCTGCGGTGCCAACTTCAACGACTTCCACACCAAGCATGCGTGCTGCTACGTCGTAAGGATTGCGCGAATGTCTTGGAATAATGACCTGATTCTTCAACCCGGATAAATATGGCATTTTCTGCGATTTCTCCGGATCGGCGCCGGCAATACATGCTGCGGTGGCCGCGGTAATTGCGGCGGCGCAACCCCCAGTCACAACGCCCCACTCCGCCTGTGTGATTTCCGCAAGCTTCGCCCCCACGGCCAGCATCAGCTCATCAAGATTCACGTAATGCCGCGACGCCTCCTCCATTGCCTTCTTCACTTCAGGCAGAGAGAGCGAGCCGCTGATGATCGTGAACGTTCCCTTGCAATTAATCAGGGGACGCACGCCGATTGCTTCATAAATATTCGGGCCTGTCTGCTCTGCGGAAGCCGAAGCTGCGGCAGTCGGCGGCAGCAGCGTGCTCGCCGCCCCGACAGCTCCGGCAATGGCAGAGCGCTGAAGAAAATTACGCCTGCTGAACTCGAATATCTTCTGCGGAGTTTGCATACCCACCCTCAATTCTTCAAATAAATGCAATACAGTCGATTTCCACGAGCGAATTCCCGGGAATTCCGCCCGCCGGCGCGATCGTGGTGCGAACCGGTGGGGTATCGCCCCAGCGTCCTGCATAGACGGTATTCATGGCCTCCCAGTCCTTGATGTCGTTCAAATAGACATTCACTTTGAGCACTTTGCTCATCGATGAACCGGCGTTCTCGAGTTGCTTTTGCAACTCATCCAGCACATGAGCAGTATGGGCCTTGATGTCGCCCGGAAAATGCGCACCAATACCTGCGAGAAAGAGCAGGTTGCCATACGATACGGCGCTGTTGAAGAGTGGCGTCTTATCGGGCTTCGGCCCGATGGTGTAAGCCTTCCGTTCCGGCGACTGGCTTTTCTGGGCTTGCGCTGGAGCAGCACCAAGTGCAACTCCGCCTGCTGCGGCTGCAGCTACCTTAAGTAGGTTGCGTCGGCTTTGTGTCTTCATGCATCCTCATTGAATCGTTTTAAATTTGGCCCCTGAACACTATCCCCCGGACAAAACGCCTTCCCGACAGAGGTGTTTACTTCCACTCATTTGTCAGTATGGGCGGACTGTACGATACCGCGATCTGCCATGTCAACAGGTTCAAAACAGCATCCCACATTCTGGTATTTCCGCCAAGGCCTTTGAAACAAACGCTCCCAATGACTTTTCTTTGGGGTACACTTTCGCCAATCACGACGCACACGGAAAAACCTGATCGCAAATAAACGGCGCGGAATGTTCGTGCCTTTAGAACAACTCCTATCGAGGGTGTCATAGTGAAATGTATTTTCATTGCTTCTGCCGTTGTAGCCGCTCTGGCCTTTCCACTTGGCCTCCTGTTTCTTCTCCATGCGCAATCCACCGGAAATGAAGCGTCGGTGCAGAGTGACCCTGCTGCCTTGCTGGCTGCATACCGTCACGTCGAGGTTGCATCTGTGTCGGACGCGATCGAGCAGTTGGATGGAAAGCGGATGTATCTCTCCCATCGCATGCAGGCGATCGCGCCGGTGAAGTTCGCGGGGTTCGCGACTACCGTGCGCCTCGCGAAAGAAGAGAATCACGATCCGCATGCGCTCGACGGAATGCTCGCGGCCATCGACGCTGGCGGTAAAGATTCCGTATACGTCATGAGTATCGAAGACGGCTCGAATATCGCAGGCATGGGCGGATTGATGGGGACCGCGATGTCAGCGCGTGGTTTTGCCGGCGCGGTCATCGATGGCGGCGTGCGCGATGTAGCGTATCTAAGGAAAATCGGCTTTCCTGTTTATGCCACGGGAATTGTGCCTTCCACGTCTGTGGGGCACTATCGCTTCGCGGGCGCGAACATTACTTTGGCGATGGACGATGTTCCCGTTAGGGCAGGCGACATCATCTCGGCAGACCAGGACGGAGTGGTTGTCGTTCCGCGGGAAGAGGCGATCAAAGTGCTCACTCTGGCCCGGCAATTGGACTTCAAAGAACACAGCATGTATGCCTACATTGAGCAGCTGGGTTCGATCGTTGAGGCAGTGAAGAAGTTCGGCCGTCTGTAATGCAATGAGGAGATAAATGTCCGACGCTCGCCCTTTCCCCGTGAGAATGCTGCTTATCTTCTGGCTCTTTGTATTGAGTGCTGTCGCATTCATGGATCGGACGAACATCTCCATTGCAGGCCCGGCGATTCGAAGTGAACTCAGCATCGATAACGTGCATCTCGGCTGGATCTTCAGCGCTTTTCTCATTGGCTACGCCGGCTTTCAGGTCGTAGGAGGGTGGCTTGCCGATCGCCTCGGATCGCGGCGTGTTCTCGCATGTGGGGTCCTCTGGTGGGGCGTTTTCACCGCGCTGACAGCAGCCATTTCCCCGAAACTGCCTCATCCCCTCTTCCTGATGATTCTGGTTCGCGCAGCCCTCGGCATGGGAGAGGCGGTCGTATATCCCGCCTCCAATCATTTCGTAGCACGCTGGATTCCGGTAGCCGAACGCGGCAAAGCAAACGGCTGGATATTTGCCGGAGTAGGTGCCGGTGCAGGATTAACGCCGCCGCTGCTCAACTGGATCGTTCAGCACTTTGGCTGGCGCACTTCATTCTGGTTTTGCGCTCTCATTGGATTGGTCGCAGGGGCCATATGGTTCCTCGTCGCACGCGACACACCAGAGCAGCACCCATTTGTCTCAAAGGAAGAGCTGGCTCACATTGAGGGTGGTCGCTCAGCGGCTCTGGCAAGCGGCGCCGCCTCCACGATCACTCTGCCCTGGCGAGCTTCCGTTTTCAACCGCAATGTAATTGCGATGACGCTCAGCTATTTCAGCTTCGGCTACGTGGCCTGGATATTCTTCAGCTGGTTTTTCATCTATCTGGCGCAGGTACGAAGACTCGACCTCAAGTCCAGCGCCCTGTATTCCATGACTCCCTTCCTCGCGATGACAGTTTGCTGCTTGCTTGGCGGATTCATCACGGACGCGCTTACCCGCCGATATGGGCTGCGTTTGGGTCGTTGCGGAATCGCCGTTGTGGCCTTCACGCTGACCTCCCTGTTCCTGGCGCTCGGGCCACGAGCGCAGAGCCCTCACCTTGCGAGCCTCATTCTTGCCGGAGGCGCGGGTGCCCTCTATCTTTCGCAAAGCTCGTTTTGGTCAGTAAGCGCAGACATCTCCGGTAAGCGGTCAGGCATCGTCTCGGGAGTGATGAATATGGGCGGTCAGGTTGGCGGCGCAGTAACCGCTTCGCTCACACCCTATATCGCCGCCAGATACGGCTGGAATTCAGCCTTTGTTGTCGCTGCTATCCTGGCCCTTATAGGCGCCAGCCTTTGGCTGCTGATCGATCCCACAGAAGACCGAGGCGGCGCCATCGGACGCGAGTCCGGCGCTGAGCGCGACCGGCTTTCCGACGGACCCGCGCGTGAGCTTTCGCTGAAAGACGTTTCGTAGCCGAATCTGTACCTCGGCGAAAGGAAAACATGAATCTACCCATCTCCGAGCTGCTGAACTTGTACAACGCCGATGCGCCGCTGGAAGAGGCCTACACGATTCCGGCCGCCTGGTATTGGGATGAGCGCCTCGAAGGTTTGGAGCGTGAGCGGGTCTTCGGCCGCAACTGGATCGCGGTCGGCCGCGTCGACCAGGTGGCGGTCCCCGGTCAGTTCCTTACGATGGAGCTGGCGGGAGAGCCGCTCATCGTCGTCCGTGGAACCGACGGCGAGCTTCGAGCTTTTTACAACGTATGCCGGCATCATGCCGCCGCCGTTGCCAGCGTTCCATGCGGCATCGTCCAGCATCTGCGTTGTCCCTATCATGGTTGGACCTACGGACTCGACGGTTCTTTGAAAGGAACTCCAGAGTTTGCAGGCGTATGCAACTTCGACCGCGCTAAGAACGGGTTGGTTCCGGTTCGCGTGGCCACCTGGGAGCAATTCGTCTTTGTCACACTTGATGAGAATGCGCCATCACTTGAAAGTTTCCTCGGCGACTTGCCGACAAGGGTCGCACCTCTTTCGCTCGCCAAGATAAGCTTCTTCGAGAGTAAGAGTTACACCCTCGCCTGTAACTGGAAAGTCTACGTCGATAACTACCTCGACGGTGGATATCATGTGCCGCACCTGCACAAGGGACTTAACAGTGTCCTCGACTACAAGGAATACACCATCGAAAACAGCGAACACTATTCCCTGCAATCAAGTCCCATGGTTACTTCACAGGACCATGCTTCATTCGCCGCGACCAGGACGGGCGACCGCGCCTACTATTACTGGCTCTATCCCAACTTCATGATCAATGTCTACGAGGGCGTCATGGATACGAATCTGGTCCTACCGCTCGCCCCGGACAAGTGTCTCGTCCGATTCGATTTCTATTTTGCCGATATCAGCGAAAGCAGAAAAAGCTACAACACTGAAAGCGTCGCAGTCAGCGATCGCGTCCAGGAAGAAGATGTAGACATCTGCGAGTCGGTGCAGCGAGGATTGCGCTCACGCGCCTATCGCGCAGGACGACTATCGGTCCGCCGTGAAGCCGGAGAACACCTCTTCCACCGCCTGCTTGCAAAAGACGTTAGCAGGACCTGCTAACGTATGTGATCGCCACAACGAGGGATTTTCCTTGACAGCTTAGGAGAGACTGCGCTACTCTCCTAAGTATTTTAGGGGTAAGCATGGCTGATCAGGCTCAAATCCTTCCTGGCACTCTCGATCTCCTCATCCTCAAGGCTGTTTCTCTCGGTCCTCTTCATGGCTACGGCGTTCTCCTGCGGATCGGACAAATCTCCGATCAGGCTTTGCTTATTGAGCAGGGTGCACTCTATCCGGCATTGTTTCGCCTCGTGCGCCAGGGCCTTTTGAAAGCAACCTGGGGCACATCGGAAAACAATCGCCGCGCCAAGTTCTACGAACTAACGACCGCAGGGCGCAAACGTTTCCAGGAGGAAACTGAGGGCTGGAACCGCCTCGCCACGGCCATTGCTTCAGCACTCGCCGCTCAACCGGAGGAAACATGAATCTCCTGGCCTACCTTCGCTCGCTTGCAGCCAAGTTTTTCCGTCGTTCTCAGGTCGCCGACGACATGGAGGAGGAGCTTCGCTCCCACATCGAGTATCGCGCGGATGATCTTGAGCGCTCCGGGCTGACTCGCGCCGAGGCCGAGCGCCGAGCGCGCATCGAGTTCGGCGGCTACGAGCGCTACAAGGAGGAATCCCACGAAGCGCTGGGCGGCAATTTCCTCGAAACCTTCCTGCAGGACATCCGCTTCAGCCTTCGCCTGTTGCGCAAATCTCCCGGTTTCACCGTCGTCGCCGTTTTGACGCTGGCGCTGGGAATTGGCGCAAACGCCGTGGTTTTCAGCGTAATGAATGCGTTGATCTGGCGCCCGCTGAATGTGCCCGAGGCTCCGAGCCTTTACGCAATTGAACGCGGGAAGGATCAGGCCATCAATCACTCGTATCTCGACTACGTCGATCTGCGCGACCGCAATCGCAGCTTCGATGGTCTGGCAGCCTACAACGTCGCTGATGCGGGGCTGGATACAGGCAACAATCCCTCGGGCATCTGGCTCATGGAGGTGACCGGAAACTACTTCGACGTGCTGAAAATTCAGCCGTATCTTGGCCGTTTCTTCCACGGTTCCGATGAGCACGGTCCCAACAGCGCTCCGTATATCGTGCTCACCTACGCGTATTGGCACAGCCATTTTCAGGATGATCGTGGCGTGGTGGGCCGTGTGGTCCAGCTCAACAAGCATCCTTTTACCATCCTGGGCGTAGCTCCGCCGGATTTCCAGGGCACTTTGTTGTTTCTCGGTCCCGATATCTGGGTGCCGTTAGTAAACCAGGAGCAAGTGGAGGGAATGAATGTACTGAACGCCCGCGGAAATCGCAGCATTTTGATGGTGCTCGGGCATCTGAAGGCGGGAGTTACTCCGGCGCAGGCTGTTGCTGATCTGAATTCGACTGGCTCGTATCTGGAAAAGACCTACCCAAAAGACGATGGCAATATGACTTTCTCTCTGACCCGACCATATCTTGCCGGCGACTGGTTGGGCGGTCCGGTGCGGGAATTCCTGGCAGGATTGATGTTGCTGGCTGGGCTGATTCTGCTGGCTGCGTGTGCGAACCTGGGCAGTCTGTTTGCGGCGCGCGCCGCCGATCGTTCCCGGGAAGTCGCTCTGCGGCTCGCGCTTGGATCGAGCCGCAGACGCATTCTGCGGCAGGTCTTCACCGAGGCCGTGTTGATTTCACTCATCGGAGGAACAGTTGGATTATTGGGCAGCCTGGTGCTGTTGCGTGGGCTGAGCGCGTGGCGGCCAATTTCATCCACTGCCCCCGGCCTGCATTTACCTGTGAGCCCGGACGCAAAGGTGTATCTGTTCGCTTTGCTGTTGGCTGTTGCGAGTGGCTTCCTCTTTGGTGCAGTGCCGGTAAGGCAGATCCTCCGCACGAATCCATATGAGGTGGTCAAGGCAGGATTGTCCGCCAGGGCTGGGCGGCGGATGACTGTCCGTGACCTGTTGCTTATAACGCAAATCGCGATCTGTACCGTGCTGGTCACTTCTTCCATGGTTGCGATGCGCGGAATGATGCGCTCACTGCACAGCAATTTCGGTTTTGAACCGCAGAACGCAATGCTGGTAAGTACGGCTCTGAATATGGCCGGTTACGATGGCGACAATGTGTCCGCAATGCAAAAGCACATGATCGATGCTTTGAGGACGATTCCGGGCGTAAGGTCGGTGGGTTCGGTGGATCGGCCACCATTGTATTTCGGCGCGAACAGCACGATTGTCTTTACAGACAAAACGACGGATCTGAGAGCATCGAGCGCCGCTGCTGAATCTGTGCTCTACAACATCTCTCCCGAATACTTCGACGCAGCGCGGACAGCCTTGCTGGCGGGCAGGGCTCTCTCATGGCATGACGACCAGAACGCGCCACTTGTAGCCGTAGTGAATCGAGAGTTTGCCGCCAAGATCTTTGGCTCGGTAACAAAGGCAGTGGGCGGATATTACAAGAGGCGTGACGGATCGCGCATACAGGTTGTGGGCGTTGTGGAAGACGGGAAATATGGGAGCCTCACCGAAGATCCACAGCCGGCGATGTTTCTACCGTTCATGCAATCACCATCGAGTCACACCAGGGAACACTTATTTTCGGTAGTGCTTGTGGTGCGCTCCGCGCGCGATCCGCAGCAACTGGCTGCAGCCATCAAGAGTACGCTGCAAGGCCTGGACGCTGGGCTGCCCTTCAGCTCCCAAATGTGGACCAAACAACTGAACGACAGTGCCATGTTTGCCTCCCGTGTGGCGACAATGGCGCTGGGTGTGCTGGGCGTGATCGGCGCGATGCTCTCGATCACCGGCATCTTTGGAATGGCTGCGTACTCGGTGAGCAAGCGGCTGCGGGAGCTGGGAATTCGCGTTGCCCTCGGCGCGCAGCGCAAGGAAGTATTGCAGGCAGCGTTGGGGCGTGCGGTTAAATTGCTGGCATTTGGTTCGGCAGCGGGATTGCTCCTCGGCATTCTTGCAACGCGGGTGCTGGCCTTCATCGTCTATCAGGCGACTCCCCGCGACCCACTCGTATTGGCAGGAGTTGTTCTCGCCATGTCACTGCTGGGCCTCGTGGCCACGTGGATTCCGGCGCAGCGCGCGCTGTCGGTGAATCCTTTGACCCTGCTTCGCGAAGAGTGAACTGACACCATCCATCCGCGAAAACCGTCTAGGATAGTGAGGTGCGCCGAATCTTGCTATTGGCCAATCCGCTGTTTGCGACGCCGGATGGGCGGGCTCTTCCCCGCATCCTGCGCGTTTTCGAAGAGGCCGGAGTCGAAGTCGAAGTTTTGGAAACAGGAGCAAACCGGGCCGCAGGCGCCAAGGCCAGGCGCGCGGCGGCACAAGATGTGGACGCCATCATCGTCTGCGGCGGCGATGGGACCATCTTCGACGTATTGCAGGGACTCGCAGGGTCGGACGTCCCTCTTGGCATTATTCCCTTCGGAACAGGAAATGTCCTGGCGCAGAATCTCAAAGTCCCCGGCAACCTCATCGAGGCCGCTCGCTGGCTGCTGACCGCCACGCCTCGTCTTGTCCCTTTGGGAAAGATCACTTGTTGCGCTGTCGGCGGACAGCAAACGTGGTTCTTCGCCATGGCTGCCGGCATGGGCGTACACGCCGCCATGATGGAAGTTGCCCGACGCAACCACAAGGACAGAACCGGACGCCTCGCCTATTTCGCCGCAGGATTCAACGTACTCTTTACGCATCCGGTACAGGAATTCGAACTTGAGATCACGACCGTAGAGGGAGAGATACTCCGAAGGCGAGCGTCCGAGATGATTGCCGTGCGCGTAGCGGAGCTGAACATGTGGCGCCCAGGTGGCAGTCTCGATTTTCCCTTCCTCCGGCTCGCGACAGTCGAGGGGGCATCGCGATCGCGCCTTGCGCAAGCCTCTTTTCAGGCGCTGCTTCTTGGAGCCGGGCAGCGTGACCGTCAACCCAGGAAACACGCGGCCGCCCGCTACGAAGACGTACTGCGCGTGAAGTGCAGCCCAATCCCGGGAGTAAAGTATCAAGTGCCGATCGCGGTCGAGGCGGACGGCGAAATCCTGGGAGCGACCTGCGCCACCATCGAAATGGCCAACGCAAGTGTCAGGTTCTTGTCCAGCCCTGCGACCGACAATGTCATCAACAGACAATCGACCCATCCATCGATCCGGCAATCGATCGAGGGTTAACATCAGTTGACGAAAAACTACCTCCTCCGCAATCAGCTTTTTGCTCAATGGGGTAATCGATGCGAACTTCCGAATGCATACAGGCAGGTTTCGCAACCATCCTTGCTCTCGCCGCGTGGATTCGCCCATTGCCGGCCGGCCGGCGCTGGATCGTAACGCTGCTCGCCGCATTCGCCATCGTTGCCATCGCCGTCGCCCGCTTTTCGATACATGTACTACCGCCGCTTCAGGTCTCGATCTTCCGCGATTGGCTCCCCCTGGCCTTGATGCTCGTTCCTTACTGGCAGACAGGCCAGTTCTTCCTGGGACCAAACGAGAAAATTCAGCAGCGCCTCATGGAGATCGATCAGTGGCTGTTCACCGCCGCGCCTCACATGGCCCGGAAGTTTGGGCGCTTCACGCGACTCACCATTGAAGGGGCCTATATGTTTTGTTATCCGCTCGTGCCATTAGGGCTCGCAATACTCTATGCCGCAGGACTGAGCCGGTGCGCGAGCGCATTCTGGTTTATCGTCCTTGTGCCAACCTATCTGTGCTATGCCATCACTCCGTTCGTGCCCGCGTTACCGCCTCGGAGCATCGCCGGCGAGCAGGGGGTTGTTTCCCCTTCAAACAAAGCTCGCGTCATGAACCTCTGGATTCAGAAGCACGGAAGCATTCATGCAATTTCGTTTCCCAGCGCTCATGTCGCCTCTTCTCTTGCCGTATCGCTCGTGCTGCTGCGCCTCGTGCCAATCGCAGGCGTGGTTTTCCTGGTTATCACATTCTTGATTGCCGCCGGAGCCGTGGCAGGTGGATACCACTACGCGATCGATGTGCTGCTGGGAGCAGCGGTGGCCTTGATCGTCGCCGCAGCGTGGTTCTTTCACTTGATCCCAAGCACCCTCATCACCGCGCCTGCCATGGCCTTGGCCGCGGCGCTTTGAGGCTTGCCGTTTTCCCGCGGCAGAAAGAGCGAAGAGAGAACTTTTATTCCGGCAGGCAGATTGGCCGGCGCGCCCGGCGTCGCAGGCGGAAAGAACCTCGTTAACGCCTCACGCGGTTTCTCCCGGACAAGATCGATCATTGCGACGCGGTGCACACACGAAATTGTGCAGTAAGGAGCACAGGGTTTCCGGGTCCAATACTCACGCTCAAGATCCTCGCTCGTATACCGTTCCAGTGGAATGGCCGGGTAGCCGCGTCGCTGGGAACAGTAGTGGACGAGCCCATCTTCGCAGATGTAGAGATAGCGACTTCCCGCCCGGCATTGCCACTCGTTGGGCTGACCAAGCGCCAGGTTCTTATGGAAGAGGTTGTCGTACGCAAACGCCCAGAAGGCTGGCTTGCGCTCGCTCTGTATCTGCTGGTAAACGGCTCTCTCTCTATCTTGCAAAGACTCGAGTTGTCCGCCGTGATCGTGGATGATGCCGACCGTCGTTTCGAATCCAAGCTCCAGCGCCCTGCGCGTAATCGTAAGTGCATCTTCAGGATGCTGAACGCCAGCTCCCAGCACGGAGTTGATATTGACGTCGAACTCCGCATGCTCCGCCAGCCACTCAAGCTTTTTGTCGAGGACCTTCAGGCTCTTCTTCGATACGTCATCGGGCTGCACATTGTCGATGCTGATCTGCAGATGTTCAAGACCGGCCCGGTTCAGCCGCTCGATCCGTTCCGGAGTCAGCAGGTAGCCATTCGTGATGAGCGTCGCGATGATGCCGTGCGCGCGAATCGCGCGAATGATTTCGTCAAGCTCAGGGTGCAGCAACGGTTCGCCGCCGCTGAACGTAATGATCCCTGTGCCGAGGGCCGCGAGAAGATCGACGCGGCGAAGCATCTCCGCCGTCGCTACGGGACTCGAAACCTTGTCGTATTCGTTGCAATAAGCGCAGGATAGATTGCAGCGCCGGGTCGGAATAATGTGCGCAAGGATCGGATGATGGCGCGATTTGAGCGCGCGCCCCAGCATCCGCGCCTGACGAAAGCGGCGCTCGAACGATCGCAGCTTCCGAACCGTCCGGGCAAGGCTCATTGGACCACCACGCGGGGCAAACAGCGCCCCGGCTCTCAGTGTACGCCGCCGTCGAAAGAACAGCCTGCGGTATACGCCGAAGGCGATCTCTCTTCACTTGAAAAGGCGTGAACGGGTAGGCGAGGGCTTCAGCCCCTGAGGTGTGGGATCTCTGTTTATCTGGGCCCGGAGAGTAGTCGTAAGCAAAGGAAAAGAGACTTACTCCCGAAAAGTGAGAGTCACCTTCTGCGTATTCCCCGATTCGCCTTCTCCACCACAAACAATCTGCAGTCCGCCGGAGGTCTTCCTCTCGATGTGGAGCACAAGCACCATATCTCCGACCTTAAAGTCGGTAAATCCCAGCTGCGCCACCTTACTTCGCAGGCCGGCAAGCGCAATGATCGAATTGGCCAGATCGTGCGTCTCCTCCCAGCCCATCTTCCCTGCTCCGCCAATAGGCTCCAGAGTCAGGGTAAGCACATGGGTGTGGGTTCGTTCGCGCCTGATCGATGCTTCAAGCGAAATTCCAAATTCAAATTTTCCCCCGGCCTTGGACACATCCTGCGTGTGGATCTCGACTTCGATCTCTGCACGCTTCAGAGTCAAATTGAGGCTCCGTTTCGCCTCTGCCTTCACAATCGCCAGGGCTTCCTGAAGATCCTTGACTAACTCAACGACTGCATCTGCGCCTTCGACGATATTCACGTCTCCTCCTTTGCGCCCGGATCACTGCTTCAAGGCTTGCTTCCGATCCTCTGGCTGTTGAGTTTTGCAACTTTCGCTGCCATCGCTGCGTTTTGTCGTGTTCTTAAATTGCCGCTATAGAAGCGGGCGCGCAGCGCATCCCATTCTGCCTTCAGGTTGGTTGCTATCGTGGCTGCCGTATCGCCGTTAATGAAGCTGATCACCGATTGATGAACGATTTCCTTGAAATACTTCTCGTTATAGGACTCGAATCCAAACACGTCACTGTACCCTACAAATTCGCCGGCAGGGAATTTGACATGGTAGTCATTACCCAGACCATTCAGAGACCAGCAGCAGCCGGCATAGACTTTCCTGCCGTTCAACACGCTTACCGAGCCAGAATCGACTAGGGGTATTGCGGCAACCTTGGCGGACGCACCAGGAAGGTCCGGCAGAGCAATCCAGCTATCGTTGGTGCCGTGACCATAGAACACCACATAGTCAACGCGCTCTACCATATCGGCCAGCGCCGTACCCGACCGGCAGAGATACTGCGCGTCATAGAGGAAGCAGCTGGTGTCCTTTTGCCTCACGAGATCGTCATGCAGCTCTTGCGCCCACGAGGCCGTATACGATGAGTTCACGTCGTAGCAGGTGGAAAGTATGAGTATGCTCTTCATTCGGTACCGTTCGCGTCGACCGCCCTCCTGATGGCATCGCGAGGGCGTTCGTCGGCCTCCTTCGATTGCTCTGCCAGGAAACGCAGGAAGGAAACACCGAAGCTGGTCTTCTCTTCCACCTCGCGAAAGAATTCCACCGGCGTAAGCGAGCGGCCCATGAAAAACAAAAAGGGTTCATCCGGCCTCGGATGCGTATTCACCCACTGATTAAGGTCGTTGCGCACTTCCGCCTCTTCTTCCTCGTCCAGATTCGTCGACAGTTCCATGTCACGTCCTTCCGCCGGCCCTTCCTCTCGCATTTCCCGGTCATATCTGCTGTTCAAGTTGCCCAGACGAATCTCGCCCGTGAAAGCACCTTCCAACTCCAGATGGATCAGCGTGAGCATCCACCATTCCGGGTCAATCGCGATCTCGCCAAGGCGAATCTTGCCAAAATCGGGAACATAAATAACATTGCCGTCCACACGGACGATATTTTTCAAAGACTCCGATTCGATATTCACCTTCGACACGAATGAAGCAAGCGCCGGCCGGTCCGAATCAGCCTGTTTGAGAAAACGGTCCCCCTGGAAACGTTCCAGGTTCAGCAACTGGTCGTACCTCGTTGGCTCCCCATAAACCTTGTCAAACTCAATCTGAACTTCGCTCCCCGCAATGCGAAGATCGTCGAACACCGTGCCCAGCACAGAAAAATAGGGCTGGTTGGAATCAACCGGATACGACGATACCAGCCTCGCCGAGATGCGGCCGAATGTCAGCACATCGAGTACGTTACCCTGCTCAATCGCAATACGAACCTCCGTGCGCCAGGTTTTCGCGCTCTCGTCGTACAAACCCTGGCCCTCAGCGTACGCGGAACCAAGCTCCAGAAGGCCGGGAATCCGGAACTGGTTCCATATGATGTGTTTGAAGCCACCGTCCGGTGGAAGCTCCAGAGGATCCTGCCCCGTAAGTGAAGGGATATTACTCAAGACAGCATGCGCCGACGCCGAATAGCGGAACTGGCTCTCGTGGAAACGGTCTGCTGGAGATGGCATAGGCTGGCGGCCCAAGTCTACCCTAAAAATAGCGCGTCCGAATCATACGAGAAAACACGACGGGGCGCCCACACCTTGCCCCGAAGCCTGAAGGGTCTCCACAAAGATGTGGGATTCGCAGGATTCTTTGTCAAGCCACCAACCTAAGCATGCTGACAACTCATTGAGCATGAATGACATAGCCAATCACTCGCGCTGCAAGGAATTTTCAGCAAATCGGCTATAATAGAAATAGAATGCACGGAAAAGGCATGGCGCGAAGCCATGCCTTTTTTTCTGTTGGTCCGCAACTCATTGAAAATAAAGGGATCCCGTACAAGGCATGCGCCATAAACCATTGAAAACAAAGCAACTACGTACAAACAAGGGAGGGGGCTACCCCGCAGATACAAATAGCGTATCCTGCTCACGATGAAAGCCCTCGCAACCCTCGCCGCCATCTGCCTGCTCCCGACCCTGGCCCACAGTCAGGTCGAGAAATCCGGCCCATGGGAGATGCAGAACAGCGGAACCACGGCGAGCCTGCGCGGCATCCACACCGTAGGCGGCGGCGTAGCGTGGGCCAGCGGCACCAACGGCACCGTCCTGCGCACCGAGGACAGCGGCTACATGTGGCAAAGCTGCGCCATGCCGCCCGGAGCCGAAAAGCTCGACTTCCGCGGCATCTGGGCCTGGGACGCCGACACCGCCATTGTCATGTCCAGCGGCCCCGGCGACCAGTCCCGCCTCTATAAAACAACGGACGGCTGCTCCCACTGGACCCTGCTCTACACCAATCCAGACAAGGACGGCTTCTGGGACGCGATTCAATTCACTACACGTGGTCACGGAATTCTGCTGGGAGACCCGACGAGCGTGTTGAACTCAGACGGAAAAAGCGATCTGGCATTAACGATTCTGAAGACCCTCGATGGCGGAGCGACCTGGGCCAGAGACCCGGCAACAGAGGGCAGCATTCGAGTAGCTGATGGAACCGGAGCCTTCGCTGCGAGCAATTCGTCACTGGCAATCTTTGCGGATCGAGTCTGGTTTGGGACGGGCGGCAAGATCGGCGCGCACGTGTACATGGCTAGATTTTCCGGACCAATTCCCCGTCTGCAGATCCTGTGTGACTGCGCGGGACCTCTGCCAGGCTCAAAGTCGGAACTGAGCCGTTACGTGGCCGTCCCAATCGCCAGCGGAACCGACGCAGCCGGAGTCTTCTCCCTGGCCTTCCGCGACGAGCAGCACGGCATGGCCGTAGGCGGCGACTACACCAAGCCCAACGAATCCGCGGGAACCGCAGCCTGGACAGCCGACGGAAGCCAGCACTGGAACGCAGCCGCGAAGCAACCGCATGGCTACCGCTCCGCTGTAGCCTGGGACGCCGATGCCAAGGCCTGGATCGCCGCCGGAACGAACGGCTCCGACATCAGCTACGACGGCAAAACTTGGCTGCCCCTCGACGACGGCAACTGGAACGCCCTCAGCCTGCCCTGGATCGTCGGCCCGAAAGGGAGAATCGCCAAGCTCGGAGCCCTGCCGGCCCGGAAATGACTCTCGGGTGCCCCACGGACCAGCGTTCACCGAAGCCCAATGAGCGAAACCGGATGCCCCTGCGTCTGACTCTTTAGCACGAGAAGAGAGCAAGAACGTCGCGGGCCGGTTTTCAGGGGATTTTCCGGCCCGCGAACTGATATTGTGGAAAAGAATGGCAGAGTTCGTCATCAAGCTGGCCGATGAGCGCGGGCGCGTACAGGAGCAGATCCATTCCGCCGCCTCAGCCGAAGAGCTGCGCCAGCGTTTCACCCAGGCCGGCTACTACATCTATTCGGTCAAGCCGCGCGGCTTCTCCGGCGGGCGAAAAAAGGCAAAACTCGAGATTTTTCTTATATTTAACCAGCAATTCCTGACCCTCGTTCGAGCTGGACTTCCGATCCTCAGCTCGCTCGAAATGCTGGCCAAAAACCAGAAGAATCCGGCATTTTCCGCGCAATTGCAGAACGTAGCCGCGCGCGTCAGAACCGGCGAATCGATCTCAAGCGCCTTCGAAGCGCAAGGCGGATTCCCACTCATCTACACCACAACGCTCCTCGCTGGCGAACGAAGCGGCAACCTCGAAGAAGTCCTCGGGCGATATCTGTCCTTCCAACGAGTCTCTCTGACCTTCCGCAAAAAGCTCCAGGCCTCGCTCATCTACCCGGCGTTGCTGATAACTCTGGTCTTCGGCCTCTTCATCTTCCTCATCACCTTCGTCGTCCCGCGCTTCGCCCTGCTCTACGACCAGATCGGTACCAAACTGCCCGCCATCACGCTCTTCCTGCTTGCTCTCGGAAATGGCGCGCAGCACTACATCCTCTACATACTGCCCGCGCTCGCCATCATCGCCTACCTCCTCTACCGCTGGAGCAAGACCGAATCCGGCGCCGACCGCATCGACGGCATCCGCATCAAGCTCCCCATCTTCGGCAAAATCTGGCTGAAATACCAGGTGGCTCTGTTCGCGCGTACGCTCTCCACCCTGCTTACCGGCGGCCTGCCCCTGGTGCCCTCCCTCGAAACCGCGGCCCGCTCCATCGCCAGCAAGCGCATCGCAAAAGCGGTATTCTCGTCCGTGGGCAGCGTGCGTGAGGGCAAGAGCCTGGCACGCAGCCTGGAAAACACGAAAGTCTTCCCCGAGCTTTCGACCGAAATGATTGAAGTCGGCGAATCGACCGGCGCGCTGCCGCAAATGCTCAATTCCGTGGCAGAATTCTTCGAGGAAGACGTGCAGACAGCCCTGACGGCATCGCTTGCGTTGATCGAGCCCGCAATCCTGATGGTGATGGGTGTGGTCGTAGTCATCATCCTCATCGCACTTTACCTCCCCATCTTCTCCCTCAGTCAGGCAGGCACGTTCCAGCGATAGAGGTTAAGGATTTTTTATGGCACAGGCACCAGTAGCATTCATCCCGATCGAGCAGGACGAGACAGCGCGCGCGCAAGCCCACGCCATCCGTTA
>Ga0206827_1109_pt1 | contig 17975 bp, 22 predicted proteins | sample Alteio_BWOrgCont_77_FD_152852 | JGI IMG/M metagenome (GOLD analysis project Ga0206827, IMG submission 152852) | Enriched cells from forest soil in Barre Woods Harvard Forest LTER site, Petersham, Massachusetts, United States -... | ecosystem: Environmental > Terrestrial > Soil > Temperate forest >...
TGTCATACTTGCCGGATGGCCGATAAGGGATTCTACACCCCCCAGGGACTCGGCAAGTGAAAACAAGTGGGTGTTTTTAAGCACCTTAACCGCTTCTGTATAACTGTCGTCTTTAAGCGAGAATGAGATCATGCCGCCAAAGGCTTTCATCTGTCTTTTCGCAATATCGTGTCCCGGGTGATGCGGCAGGCCCGGGAAATGTACTTTCCCAACCTTTGGATGGCTTTCAAGGAAAGCGGCTATTTTCATAGCGTTTTCACAATGCCGGTCCATACGTACATGCAGGGTTTTTACTCCGCGCAGAACAAGAAATACATCATGAGGACCGGGTACAGCGCCACAAGCATTTTGAAGGAATTTTATCTGTTCTGCTACTTCAGCATCCCTGCAAATAACGGCGCCCATTACCACATCAGAATGGCCGCCCATGTATTTTGTGAGGGAATGTACCACTATGTCAGCGCCGAGGTTTAGTGGCTTTTGAAGGTAAGGCGTAGCGAAAGTATTGTCCACCACAAAAAGGATATTACGGCTGCCAATGGCTGATTTTACGCCCTCAATATCCATAATATGCAGCATCGGGTTGGTAGGCGTTTCGCCCCATACCATCCTTGTTTTATCATTTATTAAATGCTTGATATTATCGGGGTTGCTAAGATCAGCAAAATGGAATTTTATCCCGTATTTCTCATATACCCGCCTGAAAATGCGGTAGCTGCCGCCATAAAGGTCATTGGTTGAGATCACTTCATCGCCCGGCGAAAGAAGTTTTATAACTGTATCAATAGCAGCCATACCGCTACCAAAGCAATAGGCGAAATTGCCATCTTCAAGCGCTGCAAGGTTGGCCTGGAGAGCTGTGCGGGTCGGATTTTGGGTGCGGGCATATTCATAGCCTTTATGTTTGCCCGGCTCTTCCTGCAAAAGAGAAAAATTTATAAAAATAAATGCAGACTGTCCCTGCCATGATTTTCGCCTTGGTGAAGGGGTCAAGTCCTTTGAGAAAACAGCGCCTGGCTTTGAACTTGACAGTGCCTATTCGGATGCCATTTCCGAGTACAAATTAAGTGATGATTGCGAGATCGATAGTGTCCCTATAAGTGAAGAAATAACCGCAACAACAAGATTTGATAAGGTTGTAACTATTTCAGCTGAATTCAAATCTGAGAAGCCGCTTTCTTCTATCGTAAACATTTTAAAAGCAAAGTACAAAGACAAATTCAAATTGGCGAAATCATCTGTTGGAAATTACTATACCACTTATGATTATGTAGATTCTACGTATTATTTCTTTTATAAGATCCCGATAATGGACACCGCTAATTACACCATTAAATATGAGATAGGCTTTCGTGATGAAATTATTAATAAAATAGCTGACCCAAATAAGCAATAGGATCAACTTCTAAAACAGGCTATAATATATCTCCTCCTACTACCAATGACAACCTGACCCCGGTAGCATTGTAACCTATCCCGTAATTGGTAAAACCTACGGCGCCAATTGAAAAATTAGCCCCTATCCTCAGCATGAGCGGAATATCTATATTCAGTCCCACCGTTTCGTATGGTGTGCCATCCGATTTATTCCCGAATATAAAAGCAGGCCCAATGTACCCGCCTGTCCAAAAGTGTTTGCCAATAAACACCTTACCAATATTTAAGCTTACAGATGAATTAGAATATAGTGACGAGCTGGTATTCGGAGAAGTTAGGCTACCGTCTATTTGCAGGGACAGCCTCTTGTACGGGAAAGCAACGCTTATCCCACCATTGATCCCTGAATAATTTGGAACAGTTGAAGTTATGCTATTGCCTATTCCAAGTGCAGCCCAATAAAAATGGCTATACTTCAAAGAATCCTGGGCATGTAAATTTATGCTATATAGCAGGGGCAATATCACGGATAAACCCTTAAAAAAAATTCCTTTTCTGCTCATAACTGTAATAAGGCGAAATTAATAAAATTATTGACTATCAATGATAAATATATAAGGCTAAAAAAAAGCCCCCCGCTAAATAGCGGGGGGCTTCAAAGTTGCTATGTGTTAAAAATGTGAATCTTTATTTGGTCACCACAAATTTTTGGGTAGATGTTCCCACATCAGATTTAACAGTAAGGAAATAAATCCCCGGTGTTAAGCTGGTCATATCAAATCCAAGAGCCTGGCTGCCTGCGTTGAAATTTTGTGAAGGCAATGTCATAAGTGTTTTACCTGCGATATCAGTAACTTCAAAATAAGCATTTGTGCTGGTTTGGAAGTTTACATCTGCAGTAAATTCACCTGCATTTGGGTTAGGGTAAATATTTGAAACGGTAATGCTCTTCTTTACCGGCTCTATTCCGGTTACGGTGGCAGTTATTGGAATTTCATTGGCTGCTATTATTTCCTGGGTGTTGTTCAGGTTGGTTGGGTCTGAATAATAAGCAAAACCAATAACACTGATTCCATTAACATTCTTCCAATTAGTGGGAAGGGTAAAAGAATAATTGGAAATATCAACAGTTGAATCATCGAAATTATATGTTGACCCTAAGCTTGATTGTTGACCACTTGAGCCTGCTAAGGCAGTCAGAAAAACGTGGTGGTGAGTAAAAGGACTCATCAGGTATTGGTTAAAAGGGGCATAGTAGGATCCCTGGTGATAAAATTCCATAGTAGGATCTGCCCAGCCATAAGGAGTTAACAACTGGCCGTATGATTCTAAGCCTGATCCGGTAATAGTATCCTGAACCAGGTAAACATTATAATATAACTTATAATTTAGTACATAGTCAGAGAATTTTGGTGTAAGGGTTACACTAAGTTGACGGGTAGTGGCATCGTATGTTTGATGAAAATCCATGTGGGCGGGAGAAGAAGTGCTGTCGCGTTCGTAAGCGTAATAAGTAAGTATGACATTGGTGTCATTATTGAGATATACTGGATCTCCGTTAGATTGAAAACCTTCGGGGGTTGGAGAAACATTGGTAGATCCATAAGTCGGCCAGTAGTCCCTTGAGATATCAATAGAGGGTAGGGAATTTATTCCCAAAGATGCCCTTATTGCTTCACCGGTAGAATTTTCCATGGCATCAGGACCTATAATATTACTATGAATGGCCACCACGATTGCATCTGGAAATACATTAAGAAGCCCGTTTATTTTTTCCAGGCCATACGGGCACCATTCGCAGGATGCATCCGTAAAGTCTTCTATCATCGGGTGCCTTAGATAGTTACTGGTACCCATAATACCAAAGGTGGTTCCTGAAACAGTGTCATTAGTATAGATGCTATCTTTAGAGGCTGATACCCATATCTTAATTTGATAAGACTGGCCTGCGGCAGGTACAGAGATAGGCATATAAAAACCTACTATCCCATTAGCATTTATAGCAAAAGGGCCGGCAGCAGATACTGGTGTGCCGCCATTTATACTATAATTAACAGTATAGTCAGATGTAGAAACGTAGCTGGAGCCTCTTTCTTCCACATAAAGTGTAGCATTACTATTACCTCCTGCTACAGTTTCTTCAGGAATAGCGAAATATTGAATAGAAAGGTCAACAGAGGGCTCTGCTGGGTAGCCGAAACGATAAATTACGTCATCGCCCGGGTTATCGCCCCCGTTATAAGCTGTGCCGCTATAGGCTACAGGAAAATTGAATGACGGACTGCCCGTTACACTGGTTGTTTTTGTGCCATCAGCATTTTTTGTACCTACTGTACCCGCTATAGTACCAATATTTCCGTCCTGCCAGTTATATACGATATCAAATCCACCTGTTTCAAAAATTCGCAAAAGGTAAGTGCAAACATTGGAAGCGCTTACAGAATGGTTTGAAGAACCATCCCATTCAATATAGAAAATGCGGTTCCCAACAGGGCCCACCGTCCAGGTAAGCACATTACAGGAAAAATTATTACTGGTTAAAACCCTTAAATCCCAATTTGCCCAAAGAGCAAAAATAGAATTGTTTGGAGCTCCAGTGTTATTAATGTTGGATGAATCAAGCGGAGTGTTGATGCTAACCGCCTGAGTGGCATTGGGGTCAAAAGTAATATAACCACTGCTGCTTGCCTTGAAAGATGTTACAGGGTTTCCATAAAAATACCAGGTAAATGGCAATGATACAGAATTGGATAGCTGGTTATAAATAGTAGATCCGCTAACCTGCAATATGGCAGCAGGGGTTCCAACCGGAGAATTTGAATACGGGGCTACAGTTCCGCCTGTTACCTGTACATAGGAATAATTTTGTGCAGAAACCTGCAAACTGATAAATCCTAAAAGGATCGCGTAAAAAATTTTCTTCATACTAAACTAAATATAGATTGTTATTATTTTTTAAATAAAAGTCAAATTTATAGCATTGTTGCTATATGTTGTTCTTTTTTAGATAAATTTTTTAGTTCGTTTTTTAAAAAACCTGAAAGAGGGGCATTAAAAACATATTTTTATATATCCTGGATATTTGTTTACAGAATTACTATCTTTGTATATATTTATACAAGTATGAAAAGAAATATAGTAGTTACCGGTTTTTTATTTTTGATGGCGCTTGGGTCAATGATCACTGCATATGCACAGGGTGAATTTACGCTCAAACCCTACGGCACTCCCCTTATAAAGGATACAGCAAGAATGTCTGTACCTTTAAATTTAGAATCTGCAGGCCTATTATATGTCTTTAATAATTCAAAATCTACTATTACTGTTAACTATACCCTTATAAATATTGATACCATTTCAAGCTGGCAATATTCTGATTGTGATAACCTGGCCTGCTATAGCTATCTAAAAGGTAACGGACAAATGGCACCAATTAATACTTCTGCCAGTGATAGCCTTTCAAATTCATTTACAGTGGAAGTAACACCTCACAATTCAGGAATATCTGCTATGACATACAGGTTTTATGACGCCAATAATACTTTAGATGCTGATACTATTACATTTGTGTTTTCAGCCAGCCTTGCAGGTATCGAATCTGCCCTTAAGCCCGTAAATGTTTCTGTTTTTCCTAATCCGGCAGGAAATACTATACATATAGGAGTTAGTAACACGGAAGCATATAAAAATCTCGAAATTATCAGTATGACGGGTGCGAGGGTATATACCCAAAACGCTGTGAATGCAGACGGCGAAGTAAATGTATCTTCGTTTACCCCGGGTTTATATATTATTCAGTTTTCCGACAATAACGGTAACCTTTTCCAGGGCAGGTTTGAGAAAATGAACTAAACCTATTCTAATTCTAAAGCTGGCGCGGATATTGTAGTATTAAACAGGAAAAAACTACTGTTTTGGAGAATACTGACTACCTTAAAATAATCCAAAAGTATATTCCTCCCCATACTTATGCTTACTATATATATATAATACACGTTACGCTGGTAACAGAAAAAGCGCTAGAAATAGCCCGGCGGCTAAAACTATCTCTCGATCAGCAGCGATTTATTGAAGAAGCTTCCATGCTTCATGATATTGGGGTAATAAGGGTAAATGCCAAAGAAATAGGCTGCTTTGGAGAACTGCCCTATATACTTCACATAGTAGAGGGACGAAAAATACTGGAGAAAGAGGGCTTGCCCCTACATGCAAAAATAGCTGAAAACCATATTAGTGTTGGTGGCCTGAGCAAAGAGGAAATAATAAAGGAAAAAATGCCCCTCCCGCAAAGGGACATGCTTTGCGAAACTATCGAAGAAAAAATAATCTCCTACGCCGACCTGTTTTACTCAAAAAATCCCGACAAACTCTGGCAAAGGAAAACAATACCCCAAATACGCGAAAAAGCAAAACACTATGGCAAGCGCCAGGAAAAACTGTTTGAAAAATGGTATAAGGAATTTGAGGATTGAGTTATTAGGTTATTCAGTTACCAGGTTATTAGGTCGAATTATTTAATCTTTTTGCCTTAATAACTCAATAACCAAATAGCTTAATAACTATCACTACATAAAACCTAATTCCAGCCTTGCTTCTTCGCTCATCATACTCTGATCCCAGGGCGGATCGAAAGTTACTTCCACTTCAACGCCTTTTACACCTTCTATTGAGCGGGCTTTTTCTTCTACTTCGCCGGGAAGCATACCCGCGGCAGGGCAGGCTGGCGAAGTAAGCGTCATCACTATCTTCACATCGCTGTTATCGTCAATGTTCACCTCGTATATAAGCCCGAGCTCGTAAATGTTTACAGGTATTTCAGGGTCATATACAGTGCTTAGCGCCTCTACTATCTGTTGTTTTATGTCTTTTCCTTCGCTCATTCTTTAAAAATTGTTATATTGCTAAATTGCTAAATTGTTGAGGGAAAAGCAATCTAACTATTCTTCTTTTTAATTCATAACTCATAACTCATAACTTTGCCTTTGCTTTATAGGCCAAAGCATAAAATCTCATTTGTTTTATCATGGCCGCGAGGCCGTTATTTCTTGTGGGCGAAAGATTGTTTTGCAAGCCTATTCTTTCTATAAATGTTAGCGGGGTATCCAGTATTTCATCCGGTGTATGCCCTGATAATACTTTTATAAGCAATGCCACCAAACCTTTCACTATCAGGGCGTCGCTATCACCTTCAAAAATAATCCTGTCGCCTTCTGTATGTGTTACCAGCCAAACATTGCTCTGGCAGCCACGGACTTTGTTTTCTTCGATATGCAGGTTTTCAGGCAGGCCAGGGCTTGTTTTGCCAAGGGTAATGATATGGTTGTATTTTTCACTCCAGTCTTCGCCCAGTAGCTCAAAATCATCCACTATTTCGTCTTCCGTTTCTGCTATAGATTTATTATTTGTCATTTTAACAACCTTAAAACCTTATTCAATGCTTCAATAAAAACATCAATTTCTTCTATTGTATTATAAAATGCCAATGAAACCCTGCAACTTGCTGAAACGCCAAAACTTTCCATCAATGGCTGGGTGCAGTGATTGCCGGTGCGAATAGCAACCCCTTCAAAATCAAGCATGGTACCTATATCCAGCGGGTGCGCCCCTTCTATTACAAATGAAACAAGGCATATTTTATTTTTAGCTTCGCCAAGTATCCTCATGCCCGGAATGGCTTTCAATTTATCCGTCAGATATACAAGCAGGTTCTTTTCGTGATGCGCAATATTTGCATGCCCAATGCCGGATACATAGTTCAGGGCGGTAGCCAACCCGATAGCACCCGATATATCAGGTGTACCAGCTTCAAATTTATAGGGAAGGTCATTAAAAGTCGTTTTTTCAAAGCTCACGGTCTTTATCATATCCCCGCCACTCTGGTAGGGTGGCATTTCATTAAGATATGCTTCTTTTCCGTACAAAACCCCTATCCCGGTAGGCCCAAATACTTTATGCCCTGAAAAAACAAAAAAATCGCAGTCCATATCCTGTAGATCAATAGCAATATGTGGCGCTGCCTGGCAGCCGTCAATTAATACAGGTACATTATACTTATGCGCTTCGCTTATTATTTCCTTTACCGGGTTGATTGTACCAATGCCATTTGATACATATACTACAGATACAAACCTGGTATTTTCGTTAAGCAGCTTTTTATATTCATCCAAAACCAGTTCGCCATTTTCATCAACTGGTATTATCCTCAGCTTTGCCCCGCGTTCTTCACAGATCAATTGCCAGGGAACAATATTGGAATGATGCTCCATCCCGGAAATAATGACCTCATCGTCCGGCCGCAAATTTTTTCTTCCCCATGAAGAGGCCACCAGGTTTATTCCCTCCGTAGCTCCCCGCACAAAGATTATTTCTTCTCTTTTTGAGGCATTGAGGTACGTTTTTATCGTATCCCGCGCTCCTTCGTAGGCATGGCCCGCCAGTTCGCTCAGATGGTGAACCGCCCGGTGTACATTCCCGTTTTCGGTTTCGTAATATTTTGTTATCCTGTCAATTACTGTATGTGGCTTTTGTGATGTAGCGCCATTGTCAAAATAAACAAGCGGCTTTCCATGCACAGTACTATGCAGGATAGGAAAATCATCTCTTGTTGCCATTAAATTCGGCAATGTATCTTTTATAGTATGTTCAGAATTTGTTATCACACTTTTGCTGGTTTTACCCAGCTTATTTATACTCATTCTAAACAGCAAAGATAGGAGAATAAGTGCGATAATATGAAAACTTGCCCAGGCTATTAAATAAAAAAGGGCCCGTCGGTAAAACAAACCCTTAGATTTTTTATTAATGTGTAATTTAATTACCCGGGTGGAACGGGCGATTTTACATGAGAAGCGCTTTTATTACCTCAAATGACTGGTAAATGGCCTGATTTCGCCTATTCTTCGGAGCTCCTTGTGTTAGTGTAGGTGATTCCAAAGCCTAGAGCGAAAATCGCCACAACTGCTAATATTACAATTGTTACTTCTCCCATAGACTTAAAATTTTTATAAAGATAAAAGTTTTTTCTGACATTACCAAATTTTTTCTCATATATTGCTAAATATTTTTTATTAAACCTTAAATATGATGAGAAAACGCAATATCCTGGCCATTGTTGCAACCTTAACAGTCTTTAACCTTTCTTTCATTTCTTTCACTAAAGCCCAAACCCAATACAGTTCTTTCCTTGCCGACCCTTCCGGAGCATTAAGAGAGCATAATGTGGATATGGAGGATATGTTGCTTGATATACATTTTAAACCAGAGAAGGGCCTTGTAGAGGGTAAAGTAACCTATACTTTTACCCCTATACGGTCTAAAATTGACAGTTTGTACCTTGACGGGCCTGAAATTAACTTTAAGCAAGTGACCCTTGATGGGAATGATGTAAAATATAAAAAAACGGATGCAGGCATTACTATTTACTTTAGCACCCCCCTCATTTGGGATGCAAAACACAAAATAATGCTTGACTATGAGGCACACCCTAAAAAGGGGCTTTACTTTATCGGGTGGAATGACAGCACCAACCGCAGCCGAAAAGAAATATGGACCCAGGGCGAACTCACTGACAACCGCTACTGGCTGCCGGGCTATGATGACCCGGACGATAAACTGATAACGGAAGTGCTGGTAACATTTGACAGCAAATATAAAGTGCTGTCCAATGGCGCTAAAATTTCAGAAAAAGATAATAAAGACGGCACTAAAACATGGCATTATAAAATGCCCCATCCGCATGCACTCTATCTTGTCATGCTTGGTATAGGAAATTATGACATATTTACCACCAAAGCTGCCAGCGGCGTAACCATAAATGAATGGTATAATGCCGATGTGCCTGAAAAACGCGAACCTACTTATCGCTATACAGATGATATTATGAATTTTCTTGAAAAGGAAATTGGTGTGCCGTACGCGTGGGGCAGCTACTCACAAATACCTGTGCAGGATTTTCTTTATGGCGCTATGGAAAATACCTCCGCTACGATATTTGGTGATTTTTTTGAGGTCAACAACCGTGAATTTCTTGACCGCAACTATATAGGTGTAAATGCCCACGAAATGACCCATCAGTGGTTTGGCGACCTGATAACCTGCCGCAGTGGCCGCAATATGTGGCTGCATGAAAGTTTCGCTACCTACTATGCCAAGTTATATTCCCGCCATCACTTTGGCGAAGATAATTACCGGTGGAACTGCCGTGGCGAAGCTAATGCCGCCCTTGCTGCCTCAAAGACAGACCAGAACCCGCTGGAGTATTCCGGTGCGGGCGGAAGGATATATCCTAAAGGCTCCTGTGTACTCGGTATGCTGAGATATGTGGTTGGGGATGAGGAATATCACAAAGCCGTAGCTGCCTATCTTGAAAAACATAAATTTGATAATGTAGAGGCGTATGATTTCAGGATTGCTTTTCATGATGTACTTGGGATAAACCTCGATTGGTTTTTTGATGAATGGATAGAGCGGGGCGGCGAGCCGCACTATGATGTCAGCTATGAACAGGGAATAAAAAGTACCATTCTGCATATAAAACAAACGCAAACTATAAATGACGTGCTCACCTATTTTAAAATGCCGATAGTGGCAGAGGTGCATTATACCGATGGCACTGTGGATTCAAAAAAAGAATGGGTAGAGGGCGCTTCGAGTACCATTACAGTTCCTAATACGGGAGGAAAAACCATTGATTTTGTGCTTTTTGACCCTAATTCTGAAATATTGAAATCTTATGTATTCCATAAAGGTTTTGAGGAGTGGAAAGCCCAGGCGCTGCGTGCACCGAATATGATTGACCGGTATGATGCCCTTGTGGCCCTCCGCGATACGGATATTAATAAAAAGAGGGATTTGCTTATTTCAGTTTACAATAAAGAAACCTACCAGGCCACCAAAACAGAGATATTATCTCAACTTGCCAAAGACGACAACACGCAAACTTACAGCCTTTTCAAAAAGGCAATAGCGGATAACGACTATGACGCACGAAACGCGGCCATTACCAATATTAATAAGATACCGGCTTCTGACATGGCTGACTATGAAAAACTACTTAATGATTCTTCTTATCATATCGAAGAAGTGGCTTTAGGGAAACTATGTGAGGAATACCCGGATAAGAAAGCTGAATTTCTGGACAGGGCTAAAGACATTCAGGGTATAAACCTTACCGGCAGGATAGTTTGGCTTCGCCTTAGCATCGAGGCAGACAGGAATAAAACCGATAACCTGAATACCCTGATTGACTATACTACCCCCGCTTTTGAATTCCGCACCCGCATAAATGCTTTCCAGGCATTGCAGGCGTTGAATTATTTGGACAACAAAACTCTCAGGAGTTTATTTGACGCTTCCCTTAGCTGGAACAGCCGCCTTGCCGGCCCCGCTAATGATGTACTGACCTTTTATTATAAAGAGGACAATTATCATAAAATGATAAAGGATTTTTATGATAATGGCAATTGGACAAAGGAGCAGAAAGAGACGCTGGGGAAGGTGGTGAAGTAGGGGATGGTTGAGAGGTTTGGGTTTTTTGACCACAGATAGACGGGGACAACCACAGATAAAAAAATTTTGCCACAAAGACACAAAGAAGATTATTGGCGAATAACCCCTTTAGGGGTGATATGATTGTAGAAAAGGATAATAGGGAATTTCAAACCCTGGAGGGGTGACATGATGGTTGTAGCAAAGAGGTGCCACCTTTTTAAAAGGTGGCACCTCTAAATTATAAACGCCGCCCAGGTTTCGCTACTGGTTAATCCTGAGTAAGCAAGGGGCTTAATATTATGAAAATGAAAATTAAGAGGGTTGAACTTGATGTTGATTTTATTGGTGGGCAAGGGCCTTTAACTAAAGAGGAAGAACAGGCCATTAGTGAATTTATTAAAAAGCAAAAATTGCTGCGGGCGCGGAAAAAGAACCGGAATAAAGTTACCGTGCAAAAAAAGAAGGTTACAATTTAGTGGACATATACCAGGTTATTAGGTTATTGAGTTACTAAGTTATTAAGGGGGGACAAGGCTATAAACCTAATTGTTCCAATACCTCTTTTTCAAGTTTGGGAGGTCCCTGATAATAATTGCCCAGATAATTTCTTCGGAAACACTTTCATATCCATGAATAATCCTGTTCCGGGTATCTACAATCTTTCTCGCATTCAAAATATTTATATCTGGTTCTACTTCTAAAATGCGGTCCATGGCTTCTCCAATAATTTCAATATTGCGCTCAACCGCCCTCCGGGTTTTCAGGTCTTTCCTGAATTCACTGAATACTTTCTTTTCCGGAAGGAACGCATATATTTCTATAATAGCGTTATGAATATCAGCTAACCAGACTTTTATATTATTTTCCATAAACCAATACTTTGGTTTGGTCAATCTCTGACTTCAGGTATGGGTTTTTGATCATTTTCTGCTCCAGAAGGTCAATGGGGCGCTTGAAAAGGCGTTCAAGCTGAGATTTTAATTCGAAATAGTTATCTGAATATTCAAATGGGTTTTTAGAGGATATTTCTACGATGATGTCTATATCGCTGTCCTTATCAAAACGGCCGGTAAGCACGGAACCAAACACAAAGAGCCTTTTAACCTTATGCCGGGCACAAAGGCTTTTAATTTCCGCAAGGTGCTTTTTAATTTCCTTCATTTCAGTAATATCGGCTTCCTATATGCTTTACCTACGCAAAATTAAAGCAAATAGTTCGGATGGGAAAGTTATTAGGTTATGGAGTTACTAAGTTATTAAGGGGGGAATGGCAGAAAGCTTACCGGCTTCCTTATATGGAAATTCCGAAGGCTTTCTTTTATCAAGTCCTACAAGTGCCGCTGCACTGAAACTTGCGGAAATTGGGGGATTTGGCTCAAAACATCACTGAAAAAGTCTGTTAGAATGCCTGGGATTTGAGGAGGTTGGTATTAAGAAAAGGCGTTACAAACCCAATAAAAAAACACACTCGTTGTAAACGAGCCGAACGGGAGTTTCTTTTTGCCGCCAAATATCGTAGTTTTACAGTTCAGTTTATGTAATTTTAATGAAAGATAGCATAATAAAAGCTCAAAGTATTACTATTGACTTGCAAGACATTATGAACAATAATAGTGTTTTTGTTTGGCTATTTGTGTATGCTTTAGGACTTTCTTTGGCCTTAATTATCATTATTATAAGAAGCCGAAAGAAAAGGCATAAATTTATGCTATGGAAAAAAGACACTATTAATATTTTTATTTTTAAACGTGAATGGGAAGCGAATAATGATGCGTTTATTCAACAACTTTGGGATGAAAACCAACGACTTGTAAAAGAAAACGCTTTACTTAAAAAGCGAAATTTAATGGCATTTGGATATATGATGCTAATATTGGGAATTGCATTGATAAGTGGCTTATTTAAAAAAGATAAATCACAAAAAGGGCAAGTAGAATCTGAGCCTGAGTTATCTGAGGTTGAAAAAGCAACTGAAAACGATAAAAATTGTAACTAAAACAGGATACGAACCATGAACACGAACCTTAATTTCGAGAATAATGACACGAAAGAATTATTGGCAAAACTGGATTTTGAGTTTTTTCTAAAGCAAAATATCCTCGTGGAAAGGTATGGTGAAAAGGATATTCAGAGTATTTATACCAGTTATAAAACAAATTTAAAGGAACTTAAAAATAGAGCTATTGGCAATAAAAAGCAGTTCCATTATTTTACTGAAGGCAAAGTAAGAAAGATGTTTATAGGCGGATTATTGCCAGCTATGTTTGAATTGAGTGATGATAGAAGCCATACATTTATTGATTTTCCCGGAATTGGAGAAAATTGGGCATATTTTAAACATTGGCAAAAGTATTATAGAAGAAAAATTACTCGTGAAAAAATTTGGAGTATCGTCTTAAAGTCAGGCAGCATACTCGCAATATTTCTATCCATTATTAAAGTATTGGAATACCTAAAAATAGCATCATAGAAATATCTCTTTTTTCCCGGGAAAAAGGCAAAAAATGCCGAAAACAGAGTATATAGCAGTCATTTAATTATTTTAATTTCTTTTATTTAAAAAATCTTTACTTTTGCTAAATAAAATAATATGATACGAATGAATTGAATTAAAGAATAAACATATAAAAAGACGTTAGTAGTCCCTGTTTCGGAAATCTCCAAATTTTTTAAACACACACGGATAAATCTGGCGGCCTCGTATGCGAGAGGTTGCCTATTCTGTGTGTGGGTGTTTGGAGATACCTCGAAGCAAATAGGTTAAACCTCTCGTTGCATTTATAGGTAAGCAAGATTTTATAACATTTAATAAATAAATCTCCAAAACAATGAAAACAATTAAAAAAAGCGTCTTAGCGTTGATTTGTGTCATCTTCGCTTTAACGTCATGTTCAAAATCAGACACACCGACACCAAACCCAACTGTATTAGTATTACATTGTATTGACGGGCAAGGAAATCCGGTAGTAGGGGCTTCAGTAGTGCTGTATAACAATCAGACTGACTGGCAGAATAACACTAATGTTGCATTTAGTGGGACATCTGACAATAACGGCAATGCAACCTTTTCAAATGTAAATGCCCAAATTTACTATTTTGGCTGTTTAACTACAACTTGTTTGATTAATTTGGGCGCACAAGTTACTGCCAATGCAATTACAGCTAATACTACAAATACTCTTAATGTAGTTATGACCGGATATGGCACATTAACAGTTACAAGTACAAGTTCAAACCCCTATGAGATAAAAGTAAATGGTAAGGTTTGGGTAGCAAGCCTTGCAGGGGGGGCAAGTGCTTCCACGCCAGCCCCATTAGGAAATTGTACAGTAGAGGCTATTCAATTGAGCGGTTATGCCTTCACACCGACTGATAACACCTATTCAGTAACAATCGGACAATGTACAACCACTACTCAAGATATACCATAAACTAAGAAACGGGGTTATAGTCTATAGACAGCGTATTCAATTTTTGTATATGCTGTCTATTTTTTCTCAATTTAAGTTTCTCATTCATTTTTAATATAAATCTCCAAAACAATGAAAAAAACTCTAATTATTTGCTTGTTATCCACTTGCATTTTTACGGGTGCTTGGGCGCAATCTCAAAACTATGCAACTGTAATATTATACCGCCCCGGCAACTTCGTGGCCGCATTGGTAAGCTACGGGATAGATACGGCAGCTAAGGCCGAAGTGTACAAAGCCAAAAACAATAGCAAGGCCGAAGTGAAAGTGTATCACGAAGGCGACGTAACATTTTTCAGCGATACCCGCAGCAAAGCCTATGCTACGGTGGATGTAAAATTTGGCAAAACCTACTACATCCGTTGCGATGAACTTTACAGCGAGTTCGGTAAAAATCCGAAAATGCAAGTAGTCCCCGAAGCACTGGCCAAAAAAGATGCTGATAAAATAAAGGAATGAAATCGTTAGTAAATAAACTTTAGAACATCACAATTATGGGATTTGGAAATCTCAAAAATATTACCTATATTGCTTATGCGAAGAAACGATTCGTCCCGTCAGTGATGGCGGGCTTTATTTATTGAAAAAAGCTGTCTGAATCAGGATTCACAGAATTTCAGAATTTACAGGATTAGAAAAGCTACCCCGCCGCCGCTTTGGGGGCATTATTTCTTATATCCTATTTTTTTTCGTTTTGCCTGTTGTATTTGCAGTTTATCTTTTTGCAGCAAATAGTCCAATGCCTCGTACACGTCCTTAAATTGGGTATCGTATTTGTTTTCCAATTCAATTAGTTTTGCAGTTAAATCTTTATGGGAAAGCGCATACCGCCGCATAAGAACAAAAGCCCTTATAATTGAAATATTAACGTCAATAGCTTTATCTGAATGTAATACTGTACTTAACTGGGCAACGCCTGGTTCGGTAAAAGCATAAGGAAGATATGTTTTAGGTCGCTTTTCAGGGTATGTGGTGCCAAATTGGAACCACATACTTTCCCATTCAATATTAGTAAGTTGAAACAAGAACCGCCAGCAGCGGTGATGGTCTTTGCAGGGAAACGCCTTATATTTCTTTTTACTGCCCGGTTTAACATCTTTGTTTCAATCTCATACAGTTCGGCAAGGTCAAAGTCGAGCATTATGTTTTCACCTCTTATGGTGTGAATCTTGTTGGGAATATTTTGTAATTGGTTTTCCATTATACAAGGCTTAATTTTTAAAATATCAGCTTGTTTATCTTATTTGGGCATTATTACTTCAAAAATACTTCTTTTATAATGATTTGCAAATGATGGGAGATTTTCTTTGGAAGTGTCAAATTAATTACCTATATTGCCTATGCGGAAAACGATTCGTCCCGTCAGTGTGGCGGGCTTTATTTATTGGTAAAAAGCTGTCTGAATCAGGATTCACAGAATTTCAGAATTTACAGGATTAGAAAAGCTACCCCGCCGCCGCTTTGGCAATGGCGGCCGAAGAAAAAACGCTGTTTTGAGCGAATGGGATGCTAAAAGTGCAAAATCTATGCTAATATTGGGATAAGGAAAATGCAGCTATTTGATTATAAGCCGTTTGCATTTTTAAAAACGGAATTCTATGCTATTTTCATGCTATTTTAGCATGGGATGAAAGAAGCAGCGCAAACCCCAATAAAAAAAGGAAGACCTTCGCCTTCCTTTTCTATATTGATATAAGAACGATGTCTTTGTTATTTCACTTTCGCAACGATAGCCTTGAAAGTTTCAGGCTCGTTCATAGCGAGGTCAGCAAGCACCTTGCGGTTCAGGCCGATATTTTGTTCATGGATCTTGCCCATAAACTGGGAATAGCTCATGCCATGCTCACGTGCAGCGGCATTTATACGCTGTATCCACAGGGCGCGGAAGGTGCGTTTCTTAACTTTCCTGTCCCTGTATGCATATACAAGGCCTTTTTCTACCGAGTTTTTGGCTACAGTATATACATTTTTTCTTCTTCCCCACTGGCCTTTGGCAAGTTTGAGAACTCTTTTTCTGCGGGCCCTGGCAGCGGGGTTATTGGTAGCGCGTGGCATAGTATTACTCCTTTAAATTAAATTACAATAAAATTATTTCCCGATGGTCAACATGCGTTTTACGTTCGGCATATCAGCTTCACTCACGAGGGCCGGGTGGGCCAATCCTTTCTTACGGTGTTTGGACTTTTTCGTAAGAATGTGGTTCTTATACGCGTGTTTCCTTTTTATTTTTCCTGACGCGGTAACGTGAAACCTTTTTTTAGCGCCGGAATTAACCTTCATCTTTGGCATATCTCAAATTATAAATTATGAATTATCCTTTTTAGCCCCCTTCGGGGGTTTGGGGGCATCTTATTTCTTTCCTTTCGGGTTTATTAATATAAACATCCTTTTTCCTTCCAACCGGGGCATCTGTTCTACCTTGCCCACTTCTTCAAGCTCCTGTACAAATTTAAGAAGCAATACTTCACCCCTTTCTTTGTGGATGATGGTACGCCCTTTGAAGTGCACGTATGCCTTTACTTTCGAACCTTCTTCCAGGAATTTCCTGGCGTGTTTGAGCTTGAAATCAAAATCATGCTCATCGGTATTAGGCCCGAACCTTATTTCTTTTATTATTGACTTGGTGGCTTTTGTCTTTAGCTCCTTGGTCTTCTTTTTCTGTTCGTATATGAACTTACTATAGTCAATAATCTTACAAACGGGCGGATCGGCTTTATCAGAAATCTCAACAAGATCCATTTGCTGGGCCTCTGCCATCCTGATGGCTTCTCCTGTCGGGTATATTCCCGGCTCTATATTCTCGCCAACCAGGCGTACCTGCGGGACATTAATTTCCCTGTTTACGCGGTTGCTTATTCTGGTGTCCTGAGACCTGTAAGGGGGTACGTATGGCCTGTTAATAGTGTATCTCTTTTATTAGTTGTTCAGTTCCTCTTGCAGTAATTTTATAAAGTCGTCAAGCCCAAAGGCTCCCAGGTCTCCTTGTTTATGTTTCCGTGCGGATACTGAGTCTTCCTGCTCTTCTTTTTCGCCTACTATTACCATGTAGGGTATCTTTTTGAGCTCGGCTTCTCTTATTTTTCTGCCGATCTTCTCATTCCTCGCGTCAACAAGGGTGCGAATTTCGTACTTTTTTAGCGAATTACAAATTTTTTCTGCATAATTGTTAAATTTCTCCGCCACAGGTATTACCATTACCTGCTCCGGGGCAAGCCAAAGCGGAAAATCGCCAGCAGTATGTTCTATTAAAATTCCGATAAAACGCTCCATGCTGCCAAAGGGTGCACGGTGTATCATCACGGGGCGGTGCTTTGCATTATCTGCCCCGGTATATTCCAGTTCAAAACGTTCAGGCAGGTTATAGTCTACCTGTATGGTACCAAGCTGCCAGCTCCTGCCAAGCACATCTTTCACCATAAAATCAAGTTTAGGGCCGTAGAAAGCAGCTTCGCCGAGCACGGTAACTGTTTTCAGGCCTTTTTCCGCAGAAGCTTCAATGATGGCGCTTTCGGCGCGTTCCCAGTTATCGTCACTGCCAATATATTTGGCTTTGTTTTCCGGGTCGCGAAGGGAAATCTGGGCAGTAAAGTCTTCAAAACCAAGTTTGCTGAATACAACCATCACCAGGTCTATCACATT
>Ga0206827_1111_pt1 | contig 17944 bp, 7 predicted proteins | sample Alteio_BWOrgCont_77_FD_152852 | JGI IMG/M metagenome (GOLD analysis project Ga0206827, IMG submission 152852) | Enriched cells from forest soil in Barre Woods Harvard Forest LTER site, Petersham, Massachusetts, United States -... | ecosystem: Environmental > Terrestrial > Soil > Temperate forest > O...
TTGCTGAATGGCACCAAAAACTGGATAACCAATGGCAATTCGGCCTCTGTGTACCTGGTGATGGCGCAAACCAACCCAGAGAAGAAACACCACGGCATCAACTGTCTCATTGTGGAGAAAGCATGGCCGGGGGTGACAGTAGGTAAGAAAGAAGACAAAATGGGCATTCGCTCATCTGATACGCATAGCATCATGTTCCAGGATGTGAAAGTGCCTAAAGAAAACAGGATAGGGGAAGACGGTTTCGGTTTTAAATTCGCCATGAAAACCCTTGATGGAGGGCGTATAGGTATTGCCAGCCAGGCGCTTGGTATTGCTTCCGGCGCATTTGAAAGGGCAGTAAATTACAGTAAAGAACGCAAAGCCTTTGGCAAAGAAATATCGCAGCACCAGGCTATTCAGTTTAAGCTGGCAGATATGGCTACCCGTATAGAGGCATCGCGCCTGCTTTGCCTGAAGGCAGCCTGGCTAAAAGATAAACACGAGCCTTACGGCCTTGCCTCTGCTATGGCAAAAGTGTTCAGCTCTGAAACAGCCATGTGGGTAACCACCGAAGCCGTGCAGGTACATGGAGGTTACGGCTATGTACGAGAATACCACGTAGAACGTATGATGCGCGACGCTAAAATAACACAGATTTATGAAGGCACCAGCGAAGTGCAAAGAATAGTTATTTCGCGGGCGGTACTTGGGAAATAGGTGTTGGGTGTGAGGTCTTAGGTGTTAGTTTGAAATTAATTTAGTTTTAACTAATACCTAACACCCGCTACCAAACACCTAAAAAAACGCCTCATTAGCTCAGCTGGTAGAGCAGCTGATTCGTAATCAGCAGGTCGCCGGTTCAAGTCCGGTGTGAGGCTCATTGATTGTCAATTAATTATAAAGATGTTTTCTTCTTTAAAATTTTGCCTTCAAATCATTAGTGATAATTTACAATCAAACATAATATATTAATTCCAGCCTTCCGTGATAGATTAATATGAATATTTACAAAATAATCACCTGCTTTAATTTTGGTTAACATTATATCCATCTCTTTAAATTTTCAAATAAAACCCTTCCAACCCGGGTTTGTCTTAAAATAGCTTAAATTATTCCTAAATATAAACATTTTTAGAATTTGTGAGTTATTTAAGACAATTGGGGACTTATAAAGCATTATACATAATATGTAAATTTGTATACATTCCCATGCATTTATATAATCGTTATTTTTAAAATTGAATGAACACATTAATCGAACTTCTAAACTACGGCCAAAGTTATTGGCTTGATAACCTGACAAGAGAAAAAATCATCGGCGGAGAATTAAAAAAAAGGGTTGAAAATCAAGGTATGCGCGGGATTACTTCTAACCCAAGTATTTTTGAAAAAGCCATTGCTAATAGTAATGACTATGATGAACAAATTTCAGGCTTGGTTAAAAATGGTAAAACACCAGTACAAATTTACGACGCTCTTACTATAAGGGACATACAGAATGCCTGTGATATTCTAAAACCGATATATGACCAATCAGGGGGCATTGATGGCTTTGTTAGCCTGGAAGTTTCGCCCTATTTAGCACGCGATACAGAAGGTACTATGAAGGAAGCGCGCAGGTTGTTTAAGACCGTCGGGCGACAGAATTGCCTGGTTAAAATTCCCGGTACACCGGAAGGCATTCCAGCTATTGAACAAATGCTTTACGAAGGGATAAATATTAATATAACCCTCATTTTTTCAATTGAAAGATATGTCGAGGTTACCAATGCATACATCCGCGCCATAGAGCGGAGGGTGGCAGAAAACAGTCCCGTAAATAAGATTATATCTGTAGCAAGTATTTTCATCAGCAGGATAGATGTCCTTGTTGACCAATTATTAGCACAATACACTATTCCTTTTGATGAAAAGGTTGATATGGATAGTGAATATTTATTGGCTGGCGCAGCAGGCATTGCCACAGCCCGCCTGACTTATCAGCGTTTTAAAGAAATTTTCAGTGGGGAAGATTGGAAAAAACTGGAAGGTAAAGGCGCCCATGTACAGCGACCTTTATGGGCAAGTACCAGCAACAAGAACCCCTTGTATGATGACCTCCGCTATGTAGAAGAATTGATTGGTGAAAATACAATTAATACTTTGCCGGATGAAACCATCTCGGCTTTTGCTGAGCATGGAAAGCTAAAAAAAGACTCTATTGAAGAAGAGCTTGAAGAAGCAAAGGAATTGTTTACAGGGCTTGAAAAACAAGGCATTAATATTGATTTCATAACCCGCCAATTGGAAAATGAAGGAATTCAAAAATTTACAGATGCTTACAATAAACTGATTAGCGCCCTTGCAAATAAAAGGATAAAAGTATTGGGCGATAAAGCATCCCCTCAGCGTATAAGCTGCAGTAAGTTGGAAACTGAAGTAAATGCTGCATATACTGCAATTGATGAAAAAAAAATCGGCAAACTTCTTTTTGCTAAAGACCCATATCTTTGGAAAACGGACCTGCAACAAACAAAAGAAGTAAAGCGCCGGTTGAGTTGGCTGACAATACCAGATAATTTCAGTGAAAATGTTGACACATTGAATGCTTTTACCCTGACGATGAAAGAGGAAGGATATGCCTCCGCCGTATTACTCGGCATGGGTGGAAGCAGTTTGTGCTCTGAAGTGGCCCGTGAAACTTTTGGTACTGCAAAAGGCTTCCTGCAACTGTTTGTATTAGACAATACTTCCCCTGAAGCAATAATGGCTTTGGAGGAAGAAATAGATATAGAAAAAACACTTTTTATTGTTGCCAGTAAATCGGGCGGCACAGAAGAAACTATAAGTTTCTTTCGGTATTTCTATGAAAAACTGGAAAAGAAAAACAAAGATAAACCGGGGAATAATTTTGTAGCTATTACAGATGAGGGTACGCCTTTAATAAAATTGGCTGAACAATATAAATTCAGAAAAGTATTCATTAATGACCCCGATTTGGGCGGCCGCTATTCTGTGCTTTCAGATTTTGGTTTATTGCCAATGGCGTTGATGGGTATAAATATCAAAGGTTTAATGGATAGCGCCAAACAAATGAAGGACAGTTGCGATTCAGTTCCTACGCCTGCAAATCCCGGAATCAGTTTGGGTGCGGTTTTAGGTATTTGCCAGCGCCATGGACAGGATAAGGTAACATTTGTTTTGTCTTCCTCCATAAGCTCATTTGGCTATTGGGTAGAACAGTTGCTCGCAGAAAGTACTGGTAAAGAAGGACGTGGATTAGTTCCCGTGAATGGTGAATTAACTGGCGCCCCCGAAGTATATGGGAAGGACAGGATATTTATTTATATGTATCTTGCCTCTGACAATAATGAAGCTGATGATAAGAAAGTCAAAGCGCTTGAAGAAGCGGGGCATCCAGTTGTTAGAATAGAACTGGCTGACAAGATTGCATTGGGTGGTGAGTACTATAGATGGGAAATAGCAGTCGCCATTGCAGGAATGGTGATGGGAATTAATCCGTTTGACCAGCCAAATGTTGAAGAAAGCAAGAAAAATACAAAAGAAATTCTTGAAAGCTGGGTTAAGCAAGGTTCTTTTAAGAAATCTGAGCCGGTTTTGAAGGATGAGGATATATCCGTTTACAGCGGAAAAAAAACTGAGCATTTGTCTGATAATTATGATGAATCGATTGGCCGTTTTGTTAATAGTTTTACATCACTGGCCGGATCCAATGATTATATTGCATTCCTTCCTTATTTCCTGATGACAGATAAGCGCACAAAAATCTTACAATCCTGGCGACAGCAAATGCGGGATGAGCTAAAAGAGGCTACAACCCTTCTGAATGGCCCACGGTACCTGCATTCTACCGGACAATTGCATAAAGGTGGCCCGGATACAGGGTTGTATATTATTATGATTGGCGATGATGATAATGATTTGGCTATACCCGGCGAAAAATTTGGATTTGCTACTTTGCACCAGGCGCAGGCCCTTGGCGACTTCCGTTCATTGGACGATAAGGGCCGGAGAGTAATTCTGATCCGTTTAGGAAAGGACATTGATGAGGGGCTAAGCAAATTATATCAATCTATAAGTGTATCAGATAAGCAATTCGCTAACCTTGAAGCTATATGAAAGCCAAGGAAATCACAACCTTGTTTCTTGATATAGGCGGGGTATTGCTTACCAATGGATGGGGCGGCGAGCAGCGTGATAATGCTGTGGCGCATTTTCATCTGGACGCCCAAGAGCTAAATGAAAGACACCACCTTACATTCGATACTTATGAAGAAGGAAAATTAACACTTACCGATTATTTAAAACGGGTGGTTTTTTATGAAAAAAGGGAATTCTCGGAAGATGATTTTATAAAGTTCATGTTCAAGCAATCGCAACCTTACCAGGATACTATTGACTTCTTCAAAGAAATTAAAAAGCGATATAAACTCAGGGTAATTGCCGTAAGTAATGAAGGGCGGGAGCTAAACGCATACAGGATTAAAACATTTAAGCTGGCTGAACTATTTGATGCTTTTGTTTCTTCTTCTTATGTTCATCTTCGCAAGCCTGATGAAGATATATTTCGTATGGCGACAGATATTTCACAAACAGACCCTGATAATTCTCTTTATATTGATGACCGACGTATGTTTGTTGAAATTGCTAAAAATTTAGGCATGCATAGCATTCATTATACGGGATTGGACAAGGCTAAAAATCAACTAAAGAAATTTGGATTTGACGTTGAATAAACGAAAATAAAGAAATGACAGGGCAAAAATATGATTACGGGATGATTGGGCTGGGTACTATGGGGCGCAATCTTGTTTTGAATATGAATGATCATGGGTACAGTGTGGCCGGTTTTGATAAAAGTGATGCGCAAGTGGAACTTCTAACAAAAGATACAGGCACACGTAAAATATTTGCTACTTCGAAACTTGAGGACTTTATAAATGCCTTAAAAAGCCCCAGGGTAATTTTATTATTAGTGCCGGCAGGAAAAATAGTGGATGAGGTTATCAGTGAATTAAAACCTTTATTATCAGAAAATGACCTGCTGATAGATTGTGGCAATTCTCACTTCACTGATACAGATAAAAGGATAGAAGAATTAAAAAAATCAACTATCCACTTTATGGGGGTAGGTATTTCAGGTGGCGAGTCGGGTGCCCGCTTCGGCCCCAGCATCATGCCCGGCGGCCCAAAAGATGTATATGAACGAGTTGGGGCCATGCTTGAAGCTGTTTCTGCCAAAGTGCAGGATGAACCATGTGTTACCTGGCTTGGCCCGGGTTCCTCAGGGCATTATGTAAAAATGGTGCATAACGGTATTGAATACGGGTTGATGCAGCTTATTTCTGAATCGTATCACCTATTAAAAGTGGCGGGCAATATGAATAACGATGAATTGCATGCAGTGTATGCAAAATGGAATGAAGGCAAACTGCATTCATACCTTATAGAAATTACTGCTGATATTTTTGTTCAGAAAGACGATTTAACTGATGGCCGCCTTGTGGATATGATACTTGACAGCGCCAAACAAAATGGCACGGGCGGATGGACTTCAGAAGATGCAATGAATTTGCAGGTACCCACTCCTGTCATAGACGCGGCCGTTTCCATGCGTGGTTTGTCAGCATATAAAAACGAACGTGAAGCCGGACAAAAAATACTGAAAGGGCCTGAAGCTATATTTAATGGTGATAAAAACGAATTAGTAAGTTGGCTTGAGAATGCTTTGTATTTTTCCTTTATCACAGCTTATGCCCAGGGAATGGCCCTGCTTCAGGCTGCTTCAAAAGAATATAAGTACGATTTGAATTTAGCAGGTATTGCTGCCATTTGGCGGGGCGGCTGCATCATCCGCGCAACTTTGCTTGAAGGTATTCGTTCAACGTTTACCCACAACCCTGATCTCTCAAACATTCTGCTGGATGATACGTTTGCCCAAAAATTGACAAAATCACAAGCAGGAATACGCAGAGTGGTTCAAAAAGGGGCTGAAACAGGTATTCCACTACCAGCGCTCATGGGATCATTGGCATATTATGACAGCTATCGTAGTGGCTGGCTTCCTGATAATTTAATACAAGCCCAGCGGGATAATTTTGGGGCTCATACCTATCAGCGAACAGATAAAGAGGGAACTTTTCATACAAACTGGAACCAAAATAACAAATAAAATGGCTACAACAGCAAACACACCACCCCCTACAATTATTGTAATTCTTGGCGCCACTGGCGATTTAACCTGGCGGAAATTAATTCCAGCCCTTTACGATCTTTACCTGGATAAAAAAATACCAGATAATTTTGCGATAATAGGGGTAAGCCACGTAAAAATGGCCCTAAATGAATTTCAGGAACACTTACATGAGGGCGTAAATAAATTTTCAAGAAAGGGGAAATCAAAAAAAAACGACTGGGAGCATTTTGTTAAATACATTAATTATCAAAAAGGTGAGTTTGACACTCCTACTACTTATTCCATCCTGGATAAACAAATAAAGGGTTATGAGAAAGAATGGAATGTAACTGCTAACAGAATTTTTTATCTCGCTGTTCCTCCAAACTCATTCGAGGAAATTGCTACGAAAATCGGCGTATCCGGACTTGCTGCAAACAAGCTTCAAAGCAGAATTGTAATAGAAAAACCTTTCGGGCACGACCTTGAAAGTGCTAAACACCTGAATAATTTACTGCACGGCATTTTTAACGAATCACAGATTTTCCGCATAGACCATTATCTGGGAAAAGAAACGGTGCAAAATATCCTTGCATTACGATTTGCCAACGTATTGTTTGAGCCAATATGGAACCGCAATTATATTGATAGCGTGCAAATAACAGTCTCAGAACAAATAGGGGTAGAAAACAGGGGAAATTATTATGAAACAGCGGGAGCCCTCCGGGATATGATACAAAACCATCTTTTGCAATTGCTTTGCCTTATAGCCATGGAACCTCCCGTTTCTTTTGAGGCTGATGAAGTGCGTAACCGTAAAGTAGATGTACTGAATGCCTTGCGAAAAATTCAGCCGGAAGAAGTACACCAATATGCTGTGCGGGGGCAATATGGCCCCGGATGGATTAACGGGAAGAAAGTAAAAGGGTATAGGCAGGAACCGGATGTGAACAAAGGTTCTACTAAGGAAACATTTGCCGCCGTAAAATTATTTATAGACAACTGGCGGTGGCAGGGGATACCCTTTTACCTCCGTACAGGTAAACGGTTGAACGAAACAATTTCCGTTATCACAATACAATTCAGGCCAGTGCCGCATCAGTCGTTCCCGCCGGAAGCAAGGGGCAACTGGCAGCCGAACAGGCTCATTTTGAATATACAGCCGCACATGGGCATAAGGATGAACTTCCAGGCAAAGCGTCCGGGCCTTAAAATGCTGCTCTATCCTGTGGATATGCAATTCAACTACGATGAATCTTATACTTCCGGCACACGCGAAGCTTATGAAACTTTACTATTGGATATTATGGAAGGAGATTCAACTCTTTTTATGCGCGCAGACCAGGTAGAAGCCGCATGGAAAGCGCTCATGCCTATTATTGATTCCTGGGAAGCAAACCCTTCTGTCAATTTCCCCGATTATGAAGCCGGTACGCAAGGACCGATAGATGCGGAAGCGCTTATTGCAAAAGAAGGGCATAACTGGATTTTATAATTTCCAAAAGCCTTTAAATTAAAACAGGAATGATTTGAGAGCTCCTACAAAAGATTGCTTCAATGCGCTCATTTTGAAATAGTTTAGAAATGTTTCTGTGAATGATGGTTTCAGTTTTAACGAACGAAATGGGTGCTGATACGAAGCCATTGCCACAAACCGTGACCTCAAATCCTGCAATTCTTTCAATTTCTTTTCATAGCCAGGCGATTTGGCTATTTCAAATGCATTTTCTTTTATTTTGGGTCCATTCCCTCTATAAAAATGCCTTTCTTTAAGGTTACCCAGCAAAAAAGAAACATCTGAATTTCTCTTGTCCAATTGCATTTGGTATTTTGAAGTTTTACCCATCTTATTAATTTATTAATTTTCCGCCACTTTATCTTATGGACTTTCCTTCTGCAAAGTTGCCCTTATTATCGCCCCAAAATATTACACAATTACAGCAAAAAGTTACATAATTGCTATAATTTTGGTTTGACGAAATACTTACCATATTTTTAATATAAAGTTTCATATATTATAACCAACTTGTACGGTTTTGGTTCGCACGGAGTTTTCATGCCAAAGTGCATAGTTTATGAGGTTGCTTAAAACAATAAGGCAATTATTTTGTATAATAATTTACTTTTGCTCCATAAAACTACTATTGAACTATTGTAGTTATTGATCATGAAAGAATGACAACAGATTCAAAAAACAAACTTGAAGTTTTTCAAACGTTAGATGCTCTTTATGTAGCCGCAGCCAACTTTATTGTGGATACGGCAAATAAAGCCATTGGCGAAAGAGGACGGTATACCATTTCACTTTCTGGTGGTCAAACACCTAAAAAACTATATGCTCTATTAGCTACCCCCTCTTTTAGTAATAAAATACAATGGGAAAAGACCTTCGTTTTCTTTGGAGATGAACGCTGTGTGCCTTTAGATGATGAAAGAAATAATGCCCATCAGGCCAAATCAATATTACTGGATAATGTTGATATTCCATCTTCAAATATTCATATTATCCCGGTGGATTTGTCTCCTGCGGAAGCGGCGGTGAAATATGAAAAAGAATTGAAAATATTTTTTGGAAAGGAATCTTTAAGGTTTGATTTTATTCTTTTAGGATTGGGAGAAAACGGACATACGGCTTCCATATTTCCAGGTACAAAAGTGGTCGAAGATAAGACTATAGGAATAAGGGATCTATATGTTGAGACAGAAAAAATACCGGATGGGCTAAGCCATTCAGATGGGTTTCGGGTTACTATGACCGCCCCTATGATAAATAATGCGCGCAATATACTTTTCCTGATAGCAGGTGAGGAAAAAAGGGTAGTTCTGGACAAAGTGCTCAACGGCCCTTATATACCTGATAAATATCCTGCACAACTGATCAAGCCTTCAGATGGTGAATTAAAATGGTTTGTTGATAGTAAAGCAGGCGCTTTATTATCAGAGTAACCTTATGTTATTTTATCTGGCACCTAAGAGATAAATTATTGCTGAATTTCAGTCTTTTCTCTTGCCCTGTATATTACAATTTGAACATCACGTTCAATCCCGTCATCGCTAAGTGTAACCATCCTGTCTTCTTGTTCCACGTCATCAACTGTAACAGAAATTTCCCCATGGCCGTTTTTCTGGGTAACTTCAATATGATAAACTGTATCCTTATAGCGATAATGCACTTTGAATGATTCCCATTCTTCAGGCACACAGGGAATAAATTTCAGTTTACCTCTTTCCAGTTGCAGACCAAGAAAGGATTCCGTGATAAGCCTGTACATCCATCCGGCAGAACCGGTGTACCATGTCCATCCGCCTCGTCCTGCATGCGGTTCACGGGCATATACATCTGCTGCCAGCACATAAGGCTCTACTTTGTAAATGGCAATTTCTTCCGGTGTTTTGCCATGATTAACCGGGTTTATCATATTTAATAATTCCCATACCCGCTTGTTATCACCCAGCCTGGCAAATGCCATAATCAGCCATACGGCCGCATGGGTATATTGGCCGCCATTCTCCCTTACACCCGGCACATATCCTTTTATATAGCCCGGGTTTAAAGCAGATTTGTCGAATGGCGGCTCAAAAAGTTGAATAATCCCAGTATCTTTTCTGACAAGATTCTTATATGCCGATTCCATCGCCGTATTTACGCGGGCAGGCTCACCTGCGCCTGATAAAACCGACCAGCTCTGGGCTATCGAATCTATTTTGCATTCTTCATTTTGATTAGATCCCAACGGAGTGCCATTATCAAACCAGGCCCGTTTGTACCATTCCCCGTCCCAGGCATTTTTATCAATGTTCACTTTTAATTGCTCTGCTTGCTTGTTGCATTCGTCAGCGAATAAAGTATCCTGATTTGATTGTGCAATTTTTGCAAACCGGATAAGTATCTCATAAAGGAAAAAGCCCATCCACACGCTTTCACCTTTACCTTCGTTTCCCACCTTGTCAAAACCATCATTCCAGTCCCCGGTACCAATTAATGGCAGGCCGTGCGCACCGTATTGGAACCCATGCTTTATTGCGCGAACACAATGGTCATAAAGGCTGGTAGACGTGGCAGAAAGTATAGGAAGGTCAAAATACGATTCTTCATTCTGGTTCAATAACCGCCCTTCCAGGAATTGTACCGGAACATCCAATATATCCGTGTCCCCGGTGTAAAGAATATAAACAGAGGCAACATAAGGTAACCAAAGAAAATCATCTGAACACCGCGTACGGACACCCTTGCCTACAGGTGGGTGCCACCAATGCTGCACATCGCCTTCAACAAACTGGCGCGAGGCTGATAGTAAAATTTGTTCCCTTGCAAGATGGGGGGCTGCATGAAGAAGCGACAACACATCCTGCAACTGATCTCTGAAACCAAAAGCCCCGCCCGACTGATAATATCCGCTGCGCCCCCAAAGCCTGGACGAAAGTGTTTGGTAAGTAAGCCAGCCATTTGTAATAATATTAATAGCTTTGTCAGGCGTTTCTACCTGCAAGGCGCCGAGCGTTTCTTTCCAAAATTCTTTTACTTTTTTTAAGGAGTCATGTGCAACTATACTTCCACGAAATTTCCGCGCAATGACGCTTGCTTCATTAGCATCTTTTCCGACTCCGAGCCTGAAAATAATTTCATGCTCTTCACCATCCGCCAAATCAAATGGTACCTGTATAGCGGCGCAGGGGTCTAAGGCTAGCCCTATTTTTCCGGAAAGTTTTAACCTTTGCATGGCGTCCGGGTTTTGCAAAGAACCATTGCGTCCAATAAATTCCGTACGGTCAGCGGTATAAGATTTCTTCAAAAAATCGATATCAAAAAAGGCAACACGATTTGCAAAGTCAGTATTATATGGGTTTTTTGCGAATAATGCACCACTTTCCGGGTCTATCTCTGTACGGATGTGCATGGCCGTTTTTATCCTGTTATTGTCAAGCACCCATTCATTATAACCTGTAGCTGATAACTTTCGTGTCCTGCCAGACTGGTTTCGGATTTTTAGTACATTGAATTTTATGGACGCTTCGATATCAACAAATACCGTCAATTCGGAATATATGCCGTCTTCAATATGCTCAAAGGCGCTATATCCGAACCCATGACGTGTAATATATGGCCCCTGGCCACCCCTCGGAAGAAGTGTTGCAGACCAAAAATTCCCGTTTGCTTCATCCCGCAAATAAAATGCTTCTCCGCTTGTATCACTCACTGTGTCATTATTCCAGGGAGTAAGCCTTAATTCATGTGCATTTTCAGTCCAGGTATAGGCGGCCCCACTTTCTGAGATAACCGTTCCGAAATTAGGGTTCGCTATTACATTCACCCAGGGGGAAGGAGTCCTGTTTTTGTCTTCAATGGAAATAACGTACTCACTGCCATCCGGGGAAAAGCCCCCTAACCCATTAAAAAACACAAGGTCTTTGGGTAAAGGAATTGGCGTTAAATCCGGGGTGTAATTTTGTGCAGGTTTGATATAAGGGATAGGTAATTTTATAATTGGTTTGCGGTTAACATGTTCAAATAATGTCCCTCCATTGTCTGAAATGTTAACCCGGGCAACTGTTTGAAACAATATACGGTCCTCGTTTGAAATCTGATCGGAAGACCTTAGAAAAATGCCACCAGGCCGGTCACTTAATTCTACAGGAATAAGTGTTTGAATTTCATTATGAAAATCGCGCCGGTAACCACTATGCTCTTCGTTCCAAATTACCAGGTCCACTGCAAGGCCCTTTAAACGCCAGTATGAATGGGCCTGGATAAGTTGCATAACAATACTGATGTTATCCTGTTTTTCGACTTTTAATAAAACAATTGGCAAGTCGCCAGATATTGAATAGCCCCATAAACCCGATTGCCCGCGATGGTTATTGATAAGTATTGAAGCATCTGCACGAAATAAAGGATTGTTAAAAAGTATTGAGCCAGCGAGGCGGCCATATAATTGTGCATCGACTTCACTGGCATTTATTTGACGCAACACTACCTGGCTATGTGTCCATGCCAGTTCAAATACACGTTCTTTATGATGCTTGTCCTGGTATTTATCAATAAGCCTTAAACAAACCTCCTTAGTATCAGCAATACCAATGATCATGTCCACCAAAACTTTTTCATCAGGATCAAGCGTTATTTTATACCTGATAGCAACTACTGGATCCAGTACGGAACCCTGATTTCCGGAAAGTGGTCCCGGAATGGTCATCATTTTCGGGCTTAATGTTGTATTTCCGCGGCCTATAAATTCAAGCCGGTCAGTTTCATAAGATATTTCTTCCGGTTCTTTCCCCTGTACACTCATCAAATGGAATAACCAGGGTGATTGTTCTTCTTCTGACCTTGGCCTCCTTGTACAAACAATTGCATGCTGATGGGGTATAATTTCAGTTTGTACAAAAAGATTACTGAAGGCCGGCTGCATCAGATCTGAAGCCGGATCAGCAAGGACTACTTCAGCATAACTTGTAACTTCAATAATTCTGCGGATATTGGATATATTTGTAATGCTTACCCTCCGCATCTCTATATCGTCTTCGGGGGACACAACAATTTCAGTATGTGTCTCTATTTTGTTATAATTGTTATGAAAGTCCACACGGCCCTGGGAAAACACAGCCTCGTATTTTTTTCCTTCCCTGAGCGATGGCTGATAGGTGTTTGAAAAAAATGTATCACTTTCCAAATCGTGTATATAACAAAAATTACCCCAGTTATCGCAGGTTACATCCTCGCGCCAGCGCGTAACCGCAAGGTCTTTCCAGCGGCTATAGCCTGCGCCTGAATTCGTAAGCATAACATGATACCTGCCATTCGACAATAACTGTACTTCAGGTATAGGGGCATCAGGCGTATTGATCGTTCTTGTTTCTGTTCCACTTGCCACATAATTAACATCGGCAATTTCGGTGGTATGAGCAAAAAATGTCGAAGCTTTAGGAATACGTTCCTGAAGCAATAAAAGCGCTGCCTGAAACTGTGGCTCAGCTTCAAATAATTTTTGCATGGGTTTATCAAGCAGCAAATAGGCTAATGAAAGCAAAGTCATGCCCTGGTGGTGCGCCATAAAAGAATAAACGATGGCTTTTGACTGGCCTGCCTGCAAACGTGACGGTGTATAATCTATCGCCTCATAAAGGCCGTACTGGCCATTTAGTCCTTTTTTATAAAGTTGTTCCAGGTTTTCACAAGCTTTTTCAGGTGTTATAATTAACGCAAGGGCAGAAGCATAAGGGGCAATAACGGAATCTTCTTCAAGGCCGCGTTTCAACCCAAGGCCCGGGGCACCAAAGGCCCTGTACTGATAATTTGAATTAGCATTTATCATATTATACCCGGATTCTGAAATCCCCCAAAGCACCCCTCTCTTCTTTCCATATTCAATCTGCCATTCTACCGCTGCTTTGTAGGTTTGGCCAAGAAGTGTGTTATCATAGTTAGGCATTACCAATAGCGGCATCAGGTATTCAAACATTGAGCCGCTCCAGGAGAGAAGAATAGAATTCCCATTTACATTGGTGAGTAAACGCCCGAGCGCAAACCAGCTCTCTTCCGGTAGTTTGCCCTGTGCAATGCCAAGGAAACAGCATAACCTGGCCTCAGAAGCGAGTAAATCATAAGAACTTGCATCAATATTATGCCCATCAACGCTATAACCAATGGTAAGCAGGTTGCTTGCTTTATCATAGAGGAAATCCCATTCCATATCTGCCAGGTCGTTGCATTTCCGGGCAAGGTTTTCACTTATTATAATCCGGTCTTCCGCCATTTTAATAGTCCCGGCCAAAGAAGTTAGTAATAGTTCAAGCCATTCATTTTCAACTGAATTATTACTTTCTGTTTGCCGGTTTTTTACTTCTGCTTCTAATTCCCTGGCTGCTTTTAATAATTCAATCAATGTTAAATCCAAATTCACATAACTGAGATCAACGAATTTAACCGGGGCATCAGCTAACAATAGCCAGGGTGCAAAAATTTGAAATTCCTCTTTTGTATAAGTAAGCTGATTATTTAATGTTTGTTTCCAACGGTATGTTTCACTGCCGGAGCTGCAAACCAGGTTTTCGAAAACAGGAGAAAAACTTTGTATTAATGTTTCAACCTGCGATTTTGCCTCCTGGTATGTAATTAAATCAGAATTGCATGCAGTGTCAATATCCTTCCTGAATTGTTGAATCAATTCTATATCTTTTTCTTGTAATGTGTCAAAAAAAACAAGTGCAGTATCCCGGATGCCCTCAAATCTTTTTTTGTCGAATATTTTCTGATGGCAAATAGCCAGCATGCCTTGCTTCAATACCAGTAAATGGGCTGCAAGGTTTCCGCTGTCAACGGTAGAAATATATTTTGGCGTTAATGGTGTTAATGATTCGGTATCGTACCAATTAAAAAAATGTCCCTTATACCGTTCCATTTTATCCATTGTATTGAATGTATTTGATATACGGTCGAGAAGATGCGAAGTGGTCAGGTAACCAAAATCGCAGGCAGATAAATTGGAAAGCAGCGAAAGCCCGATATTTGTTGGCGATGTTCGGTGCGCTAATTGTTCAACCGGCTGCTCCTGAAAATTATCAGGCGGCAACCAATTATCATCACTACTAACAAACTTCTCGAAGAAACCCCACGTTTTCCTGGCGAGTTTCCGAAGAAAAATATTTTGTTCTGCAGTAAGTACAGATATTTGCTTGGCCAGCGGTTTGCTTATCCACCATGTGACCAATGGCGCTATGAGCCATAACAGCAAGATTGGCACTATTATGACCAGCTTTGCAGAAGAATAAACTGATAAATATATAAATATAGTGCAGGTAAGAAATGGCTCAATCCACATCGTGGTATAAGATGCTCGCAGATTAGTTGGATTAACTATTTTTATGCTTTGATATGTATCCCATTCAAGAAGGTGTTTTCTTGTAATGAGCATCCTCCATAGCGTGCGGCTTATTGCCATAAAATTGCAAAATGCCTCATAAGGCAGGCATATTAACGTAAATAATGTTTTTATGAAAATATCACCAATGCTTCTGATAGTATTTTTAATATGATGAGCCAGGATTACCTCCCTGGGTTTCCTGATAGTATCCCAAACTGAAGTAATAAAAATGGGGACAACGATAATCCCCGAAACCAAAACCGTCCATAAAAGAGCAGAAGAAGGTAACGCCAGCCATCCTAATAATATCAGCGCAGTAAGTGCGATTGGAACAAGGCTCCTCCTGATATTATCAAATATTTTCCATCGGGACAACGCCGAAACAGGGTTTTTATGCCAATGTCTCTCCGCATCCGGTACAAATGGCAAAAACCATGAGAAGATCTGCCAGTCTCCGCGAATCCACCTCGAACGCCTTTTCATATCGGCGCGATAGCTGGTCGGGTATTTCTCGAACAACTTAACATCATTCAGCAGTCCTGACCGTACATAACAACCTTCCAGGAGGTCATGGCTTAAGATTCCATTTTCGGCAAATCTCCCATTAAGCACTTTTATAAATGTATCAACTTCATAAATTCCTTTACCAATAAAGGACCCTTCAGAAAATAAATCCTGGTACACATCAGAAGAGGCACGCGTATAAGGGTCAATACCAGGCTCATTTCCATGCATGCGGGCATACAAAGAAGTGGTTATATCAGGCAAGCTCACATTTACCCCGGGTTGAAGGATGCCATAACCTTCTGTAACCCTTTTCTTTTTTTCGTTGTACCACGGCCGGTTTAGCGGATGGGCCATAGCGCCAATTAATTTCCGCGCCGAGCCCAGGGGCAATTGCGTATCTGCATCCAATGTTATCACATATTTTATATATGGAAAAACAGATTGGTCGCCAATAATAACCGAAAAACGATCTTTGGCGTCTCCGCGCAAAAGTGAATTTAATTCGGAAAGTTTTCCACGCTTTCTTTCATAACCCATCCATACATTTTCTGCAGGGTTCCAAAACCGCGGACGGTGAAAAAGATAAAACAGGTCATTTTTCTCTTTTTGGTATTTTTTATTCAGTTCTTCAATCCTTTGGCAAACTAAATTTATGAGCGCCTGGTCTTCCGGTAATGTTTCATAATCAGCATCGACAAAATCGGTTAATAAGCCAAAGTGTAAATTGTCGTTTCTATTGGCCAGGAAACGAACTTCCAATGCTTCCACTAAATTTTCGATTTCTCCAGCGCTGGTAAGCATTACAGGCGTCACGACAAGGGTACGACTGGCTGGTGGAATTTCCTCGGAGAAATCCATTTTCGGCAAAAAATGCGGCTTAACGATTAAAGTAGAAAAGAAGTTAACCACCGATATAGCAAGCTGGCTCGCACATATAATTGTCAGAGAAGCAACTGCCAAAAGGAGCCAGATGTTTTTTGTATCAGAATGCGCCCTTATTAATATTCCCGCGCTAATTCCGAATGTAATTAAAAAAATAAAAGACAGGTAGACAAACAAAGATTGTTTTTTCAACGCATCCCGGATTTGTTGAATGCCTGAGATGTACATTTTAGCGGCCTTTTTTGTTTGGGCTACTCCCCGCTCTACCAGGTAATAACCAACATGGGATGTACGATCGTCTTTTTCATTGATCCGGGCGTTTTCACGCATCAGCCTTATTGCTATTTTTGCTACTTCATTTTCTGTTATTTTGCTTTCTCTTGCAATATGCTCCACCACATGGCGGTACTGGTCCCGCGTTGTGAAATCCATCAAACCATAAACCCCGCCGTTGTCTTCCCGGAGTGTTTGCTCAACGATACTATGGGCTTCTACAAATTTGCGCCAATCCATACCGCCAAGCAACCGGAGGCTGCCAATACTATTGCTCACTGAAACCTGTTCTGAAGCTTGTTTTTGATTCTCTGCATTTATCAGTTCAGTACTTGTTAAGCCGCTTTCTGATAATTGTTGCTCGATCCAGTTAAGCGCCATCGCCAATTCAGGGCCATTGCCCCGCAGTTGACGGGTTACTTCTGACACAAATGCACTTACAATGGGAGGTTTGGATCTTGCCATATCTGCGATGACAAGTATGAGGTTTGCAGGTTCCCTTTCAGTTGTTTCAATCATTCGTCCGGCCCAATAATCTGCCAGGTTCATGTCCACTTTGTCGATGGCGATCCGCGATGAAACACGCCTAAGGTTTTCAATCAGGCCAAGGCGGAGCATAATAGGTATTGCCCATAACTCTCCTAATTGTAGGTTTGTAACCGTTTGATATGCTTTAATGAAGCCGCTCATGCTCTCGATATCTATTCTTCCATCGCTATGGGCAATTATCTTAAGAATAATGTCATAAATACGGGTTATCCCAGCAGATTCGCTATCTGATAGCTGAGGTAAGTCTTCGCTATAATCTTTAGGGAAATGGATTTTTGCTATACAGATGTGTTCTTCTATCAGGTAGAAATTGTCAATTAACCATTCACCGGCAGGGCTTATTTGGTATCCCCCTTTTATAGAATCTGTAAGGAGCTTGCGTACTTCCTGCAATATAATTTCATTATCGGCAAGCCGTTTTATCAGGTGGTCCTTTGCGGGTTTTGTACTCAGTTTGTGTGTACGCGCCAGGTTTTCACCAAAACGTTCCAACTGCTCATTACTAAGTAATTCCGCCCTTAATGGCTCTTCGTTCAGGTAATTTAGGTTAGAGTTATTGGTTTGAAAAAACGCCTTCATATTGGAGATGAGCTCATGCGCAGCGGGTATCAATTTCATATTGTCTTATCTTTTATCCCTAATGCAGTATTTACGATTTCCTGTGCTTCTTCAATAATCTTATTGAGGTGGCCTTTCCCTAAAAAACTTTCTGCGT
>Ga0206827_1112_pt1 | contig 17917 bp, 11 predicted proteins | sample Alteio_BWOrgCont_77_FD_152852 | JGI IMG/M metagenome (GOLD analysis project Ga0206827, IMG submission 152852) | Enriched cells from forest soil in Barre Woods Harvard Forest LTER site, Petersham, Massachusetts, United States -... | ecosystem: Environmental > Terrestrial > Soil > Temperate forest >...
CGACCAACAATATACTCGGCCCTGCTCATGGAAAACCGATAATCGTTCCTTCGCAGGACATGGTACTTGGCCTGTACTACATATCATTAGTTATTGAGGGCGAACCTGGCGAGGGTACCGTTTTCAATGACGTAGGTGAAATAGAGCATGCATTGTTTAATAACTCGGTATCGCTGCACGCTAAAATTAAGTGTCGCCGTCCTGTTATAGACAGCCAGGGCAATACAACGCTCGCATTGGTGAGCACTTCTCCTGGACGCGTTATGTTGTCCGAGATACTGCCTAAAGACGCTAGTATCGGGTTTGAGCTGGTCAATAAAGTGATGACCAAAAAGGAAATATCAAAGCTTATCGATGCGGTCTATCGTATGTGCGGGCAAAAGAATACAGTAATATTTGCCGATCAGTTGATGTCGCTTGGGTTCCAATGGGCATGCCGCGCTGGTATTTCCTTTGGTAAGGACGATATTCTTGTGCCTGATAGCAAACATAAACATATTTCTGAGACCCAGAATGAGGTGAAACTCTACGAGCAACAATATGCCGATGGTCTCATCACGAGCGGGGAAAAATATAACAAAGTAGTCGATGCCTGGACTAGATGTACTGACCGTATTGCTGCCGACATGATGAAAGAAATCTCGCGCATGCCTAAGGGTGATGGCAAAGTTTCTGCGCACATAAAAATCAATAACATCTTTATGATGGCCGACTCAGGTGCGCGTGGTTCTGCAGCGCAGATTAAACAGCTTGCTGGTATGCGGGGTCTGATGTCGAAACCATCGGGTGAGATTATTGAGAAGCCAATTATTTCTAACTTTAAAGAAGGCCTGAATGAGCTTGAGTACTTCAACTCCACCCACGGTGCGCGTAAGGGATTATCTGATACAGCATTGAAAACCGCAAACTCGGGTTACTTAACTCGTAAGCTTGTTGACGTTTCTCAAGATTGTGTAGTTATTGAACTTGATTGCGGCACCAATGATGGGCTTGTCATTAAGCCAGTGATTGAAAATGGTGAAGTTATCGTGACTTTGGCCGATTCGGTTCTTGGTCGTACTGCAGCCAACACTATTCATGATCCGGTTAGCAATGTGGCGATTGTCCATGCAGGCGACATGATTGATGAACTTGCTGCTGAAAAAATTGAAGCCGCAGGTATCGATGCAGTTAAAGTGCGCTCGGTGCTGACTTGTAAAACTCATGGCGGGATTTGTGCGAAATGCTATGGTCGCGACCTTGCGACTGGACTCCCTGTAAACCTTGGCGAAGCAGTAGGTGTTATTGCCGCTCAGTCTATTGGTGAACCAGGTACGCAGCTTACTATGAGAACTTTCCACATTGGTGGGGCAGCGCAAAAAGGTGCAGCGCAATCGAGCATCACTGCCTCGCAAGAAGGCAAGATAAAAATAGTGAATAAATACCTGGTTGAGAACAGTGAAGGCAAAACTATAGTGATGAGCCGTAACTGTGAGGTTGTATTGCTTGATGTTAAAGGCTTTGAGAAGGCACGTCATAAAATATCTTACGGTTCTAAATTGCTTGTCGCTGATGGTGATGCGGTTAAAGGCGGCCAGAAGATTGCTGAATGGGATCCATATACCATGCCAATTATTGTTGAAAAATCTGGTATTGCGGCATTTGAAGACTTACTTGAAAACGTTTCGGTTAAAGAGGTGGTTGATGAGGTTATGGGTGTTACCAACCGCGTAATCATTGACTGGAAGCAGCAGGCAAGAGGCGCTAACTTGCGTCCGCGTGCGGTTATTAAGGACAAAGATGGCAAAGTCATGATTCTTGCTAATGGTCTTGAAGCCAGATACTACCTACCTGTGGATGCTATTTTGAGTATTGCTGACAAATCGCATGTAAACGCTGGTGACATCCTTGCTCGTATTCCAAAAGAATCCACGAAAACCAAGGATATTACTGGAGGATTACCGCGCGTAGTAGAATTGTTTGAAGCACGTAAACCGAAAGATCACTCAATTATTGCAGAAACCAGCGGTTACATTGAATTCGGGAAGGATTACAAATCTAAGCGTCGTATCATTATCCGCCCTGAAAACAAAGAAGAGCAACCAATTGAGTACTTCATCCCGCGTGGACGCCATATTACTGTTAATGAAGGCGACTATATTGCCAAAGGTGATATGTTAATGGAAGGCAATCCTTCGCCGCATGACATACTCAGAGTTATGGGAGTGGAGGCCCTGGCGCATTATATGACTGAAGAGATTCAGCAGGTTTATCGTCTACAAGGTGTGAAGATTGATGATAAGCATATTGAAGTTGTATTGCGACAAATGCTTAACAAAGTTGAGATTATTGAGGCTGGTGAAACAACTTGCCTGGTCGGTGAACAAATCGACAAGGAAGAGTTTGATGAAGCTAATGATAAAGCAGCTAATGAGAACTATAAAGCTGCTAGATGTATTCCGGTTCTGCAGGGTATTACTAAGGCCTCATTGCAGACCAGATCATTCTTCTCAGCTGCGTCATTCCAGGAAACCACTCGTGTGCTTACCGAAGCTGCAGTTGCTGGGAAAATCGATAAATTACAAGGACTTAAGGAAAACGTTATCGTTGGTCGCTTGATTCCTGCAGGAACCGGTTTCTATATTAATAAGATGAAAAAGGTTGCACATACGAAAGATAAAGAAATCGAAGATGCTATGGCTGATGAAGCAGGCTCTAAATCAAGTGACGAAGCGGCTTAATTGTTTAAGTAATTGAGATTTTTATCCATATCGAATATGTAGAGCAGGGTTCTGATCTGCTGGCCTTTAGGTGATGATAGCGCGGGGTCGGAGGTCACTATTTGCCCAGCAAAAGTCGCGGCATCAGATAGCAAATGGCGATGGCTCAAAAGATCGTAGGCTTTAAAGCTGGGGAGGCCACTCTGCTTTGTGCCCAGCAGTTCACCACCACCGCGCAACTCCAGATCTTTATCCGCAAGCGCAAACCCGTCTTCGGAATTCTTAACGGCGACAAGCCGTGAAAAGCCAACATCCCCTACCTTTTTGCCTGCAAGAAGCAAGCAGTATGATTTTTGTGTGCCTCTTCCTACCCGACCCCGAAGCTGATGCAGTTGTGCCAGCCCAAAGTGTTCGGCGTTTTCAATAACAATGAGTGCAGCTTCCGGTACATCAACGCCTACTTCAATAACTGTAGTCGCAACCAATATATTAATGTTGCCATTCACAAAGTCCTCCATGACTGCTTCGCGCTCAGAAGCTGGCATTTGGCCATGAACTAGGCCGACTTGTCCCGGAAAATGCTTGCTTAGGAATTCTTCACGAAACTTCACATTCGTGAAACTCAGTTTTTCAGAGTCTTCTATCAGGGGACATACCCAGAAAACTTTATTGCCAGCAGCAATGATTCTGCGTAAACCAGCAATAATGCTTTCCATTTTTTCTACTTTGACAATGGATGTTTCGATAGGTAGACGGCAAGCGGGCTTCTCCGTAATGGTTGAGATATCAATGTCGCCATAGCCTATCATAGTAAGGGTTCTGGGTATTGGCGTTGCTGTCATCATGAGAAAATCTGCATTATTGCCCTTCTCAACCAGTGACAGCCGCTGCCCAACACCAAAGCGGTGCTGTTCATCTATAATAATTAGTGCCAGATCATTGAATATTACTTTTTCCTGAAACAAGGCATGGGTGCCAATTACAATATCGATTTCTCCTGCGGCGAGCTTAGCGAGCACCGCCTCTTTTTCCGCAGGCTTTAGCGGGCTTATCAGCAGACCGATGCGAACACCTAAGTGCTCTCCTAATTGCGAAAGCTTTTTAAAATGCTGGCGTGCTAATATTTCGGTAGGCACCATTAGTGCTGCTTGCTTGCCGATTTCAACCACATTTAACATGGAGTGGAAGGCGACCAGAGTTTTGCCGCAGCCAACATCGCCTTGTAATAGCCTGAACATTCTTGTCGCTGATTTTTGATCAGCTTCAATCTCAGCAATGACCTTTTGCTGGCTGGCAGTTAATGTAAATGGAAGTGCAGTGGCAAGCTTGTGAGCCAGACTGCCGGTAAAGTCTAAAGGTGGTTTGGGAGTGCGTCTTATATGCTGCCTCGCAAGATGCATGCATACCTGCTGCGCTACTATCTCATCAAAAGCCAACCGCTCTTTAGCTCGCTTATAAGTTAAATCATCGACCTGCTTAAGGTAGTGAACAATTTGCAAGGATTCCTTCCAGGATGGCCAATTCCTTTCATTGATAATATTAGTGTCTAGCCATTCAGGCAGATCTGGAGCGTAAACCATGGCTTTGCTAACAGTCACGCCTAAATATCTAGAAGTAAGAGCAAACGTCAATGGATAAACTGGCTCAAGCCGCAGCACTGAGTTGATTGAGGTAGCATCGGCTAGAATGTCGGGATGAATCATATCAATTGCATCATAGCTCACCTTGACTTTGCCGCTGATCGCAATCTTTCTACCCAGGGGAAAATTGGTATCCACATAGTCCTGGCGAATATGAAAATAAATTAAATTAATCCGCCCGGTATCATTAGCGCATATGATTTTAAATGGCAGCTTCCCATGTCTTCTGGGCGGAGGGATAACTTGTTGCACCTGTACTACTTGCGAAATGATCTGGCCATCTTGTGCCGATGCCAATGCTGGAGTATTACGCCGATCTATAACATCGATGGGCAAATGATAAAATAAATCGCGCAGGGAAAAGATATTCAGGCGCTTGTAGGCGTCTATGCGCTTTTCGCCAACACCATTGATGCGTTTTATACTGGAGAACAGGTTATATAGTGAATGTGGTAACATGATGGGTCTTAATTTATCATGTCCAATAATGGCATACTTTAGAGCAAAATAAAACCCGAGCCTTTATAAAAAGCCCGGGTAAAAATTATAAATAAAAGTGACAACTTGTATTATGAACAAATTGTAGAGCTGTCACCTGAAATCAATTTCACTATGCCTTCCGCACCGAATAAAATACCCATACCAACCGCAACGGCGATAGCAACACCCCAGGTAATTTTTCCAAGGAAAAGACCAATAGCAATTGAGATCACTACTAAGATTGCAATTGTTTTACCAATGGTACCAGAAATCTGCTTGGACACGTTACATAGAATGTTTTGTATAACAGTGGTATTTGATGTTTGCGCAGCTGCAGTTGCTGGCAGGGTGAATGTAGAAAACATGGTTATAACTACTGTGAGCATCAGGCAAAATTTCATGAAAATCTCAAGCTTACTATTTAACAACATAATTAATTCTCCTATTAATTTAGTTCAAGCATAAGGCTATACCACCCAATACCATCTTTTAAATTGACCCTAACATAGTTTATTTCATTCACCAAATACTTTTTTTATCAATAGCATTATAGGAGAAATTGTTCATCTTGCTGATAGCCAATTTGTATTATGTACAAATTGTAGAGCTGTCACCTGAAATCAATTTCACTATGCCTTCTGCACCGAATAAAATACCCATACCAACGGCAACCGCGATAGCAACACCCCAGGTAATTTTTCCAAGGAAAAGACCAATAGCAATCGAGATCACTACTAAGATTGCAATAGTTTTACCAATGGTACCTGAAATTTGTTGAGAGACGTTACAAAGAATGTTCTGAATAACGGTGGCATTTCCTTGCGCAGCTGCAGTTACTGGTGCTGTAAATGAAGAAAACACTGTTATAACTACTGCGAGCATCAAACAAAATTTCATGAAAGTCTCAAGTTTACTATTTAACAACATAGTCATTCTCCTGTATATGCAGTTCTAATATAAGCCTATATATGAAACGTATTACATGTCAATGACATTAAGGCATAAATTGCTCTTTGAGAATTCTGTCCTCAAAGTTGCTTTCGGGATCAAATAACAAAGGTAAGGCTAGGTCTTTTCGCTCCTTGATACTGACGGCTTTCACATCGCGGACTTCATGAAAATCAGCTACTGCACTCACCGGTCGTTTCCCCGCATTATGAATTTCGAAGCGTACCTCATCGGTATTTGATAGCAATGCACCGCGCCACCTCCTTGGTCTGAAAGGGCTGATTGGGGTGAGAGGAAGCAGATTGGCGGTTAATGGAACTATCGGACCATTGGCGGCAAAATTATAAGCTGTGCTTCCAGCAGCTGTTGAAATCAAGATGCCATCACATACCAGAGTATCCAGCCGGGTTTTATTGTTTATAATTATTTTGATTTGAGCCGCTTGGTTGGTTTCGCGGAGCAAAGACACTTCATTGATGGCCAGGAAAGTTTTTTCTTCATTATTTATCGTAGTTACTTTCATCTCTAATGGATAAAGATTAAATACAACCGACATTTCCAGCCGCTCAAGCAGATTCTCTTCACTGTAGTTATTCATGAGAAATCCTATGGATCCGCGATTCATGCCATATACAGGGATGCCAGTGCCGATAAACCGGTGCAGAACTTTCAGCATAAGGCCATCTCCGCCTAAAGCGATGATCACATCGCATTTATCAATATCTAGGCTATTTGCATCGATGAGTTGGTATTGTTCATTGAGCGCTTTATAGGACTGCGCAGCTAGGCTTGAGGAAAAATCTGTAATACAACCTATTTTCATGTAGCGCTTTTTCATGCACTATTTCCGATATTCAATGTCAATGGTATCGATTTCCCCGGTTAAGGTAACAATATTATACACTGAATTTATAAGTGTTTGATCAACTTGCGTATACTGAACTTTAGCTTGAAATAAGGCTGTCTGAGCATTGAGTACATCAAGCGTTGTCCGGGTGCCAATCTTAGCTTCCTCCCTTACACCTTCAAGAGCCTGCTCATAAAAAGTTATGCTTTCTTTTTGCGCTTTGAGTTGAGCAAGAGAGCTTTTATATCCGCTCCAGGCCTGTATAGCACCTTCTTGTACTTTGCGTGACAGTTCCTGAAAGCTATAAGTAGCTTGTTTAGCAAGGTGGCGCGTTTGGAAGATATTGACAAAGTCTTTGCCGCCATTTGGCACTATAGGAACAGATATGTTTAGGGCATATGTAGTACCATCAGGAATAGTAGCAGATGATGGGACGTTGGTTCTTGTTGTAGTGGCAGAAGCAGAAACGCTGGGCAGCACATTGGAAATTGCAGCATATGAATCGTATCTTGCCTTATCAGAGCCATATTGAGCAGCTAATAAACTAGGATTATTTTTAATCGCTATATCGGTAAAAGCATCTAGGTTGATGGGAAGAGTTACAGCCTTGATATCAACAGGATCAAGTTGATCGGGTACGCATCGTCCAGTTAATCTCTCAAATGTAGCTTCTGAAGATCTCATATCCCCCAGCGCCCTATCCTCTGAAGCGACTGCAGCAGCATAATTAGCTTCTGCCTGTGAGACGTCGGTTCGGGTTACTTCTCCATGATCAAACTTAATTTGAGTATATTCCTTAGTCTCGGAAGCTAGTTTCAGATTTTGGATGTTGAGTTCATAAATCGCCCGCTTTGCAATAACATCCTCATAATTCTGAACTACATTAAAAGAAAGGCCTTGTGATTGTGCCATAAAGCCTGCTTCAGCAGCATCAACACCGGCTGTAGCCGATTTCAGTCTAGCCAGACTACCCCCAGAATTAAAAAGCGGTTGTGATATAGTAAACCCTCTCTGATGAACGTATTTTCTTTGGGTTTTAGCTGCTAAGTAGTTTTGATAATCAATTTGCTGATATTGTGCAGACGCTGCAACATTAGGTAGAAATTCATTGGCGAATACTATGGGAGTATTAAGTCTTGATGCGCGCAGTTGGTAGAGGTTTGACATGATGTCATAGTTATTCTCATGCGCATCGATAATCGCATCCTGAACTGAGTAGCCTTGCGCACCCATAGGAAAACCCACAGCCAATACAATGCTAATCAATTGTAATTTAAACTTTATGTAAATTCTCGAGTTGCTTAGGTAATTCATATGCCCACTTAGTTATACTACCTGCCCCTAAAAGTACTACGATATCAGAGCTTTTTGCAAGTGTATTAATTTTTTTTGCTAATTTATTTGGATCATCAAGTTTGATCGCAGTTTGATTAGCATTGTTTTTTATTGCTGAAATTAATGCTTCTGAAGTCACTCCTTCAATAGGATCTTCGCCAGAAGAGTAGATATCAGAAACGATAATTGTGTTAGCGTTTGCAAATGATTTGCTAAAATCCACCATGAGATCTTTTAACCTGGAGTATCTATGGGGTTGCATTACCGCTATAACGTTGCCACCTTTCATGTCGGCAAGTGATCGTGCTGTGCTCAATGTCGCTTTAATTTCCTCAGGATGATGCGCGTAATCATCTATAATTGTTACGCCATTTACTTCTCCGGTTTTGATGAACCTGCGTCTAACTCCTGAGAACTCCTGCAAAGCCTTTTTAATGGTATCGATGGGAATATTCTTCTCAATAGAAACTGCAATTGCCGCCAGAGAGTTTAGCACATTGTGCCGTCCATGGATTCCCAGATAAATATCTTTGATAGTATTATCAGTCAGGCGTTTTTTCCGCGCATAATTCTCATTTAAAACCACGTCAAAGACCATGCCGGATTCCAGTTGCCTAATGTTTTCAGCGCGAATATCAACATCGGTTTCATTGATCCCATAGCGTATGATCCTTCTGTCAACTATCGACGTGCCGATTTCACGGACAACAGGGTGATCATAGCAAAGCACGGCGAACCCATAAAACGGTAAATTCTCTATAAAAATTCTATAGGCAAGCTTAGCATTTTCAAAAGTGCCGTAGTAGTCGAGATGTTCTGGGTCAATATTGGTAATCACAGCGACATAACTGGGTACTCGTATGAAGGTTCCATCCGACTCGTCGGCTTCTGCAATTAGGTAATCTCCTTCTCCAAAATAAGCATTTGTGCCGCGTTGATTGATAATGCCGCCGTTTATAACTGTAGGTTTTAAATCCGCAGCATCGAAAATTGTCGATATCAATGATGTCGTTGTTGTTTTGCCATGTGTGCCCGATATAGAAATGGCGTGTTTAAAACGCATTAGTTCCGCCAACATGTCGGAACGCTTGATGATGGGAATATTGAAATCGCGAGCAGATATTACTTCTGGGTTGTCATCTTTAACCGCTGTTGATCTCACGATAAGCGATGCGCCCTCGACATTTGCTGCAACATGATTATTTATAATTTTTATGCCATTTTTCTTTAGCCGTTCAGTGACATAATTTTCACTTAGGTCTGAGCCTTGTATTTTGTAGCCAAGGGTGTGCAGAATTTCCGCCATCCCGCTCATGCCAATCCCGCCTATGCCGATAAAGTGTATAGTGCCAATATCTTGCGTAAAAATTTTGTTTAGTGCTGTTTTCATTTATTTATTTTCCCCGCAAAAATTAAAGACGATTGTTTTAAATTCATTAATATTAATGCTTGCTCCGCCTACAAGCAAGCCCGATAGAGCCTCAATATTACTGAGTTTATTGGCGAATTCAGCATTGACTGACCCCCCATAGATAAGCTGCATGCCAAGAGTATACTCTAGTTTTTTAGAAAAATCTCGGATTTCTTCGGGTGTGGGTGTAATGCCTGAACCAATTGCCCAGATAGGTTCATATGCTATGATTATTCTCTTTTTATCAAGCTGAGAAGGTAAGCAATCCTTTATCTGTTGTTCTATGTAGGCGAATGACTGCTTTTGCTGATAGATCTCCAAAGGCTCGCCCACGCAAAGGATAGGGCAAATTTCCCGAGCCTGTAACAAGCTGATTTTATCCCTGATAGCGCTATTGGTTTCGCCAAATAAACCTCTTCTTTCAGAGTGCCCCACAATAGCATAACTGCAATTAAAGTTCTGAAGCATATCAACACTCACCTCACCGGTGTAGGCTCCTTTTTCATAAGCCGCACAGTTTTGGGCGCCAAGCCATAACTGTGACTGGGGGAAAAGAATTTTGCTCACTATATCTAAAAATGGAAATGCGGGGCATAAGACAACGGTTGCATTAGCAGGCCACTGAGTTTTTGAAAATGCCGTGGCTAAAGTGCCTGCTTCATGGAGGCCTATAGGGTACATTTTCCAATTGCCTATAATGATCTTCTTCATCCGGTTACCTCTTGCACTAAAAAATTAAAAGTAAGCAGTTGTGGGTCAAGTTTGCCGGATTTACAATCCATTTCCAGCTGGAGTAACTTTTTTAAAAGCAGGCTCAGTTTTTCCAAAGCAACAACCCGGGCAAGTTGCGTCAGATTATCGCGCTGCTTAAAAAAGACAGGAGGCTTTAATGCGGCAACAGCGGTTTCGGCATTTTTACCCAAGCGCATTGCGTTTTTCACTTCGAGCATGCGCAGGGTATACCTAAGGAGAACTCGTATGATGAGAACAAAATTAGTATCCTCAGCAATCATCGTGGTAATTAGCTTGGGAATCGCTTTGCCCTCAGGGCGTAGGAATGCAAAGCAAAGCTCATCCAGCAATAGCTCTTTGCAATCGGCAACAGACGCGGCCACATCCTCTAGTTTTATTTTCTCACGGTTGCAATAGGTGTTAAGTTTTTCAAGCTCGCTCGTCACCAGTAGTCTGTTTGCCGGCAATATATTCGCAAGTGCCTGCGGTACAGATACCTCATACTGCATTGAATTACTAGTCATATACTCGGAGATGAATTTCTGCATTTGCCGCACATCATCCTTATAACAGGCGATGGCCGCACAATGTTCTTCGCCCTCAAAAAGTTTGCGTAAATTAGAGGTGGGTTTGAGGTCATCGCTAACCAGTATTACCTTGGCTTTGCCTATGGGCTTTTTTAGCAGTTCCTGGAGCTCTTTTGCAATAGTTGCTGCGCAATCTTCAATAACGATGACTTTATTGCCACCCAGCAGGGAAACTGACGCCATCTCATCTCGTAGGGTAGAAAGATCGTCTTTGATTTGTTTGTAATTAAATGTGACTAAATTGAAATCAGGGTCTGAGTCACTCAGAAAGTGCTTGTAGAGTTTTTGAGTCACCAGTCTGATTTGCCCTTCCTCAGGGCCGTAAACCAGGACTAGCCGCAGTGCAGAAAGCTTTTGTAACCAGTTGTCAAGTTGAGCCGAATTAATCTTCATTTTATATCTATATGGCTTAGCCTATAAATTCTAGCCTAGACTGCAAAATTAGCAACTTATTGTTGCACTAATTGCAAGAGCTAAGTAAAAGATTCTTTTAAAGAAAGGCCTTAATAAATAATTAATAAAACTGATGCTGCAGTTGATTGGCAATTTTCTATAATGATGAAATGCCTAATTACAAAAAAGGAGATTTATGGCAACACTACTAAATTCAATGATGACTAGAGATATGCATTTAGCTACAGATGAAGTTTCAGCCCGAGGTTTGAAAATAAAACATATAAACGACCCAAAAGAACTGAATGGTATTTTAGATCAAACGGTTTTCTTACAAGGTTACCCTACCTATAATGAAGCCTGCCTGTCAATTATAGAACTTACTAACTATTATGTGGATGCTGGTCTTATGGTTGCATTTGGAAAAGATTATTCTATATGCTCTGCAACACCTAAATTTGAAGCTGAAAGCAAAATGAAATTAGGCCCGGTTACTTATATATCAGAGTATATGACTATCCATAAAGGTGAGGAATGTATTGTAGAAGGTTATGAACGTATAAAAGCTCTAGGAGAAAAAACATTTAAGGTTTTCGAAGAAGTAACTCCACATATAGGCTTATATTGTCTTTATGGTCCGGATAATACCGTCCATAATGCAATACACGATGTCCTGTAGTAATTGCTATTTTTGAAAGTCAGGCCGCTGGCTAAAGTTGGTGGCTTGATTCAGTTTATTAAAGACCTCTGCATAAGCGCGCAAAAAGGCCCTTATGCAGAAGTCTTATTATACAACAGCCGTATAAACGTGCTGTATATCCCACCGAAAAACATTACTAAGCATCCGAACCAGAGAAATGAGACCCCCGGTTCGAAGAAAACCCGCGTGCTTACACGTCCCTTGCCATCCAAATCGCCAATTGCAGTATAAAGATCATAGAAGGCATGGTGATGAATAGCTGATTCAGTGGTCTGTTGTTTCTCAGCCATATACAGTCTCGTTTCCGGATAGAGATTAAAAGTATACTTGCCCGGCGCAGAAACCTCAAGTTTGGCTATTCGGCTCACGTAATTCCCAGCAGGTGCATATGTCACTTCTTTAAGGATAATAGTATAATCTCTGATGCGCAGCTGTTGCCCAACTTCAAGCATACTTGCTACTTCTTCTTTCAATACAGCATTCATTGAGGCTCCAAACACTACAAGGGCAAAACCAATGTGTGCGATCATCATGCCAATTGCTGGACTCGACAGCCTTGGCTTCAGCTTTAGCCACAGGTTAACCATACTTATCATAAGCCAGAGACTGAAGCAGATTAAACATATTCCCAAAGAGAAAGGTATGCCAAGAAATAATCCCAATGTTGAAGCGATAACCAAAGCTAACAACAAGGCAATAGCGGGTTTTCTGAAAGAGAGCTTTTTAACTTTTTTCCAGGGAAGGTTTGACCCTAAAACGGCAAGGCACAAGGTAGCCAGCGCCAAAGGTGAGATCAGCTTGTTGTAATATGGAGCCCCGACAGAAACCTGCTTTTGTGCGAGAATTTCAAGCGCGAAAGGGTAGATTGTTCCTACGATAACGACAGTAACTGCTGTGCATAACACAACATTATTCAGCATAATAAAGGCTTCACGTGACATAAGATTATACTTAAGACTAATGCCGATTCTATTAGCTTTACAGGCATAAAGTAATAAAGCCCCAGAGATAAGCAGCGCGAGAATGGCAAGGATGTAGATGCCGCGTGTGGGATCGGTGGCAAATGAATGTACTGAGGTTATAATGCCCGATCGCACTAAAAAAGTACCCATCATGCTGAGGGCAAAAGTGAGAATGGCAAGGAAGACCGACCATTTCTGCAGCTGTCCGGTTTTTTGGCTTGCAGCAATTGCATGAATCAAAGCCGTGCCAGAAAGCCAGGGCATGAGCGAGGCGTTTTCAACCGGATCCCAAAACCAGAATCCGCCCCAGCCGAGCTCCCTGTATGCCCACCAGCTTCCTAAACCCACTCCCAGAGTTAAAAAAGACCACGAGAGCAAAACCCAGGGGTGGATCATGCTCACCCAGTTTTTAAAATCCTGCTTGTGCGCCAATATGGCTATAGCTGCTGAAAAGGCTATTGAGAAGCCAACATACCCCAGGTAAAGCATGGGTGGGTGCATGGCTAGGCCTATATCCTGCAGTATTGGGTTCAGGCCAAGGCCATTGAGTGGCGCCGGGAAAATCCGCGTAAAGGGATTTGAGCTAAAGATAGTAAAACTGGTGAAAAGCGCGGCAATAAGGGCTTGAACCCCACAAGTAAGCTCAATGCCCTTGGTTTCTCCTGTACTGAAGTAGGCAAACAATATACTAAAAAAGGCAATGGCGGATAACCACAGAAGCATAGACCCCTCATGATGCCCCCAGGCAGCACTGATTTTATATATGAGGGGCTTTGCGGTATGTGAATGATTGGCGACACTTAATATGCTGAAATCTGATATGGCAAACAGATAGATCAGGCAGATGCCAGCCAGGAAAATAAAGCCGGTATTAACGAGCCATAGCCGCCTGGTATAGGCTAAATTAGGGTAGGTGATAGTGCGTATAAATATGAGTGAACTGATTGCTAGGCTTAAATACAAACACAGATTTCCAATTTCAGGAATCATTCAAAATCCACAATAAATCATTAGAGCATCTCTACCAAGGAATCACCTAATGTTCAAGAGTTTTGTATCAAATGCCTTATTTGCGTTAACCAAATGTTAATAACTTTCAAATACACTGTAAAATATATGTATCAGAGGAGATTTATATGGGGCACATTTCCTATTTCGACTCCAGCCCATACGGGCATGTTGGCGACTGTATAGAGAAACTTCAAATTGCACAACTCACAGAGAAGCTTGGTGAAATAAAAAAAAGAAATCAATCGGATCAAATAAACATATCTAAAGGTGGGAAGACGCTTCTGGATTTAGCTCTAGAGAATCTAGAAACAGTGTCACCAGATAAACTTGAAACAGCTAAAAACATCCTTAATGTATTGCTTGCGTCAGAAATAATAGATGCTAACAAATCTTTCAAAGATAAAGGAAATAGCCATTTCTTCTTAGAGCATCTCATTGATTTAATTTCAAAGACTACTGACCCTCAATTAAAGGAATACTTAGTTTCAAAAATCGATGAGAGTGTTCTTTCCCCTGATAAACTAAGCAAGCTTAAACCGGCAGAGTTTAATAAAGCTATTAGAGTATTGAGGGAAAATAACAAAACTGAATTTGCAGACAAGGCTGAGATCATCAATGCGGTTAGAAAGGGTAACTATGAGCTGGTTGCTGAAATAGCTAAGAATAATCCAGCACTTCTTCAAACTAAAATCCGTAAAGGCAGTGAAGACAAAAATTTATTAAAAGTTGCAGCGCTGAAAAATTATTTTGGAATCCAAAAACTATTAATCGCAAATGGCGTGCCTGCTGATTTCCAATTAAAGATTGAAAAAAAAGAAACAAACTATCTTGGCAATCTTATCTACGATAGCAAGAATCCTGGAGCTATTGCGCTTATAGAAGATCTCATTGAAAATGAAGCAATAAAGGATTTACTTAATGATGAGCATGTTAAAGCTATTTACTTAGGTGCCAAGAAACATCCGCCCGTAGTTGGATTTGAGGGAATTTTTAATAAGCTGCTTGATAAGGGATATTTAAATATTTATCTGGGTGTGCAGTTAGAAAAAGCCGGTATTATAGCTGGCTCTGATTTCAATGTAAAAGACTATGCGCTTAAGAACCTTGATGTTCCTAAATTAAATGTATTGCTACAAACTAATTCATTGGATTTTGCTCGGCTTAGTACCGAATATAAAATCCGTGTTATTGAATTATTCAGCAAAAATTATAACAAACTACATGACAATAAGTTGGCTTTAAAGAAGCAAGTATTAAATGCCGCAGTACAGTTAAATCAGTGGGATTCATTAGGCAAACTGCTAAAGGACGGCAGTGTTGATCCAAATGAATTAGGTCTCGGTGAACGGGGTGTGGATGAACTGCGTTTCACAAACTTCTATCAAGATCAGATAGCACAAATCATTAAAATACTCAGTGAAAATTGCGATAAATTGCAGGGCGCTGATAACAGTTTAAGGAAAGAGATATTAGCTAATGCAGTAAGCCTGCAAGAATGGGATGCATTAGATGCCTTACTTAAAGCAGGTATAGTTGATCCAAATCAGTTGGGTCGTGAAGGAGAGCATTTTGCTGATCTTTCCAATGAGCAAATATCTCAACTTGTTATATTGTTTGGCGAAAATCCGGAAAAACTAAAAGGTATCAGCGCCAGTTATAAAAAAGAAATCCTAGCTAATGCAGTTGAGCAGCTGGAGTGGAAAGCCCTAGATGGTTTATTGAAGGCTGGTATAGTCGATCCAAAAGATTTAGGTGATAATGCTGAGATAGTGATTTCGGCATATCTTAACAATGAACTAGAAGGCATATCTGATGAATCTTTAGTTAAGTTAATGAAAGCTAATATGACTTATACATTAGTCGAAGATTTTGTAGTGCTGGATCAAATTAAGTCAGCTGGATTTACCATGCTGCATGCAGTTGTACGTAACAAGGATGCTAAAGTTCTAGATGAATTATTAAAAGTCGATAACGTGAAGGCGCTTATGAATAAAACTACTGGGCAAGGGCTAAGCCCTTACGCGATTGCTCAGTATTTAGGTGATGATGAGGCGTCAACAAAACTCATAAAAAAAGGTGCAACTTTTGATCAAGTAAAGCAAGTAGGATTGGGAGTGTTAGGGAAGGTATTTGGAAACGTATCTGTGCAAACAACTAACCCTTTACGTAAAGCTCTGGGAGAAGGCAAGTTTGAGCTGGCTTTCCAAATTGTGTCATCAGAAGATTATAAACACCTTGGCCAAACTAAAGATATATATGCAATCTATGATTTGCTTATACAAAACATAGAAAAGAAGCAATGCAGCGATACATTCGATGTTATCATACAAAAAGGCTTATTTCCTTTGGATTTGAAAGTAAAGAAAGAGACCTTGGTAACCGATTTCGCACAAAAGATGATTCAGGTGGATAAACCACAGTTGCTTGGGGAATTGATTGCAAATTTGGCAAAAACAATTGAAAGCGATAAGCAGGAGCTTAGAGCGCTTGAAAATGCTTCTGGCGCAAATATTAATGAATTAAAAAAGCAGTTCCAGACAAATATAGATAAGAACTCAAAGTATCTTGCTAATATAGCTTCCTTGATAAGTAAGAGTGAAAAATTTAAAGATAACAAAAGTAAAATAGTTGCGTTTAGCGAAGTTTTACTGAAAGTAAAAGACAATGGCAAAAATGATTTTGCTCAAGTTTTTGTTAGAGATTTGGTGGAAGCTAAGCATTATGAAGCATTAGCAGAATTAAAAAGTTCTAATAAGGATCGTGCGAACTTGCTTGATCCAAAGTTAGTATCTCAAGTTGAGACTATTGCGAAAGGTGAGGCCAGTAGGTTATTTACTTTAAATAACCCTCAAGGTATAGACTTACTGAACATACTGCTTGATTATGCATCCACAGAAGAAGTCAATATGGTGAATAAAGAAGGCGCCACCGTACTTCATTATGCATGCCGTAATGGTCAAGTTGCACTGGCTAGAAAACTATTTGCAAAAGAAGCGGATCCGTTTGCTCGTCAGGTTGGCACAGATATGACCCCGCTCATGATGTTGGCTGTTTCGCCTCAACATAAGCAGGCAAAAGAAATTTTTGATGGGTTCGTAAACGGTGGTACTGGTAAACCCGTTAATGAAAATGAAAAGCAAATTCGGGACAAGTTTGTTAAGGCGCTAAAGGAAGGTAGTGGCCTTTTAGAAAATAGTGAGAAAAAAGGAAAAGCCGTCACTGAGCAAAAACCTGTAGAGTATATGCATATAATGCTAGCTCTAAAGAATGGTAATATTGAATTAGCCAATGCGTTCATTAAAGCGCTTAAACCACAAAAACCAGGTAAGGATAATAGGATCGGGCCTGACAAATATAAAGCTGATAAGGCTGAATTCAAAAAAGTTAAAGCTCAAATTTTAACTAATATTCTCTACCGAGGAGTTCATAGTAATGATACTGAATTGGTTTCTAACTTACTCCAATTAAAAACTAGTAAGGACTTTAACCCTGAATATATAAAGATCTCAATTAATAAAGGTGGGAAAGTTGAGAAGCTTGATATCAATCCATTATTCATTGCGTTAAAAAGCAATAATATACCTATGCTTAAGGCTCTTTTAACTTCACCTAACAAGAATGTTGATCTCAATAGTGTCGATGGGAGTTCTATAGATAAGTATAGCCTGCTCCAGGAGGCAATGCTCGATGGTAGAACTGAAGTAGTTAAAATGCTTCTCGATTTAAATGATAAAACTACTATTCCAGATAGGATGCTAAAACTAGATGATATTGCAATACGGAATGGCGAAAAATTAACCCCGATAAATCTTGCATACAGCAAAATACTCGATCTTGAAAGCGAGATAGAGGCCGCTTAAAGCAACTGCACCTACCACTTGCGCATCCCCTTGTTGAGCTGCCAGCATCAATAGGTTTTGCCCGTACTCATTGGTAATGTTCAAATCAACATCTTTGATAAGAAGTATCTTGAGTATAAAATCTTCTAGCTGTTTTATTCTTTCTGCGCTCTTATCCCCTTTTGCGCGTTCAATCATTAACCTTTGGTACGAATCAGTAATAATATTAAATTTCGACTTCTTGTCTTTTTCACTCTTTAATTTAACGACTAAAGAAGCATTTATATCAACTCGCTTATCGGGATTTCCATTTTTACCCTGGTTATAAGACAA
>Ga0206827_1113_pt1 | contig 17891 bp, 15 predicted proteins | sample Alteio_BWOrgCont_77_FD_152852 | JGI IMG/M metagenome (GOLD analysis project Ga0206827, IMG submission 152852) | Enriched cells from forest soil in Barre Woods Harvard Forest LTER site, Petersham, Massachusetts, United States -... | ecosystem: Environmental > Terrestrial > Soil > Temperate forest >...
AGTTTATTTATTTTAAAACGTAAACCTGCTCCTACAGCTGGAAGAAGTGTGTTAATAGAATTATTGGGCCACTCTTGGGTAAAGGCCTGCAAATTGCTGAATACAACGGCCCCAAAGAGCCCGTTACGCGACAAAACCATCCGGTATTCTGCTTCCAGGTAAAGCATGTCCCTGCCCCTGTACCTGTCCTGGGGGTACCCGCGGGCACTGCTTGAGTAAGTATCCCAGCTGGTGCTTGGCAAATCAAGATAGGGAGGGTTGTTGCCCAAAGTAAGCCAGTAAAAATTCCAAATAGCTAAAACATTGCGTGAATTGTAAGGAAACCGCAAATATTTTCGGAAATCTAATAGTACTGTTTCATAATTAGCGTTGCTGCCAAGGTATGTAAGGTTCTGACGAAAGAAGACATTTGCATAAGTGCCGCCACCCACGGGGTTGATGAGATTTCGACGGGTATCGTACAGCAGGTTCGCTGATAAGCCTGATGAGGCGGAAGTTGGGTTTACGTGTCCGCCTTCATACCTGGCAAAGTCAGTTTCTCCACTGCCTTCATACGCTCCTCCGACGTTATCTTTAATATCATAATGATAATCAAGGTTATATCCTATGCCGCCCACAAGGTCCGGCGCCAGTTCCTTTAGCACTTGCTGGTAAAACCGTACAAACTGGTAATTAATTTTATCGGCATCGGCCAGGGTGGTATTGCCGCCAAGGCCATAAGTAATACTGGGATATATATAATAACGAAGGTCGCTGAGAAAATCAAGTTTATTGCCTTTTGTCCATATATCGGACACCACAGGACAGATAAATTGGTTTTTTTGGGTAATGTTAGGTGCAATGGAAATGGAAGAGATATTAGCATCTGCGCCTTCCTCGGTATAAAATGCGCCGACAAAATTTGCAACCACTGAAAAGCCGTTCTCGTCTGCATAGCCTATACCCGGAAGCACTGAAAGATAAAGTTTACCTGATTTTGTAGTGCAGGTATCCTTTTCATAGCTTCTTTTTTTATTAAACCAACGGGCCAATATATCAATAACGTCTCTCTGCTGGGAAAGGCTGTCGCTAAGGTTTACACACGCGCTGCTATCTGGTTTGAGTTTGGTGACGGTATTACCCGTTTGACCGTATACGGGAATATAGATTGAAACTATAATAAATATAAATAAATAACGTAAAACCGGGAAAGATTTGTTCGGTCTCAGCCTAAAGGTAAAGCCCTTCAATAAGCAGATGGGTAATACTGGCAATAGATATATAAGCCTTATGAATGTGCAAGAGTAGGGTGATGCTCTTCGCCACTATTAACATCTGCATCAGCATTTCTAACAATATTTCTTAAATGGATAAGGTGAGACCTTACGCCATCAAAGAAAGAAAATGATTTATACCATGGGAGATTGTGCTCTTCCAGTGTGTCTTTAATGATACGGGTTAGCTTTGGATAATGCACATGGCTTACTTCAGGTAAAAGATGATGGGCAATGTGGATATTAAAACCCCCGAATATAAAATTGGCAAACTTGCTGTTAGGGTTAAAATCTATGGTGGTATTGATCTGGTGTGCAGCCCATGAATCAGGTACTGAAAGATTTTCTGCCCTAACCTCTACATAAGGCACTTCAGTAACGTGGTGCGATATAAAGAAAGTAAAAGTAAGGAACAGGGACACGCAGAAATGCATCAGGAAAAATGCCGTAAGTATAATTGCCAATGGTAAATGCGTAACCCAAATAGGAATAACAAGGTAAACTGTAATATAAACGAGTTTAACGAATATCAATTTTACATACTCAATGGGCGGGAATTTATATACAGTGATGTTGGCGTGCTTTTTTTCGGAATAGAACATGAAATCTGCGAAAAATATCCAGCCGAGTGAGAAAAACATATACAGGAATGGGGCATATAAGTGCTGATACCTGTGATACCAGTGCATTTCCTGGTGTTTGTCAAGATAAATGAGCGGGGTTATTTCCATATCCGTATCGGCATCATACACATTTGGAAAAATATGGTGGCTACCGTTATGCCTTAATTGCCAAATCCATGTGCTAAGTCCCTGAATGCCAAACACAACTGAAAAAATAATTTTATCTATTTTTTTATTGCCTGTTACGCAATGATGGGCTGCATCATGGCCCAGGTTAATGCCCATTATAAGGCCAGACCAACCAAATACGATATATGAAAACAGTAACTGAATAAAATTATGGGAATAAAGAATGCTAATATAAGACAATGCCATGATGGCAATCAAAACGATCACTTTAAATATCAGCGCAATATTACCATGTCTTGGAATATGATTAATAGAAAAATACCGATCAGCTTTTTGCTTAATCTCACGAAAAACAAGGTCTGGGGTGTCCTTGGTGTCATATTTAAATTTCTTTTTCTCGTAAGTCTTCATATTCTAAAGTACCCAACGGGTTTGATTCGTTATGCAAAGATAATATATTTAATATCTATTAGACATATAAACGTAAAACTTGCAAGTATGTTGTTAACTATAATATAACGCTTTATGCTTATTGTATTAATAATCAGTAAATAAGTCCAAAACTAATTTTTTAGTCCGTAGCTTTATTATTATCAATAACTTTGCCATATTAATTAAAGGGATAAAATGGGCTTGCTAAAACAATGCAAATATTGTGGACACATTTCTGATACCGACCTGGAATATTGCCCTGAATGCGGTAAACTATATCCATCGGATGTAGATTTAAAAGATTGTTCCCTTTGCGGGCATCCTGTAGCCACCAATGCAATTATTTGTACAAACTGCGGCCGTATTTATAATAAGAGATTATACCTTTGGCTTATAACAGGTACGCTTGTTGTATTCACTACCGGACTGACATTGTATTTTTTCGTGGTTTATGTACTCAAGCCACTACTGGTTCTGATCCTGCATCCGTCTGTGCCGCATAAATAGGAAAGTCGTAAGTCATCAGTAGTAAGTCGTAAGTCAAAAAGAAAACCCTAAACCGTATAACTTCTATTTTTAACGTAAAATACACTTTAAGATGAAATCAGGGAAATCAGCCCTGAAAGGGCGCAATCTATCAGCGCAGGGTGCAGCCCTGCGTTTATAATGCCTGCATTGGGTTTAATATAACTTAAACTCCGCAGCCAGGTTATTTACCTTTTTACCGGCTTCGGCTATGCGGGTTTCATTGTCAAGGTTCATCAGTACGTCGTCAATTAGCGCTACAACCTGCTCCATTTGGTCTTCTTTCATGCCACGCGTGGTAATGGCAGGTGTGCCAATACGCATTCCGGATGTGACAAATGGTGATTTATCGTCAAACGGTACCATATTCTTATTTATAGTAATATGGGCTTTCTCAAGCGTGTTTTCAGCTTGTTTGCCTGATATGTTTTTATTGCGGAGGTCTATCAGCATCAGGTGGTTGTCTGTGCCGCCAGTGATAATATTATATCCCCTGTCTGTAAATGCTTTAGCCATGGCTTTTGCATTTTTCACTACCTGTTGTATATAGGTGGAATATTCATCGGTGAGCGCTTCGCCAAAAGCTACTGCCTTGCCTGCAATAACGTGTTCCAGCGGGCCGCCCTGCGTACCGGGAAATACAGCGCCATCAAGCACTGCGCTCATCATTTTAGGTTCGCCCTTCATGGTTTTTTCGCCCCATGGGTTTTCAAAATCCTTGCCCATCATTATCATGCCGCCACGCGGCCCGCGCAGGGTTTTGTGGGTAGTGGTGGTAACAATATGACAATGGGGGAGCGGGTCGTTAAGCAAACCTTCCGCTATAATGCCCGCCGGGTGGGCGATATCTGCCATGAGCAATGCACCCACTTCATCGGCTATTTCTCTTAATCTTTTATAGTCCCAATCCCTCGAATAAGCGGATGCGCCACAAATGATCAGTTTTGGCTTTTCTTCACGGGCCTTGGCCGCTACTTTTTCCCAGTCTATCAGGCCGGTTTCCTGCTCTACGCTATAGAAAGCAGGCACATACAGTTTTCCTGAAAAATTTACCGGGCTACCATGTGTCAGGTGGCCGCCATGGCTGAGGTTAAATCCTAATATCTTATCTCCCGGCTTTATTACGCCCAGCATAACTGCTGCGTTTGCCTGCGCTCCGCTGTGCGGCTGTACATTGGCCCACGCCGCTCCGAAAAGGCGTTTAGCGCGTTCTATGGCTATGTTTTCTACTTCGTCTACCCATTCGCAACCGCCATAATAGCGCTTGCCGGGCAGCCCTTCGGCATATTTATTAGTAAGGCAGCTGCCTACGGCTTCCATTACCTGTAGGCTTACGAAATTCTCGGAAGCAATGAGCTCCAATCCGTTGCGCTGCCTTTCAAGTTCTTTATTTATCAGTTCAAAAACTTTTTCGTCCCTTTCCATTAGTTTAATTTATTGCAGGGCAAAATTAGTAAAGAATGGCGAATGAAGAAGTATATTTTACCTTTGGGGGAATCATATCATCCTTAGTTCAGAGATTTAGTTTTTTGGTATCAATTATTATCCGGATTAAGTTAAGTAATATTTATAGTCGTAACAGCAAGATAGTTAATATTATTTGCATTAAAAAAATATATGTAGGATTGGTAATTTGGCATAGAAAGTATTTTTTAGATACAATGATATTCAAACTAACTTTACAGCCAATTAAAAAATAAAACTAACACATGAGAAGAAAATCTAAAGCAGGTAATGTGGGGAGGTATGCAATATTCCTGGCAATTGTTTTTATTAGTAGTATAATGCCATCTTTTGGGCAGATGAGCGGTAACTATACTCTTAGCTCGACCGGTAATTTTACGAGTTTTGATGCAGCGGTAGATTCATTGATTAAAAACGGGGTAAACGGCCCTGTTGTAATCAATGTAACAGCCGGAATATACAATCAGTCCGTTACAGTGAACGCCATAAAAGGGGCATCAGCCACCAATACCATCACGTTTCAATCTGCAGGACATGACAGTACATCTGTAATCCTCGAAACCGCATCAATAGCCGGTACAGGTCGCCGTGGTGCAGCTACACTTTCCTGGACGCTGGCATTTTCGGGATGCGATCATGTTACCTTTAAATGGATGACGATAGCCCGTACAGACACAAACGTAAGTGCAGTGGCTGTGAAAATTGATAGCGGGGCCTGCCATAATGCGATTACAGATTGTATCCTTAGAGGCGTGAAAATAAAAACAGCCCCTGCCGGCACAGCTTATGAAGAAGTGGTTTATGCTTCTCATACAGCTTCTTTCGATGATTCTTTTAATACCATTTCCAATAATTTAATAAAATATGGCACCTATGGTATCTATCTTACTTATGCGGGGGCCGGTGGACGTGGCGGTGGTACACCTGGTGAAGTGGGTCTATATGATAATATAAACAATAATATAATTGATAGTGCATTTTCTAATGGTATTTTCCTGGATTATATTGATTCCAGCTCAATAAACGGAAATTCCATAACCAATATCCAGGAGGCTCCCGGGGCCGGCACAGGTTTTGGCGCTCCTGTAACGCCTATAGGTATTGAAGTATTAAATGCTTCTGTAGTATATGTAGAACAAAACCGTATAAATATGATAAATGGCGGCGATGGGATATATCTTGGGTCAATAGTGTCAGGTTCCGGCCAAAATTCAATTGTTGCGAATAACATGATTACTATTGGCGGTACATCAGGGTATGGCATCTATGTACCGGCAGCCGTCACGTTTGGCGGAAACACATTTACACCAGGCAATGTTTCTTTAAGTAATTTTTATTACAATAGTATCCTTGTGACAAACAGTGGGCCTGCCGCAGCTTCGGCAGGCATTTATTTTGCTTCTGCCAATGGATTGAACAATAATAGCTTTGAAAACAATATCGCTTACAATTCAGGGGGTGGCCTTGCAGTAAATTTTTCAAACACAGTAGATTTACTCACCGTTGACTATAATGACTGGTACACGAAAGGCCCAAATTTAGGCGGTTGGGGCGGGGCAAATTATTCTATTGCCAACTGGGAGTCTATCACGGCAGTAGATTCACATTCAGTATATGTAAATCCTATGTTTGCTTCTATAGCGACTCTTAATGCTTCTGCGGCGGCATGTTACCATGCAGGAACCCCGGATATGGTAAAAGATGATTTTTATGGAAAAACAAGGAATGCCACCACCCCATGTATCGGCGCTAATGAGTTTACCCTTGTTGCCAATGATGCTGGGATATCCGCTGTAGATAGCCCTTCAGGCAGCTATTGCAGGGTGGGCGCTGCGAATGTGTACGTTACCCTTTCTGATTTTGGGATCAATACGCTTACAAGTGTAAAAATTGGGTGGAGTGTGAACGGGATTTCTCAAACGACTTATTCTTGGACAGGTTCCGACTCTACAGGTAAGAATATTATGGCAAATATAGGCTCCTATACTTTTGCGGCGAATACAACTTATTCGATAAAAGCATGGACAATCAACCCTGATGGTATGACAGATTCTAACCATACAAATGATACAACTTTCATACCTGTTCTAAGGCAGGGAATGGGCGGTACTTACGTTATAGGCACAACTGCGCCATCAGACTATACAACGATTGGCGCCGCTATTGCGGATGTACGCAGCCGCGGCCTTTGCGGCCCTGTAACATTTAACATTGAAGATGGTAATTATACCGAACAGGACTCAGTTAATGCTATACCCGGCTCCTCTGCTGTTAATACTGTTACTTTTCAGAGTAAAAGCGGCGATAGTACAAAAGTGAACTGGAACTATCCAAGCAATGCCGCATTGAACTATGTAATTACTATGTCCGGCGCAACCTATGTTACTTTTAAGCAAATCACATTCAACCGCCCATATACAGCGGGTAATGTGAATTCACGTATAATTGATTTTAGTTATGGTGAATGTCATAACCTTACATTTATCAACAACCGTTTCATGGGTGTTTACAATTCAGGAAATGGCCTGCTCAGGTGTGTGGGCGACCAGGATTCTAATATTACAATTGCCCATAATTTATTTAAAAGCGGTGGTCTTGCAATTTATTTATCTGGGCTGAGTGGATCGGAACATATAAATGATGTGATAGACAATAACATCATTGACAGCACTACTCTCGAGAGCATGGTAATTGAATATGCAACCCAAACCACGATAACCACTAACACAATAACCAATGCAGGAGTAGGCGCCGCAAATGGCGGCTATGGAATATATCTGGAGTTTTGTGACGGCGCTTTAAATGTTTCGAATAACAGGATACAGGCTACTACAGGCTCTACCGGTATATACGACTATGATTGCACCGGCACCACAAGCACACCAGGGATGATATACAATAATTTAATAAGTGTGGCAGCTGGAACAGGCGCTAATGGCTATTCTTATGGCATTCTCGAATATTACAGTTCATATCACAATATCTATTTTAATAATATTGATGTTTATCAAACCAGTACTGAGGGGTATTGCGTGTATGCCGCCGGTAACGTTAGTCCAAATATTGAAAATAATAATTTAGTAAATACAGGGGGAGGTTATTCAATGTACCTTATGGGCGCAAGCACTAATTATGGTTTGACAGACTATAATAATCTTTATTCCCCTGGTGGCGACATTGCTTATTGGAACACAACATCATATACTTCATTGTCATCATTCATTGCAGCGTCGGGTGACTCAAATACTATTTCAGTAGATCCATTTTATAGGAACAATACTGACCTGTATGACTCAAATACCGCACTATTTGGAATGGGAACCCCTATAATTGGTATTTCTACCGATATATATGGCAAAAGACGGCACAAACTGCCTACCATTGGTGCAGTAGAACTTAGTATCCACTATAATGACGCAGGTCTCGCCGGGGTAGATAATCCTGTGGGCAGTACCTGTGGCGGAAAGTCCAATATCACTGTTACCTTAAAGAATTTTGGATTGGGCGCTCTCAAAAGCGCAATTATCAACTGGGAGATAAATGGCACATTGCAGCCTGCTTATACTTTCAATGGCAACCTTGCCTTCGATGGCACAACGGTTATCACTCTTAATTATGATTTCAGTATAGCAGGAAAAACCACACTTACAGCATGGACTACTTCACCAAATGGTGTCACAGATTCCGTCACCTCAAATGATTCTGCCACATCTTCATTCATTGTAAACCTGCCACCGGCCCTGCTTAGCGACCTAAACCTACAGGTTCACCCAGGCGATAGTTTAAATATTGGCGCTAATGCTGTTCCGGGAGATTCTTATTCATGGGTTTCATATCCGGCCGGGTTTACAAGTACAAGCTCAAACCCAAGGGTAGGTCCGGCAGACAGTTCAATATATATACTGACTGAAACCAACGGATACGGTTGCAGTACCATTGATACTGTAAAGGTTGCAGTTAATTTAGCTATAGCTCCGATAACAAATATCAAAAGTCTTCAGGTCTGCCCAAATCCTTTCAGCAGTAATTTAGTGGTAAGTTATACACTAAGCCAAAGCGAAATGGTGACTGCCGCGATATATGATATAAATGGAAAGGAAATAATGCCTCTCACCAATGAAATACAGGGTGCCGGGCAATATACTTTACATTTCGATGGCAGTGTGCTTCCGGCGGGAGTATACATTTTTAGGATGACAGCAGGCGCAAGCGCTGTGAATGAAAAAATAATTAAGGTAAACTAATACCCGAAAGAATAAACAATGAGAATGAATGGAAAGCCGTTCCTTAAATAGGGCGGCTTTTTATTTGATTGATTAGGGAATAAAAAAGCGGGAAACAAAACTAATAAAGTGTTTTCCACTCTTTCTTAGTTTCATTTCCCGCTCTAAATTTGTCGGGGTGGCAGGATTCGAACCTGCGACCCCCTGGTCCCAAACCAGGTGCGCTAACCGAACTGCGCTACACCCCGAAAGTTTTTAATTCTTTGAATTACAATATAAAATAAAGAACGCCTTTTAAAAACATAAGCGGGAACAAACCCGCTTATGTTAAAGTGGTGCAAATATAAAGCTTTGTTTTTATAATAACAACAAAAAGTTAAGGAATGAGGAATGTTTCAGGTCTCAGCGTTGTCCCGGTTTTCCCTTTACCTACTCTTAACATGATTTTTTTGGCAGGGAGTATTGAATTGGTTAGTTTTGAACCGATAATGGCTTGTTAACTAATTTGGCCATTTATTTAATTACTAAAGAATGAGCAGGATACTTGTTATAGGTTGCGGAAATGTAGGCAGTGTAGGCCTTCATAAAATGGCGCAGTTCCCGGATGTTTTTTCTGAGATACATGTGGTAAGCAGGACGACGGAAAAAATGGAAGCCACGAGGGATTCTATTTTGAAAAGAAGCAAGGGAAAGGTTGAGCTGGCCCTACATGAAGGAAATGTGGGTGACGGAAAAGATTTCCTGAAGCTGCTGAAGAAAATAAAACCAGTGCTGGTAGTGAACTGGGGTAGCCCGTATGACAACCTGGTAGTAATGGATGCCTGCCTGGAATATGGTGTGAACTATATAGATACGGCCTGCTATGAAGACCCTGCAAAGTATGGTTTCTCATACAAACTGCAATTAGCCAAAGACAAGGATTTTAAAAAGAAGAAATTGCTGGCCATTACCGGGGCTGGTTTCGATCCTGGGGTTTCAAATATATTTTCGGCATACGCGCGCGATTATGAATTTGATGCGATAGATACGATAGACATTTTGGACTGTAATGGGGGTTCTAAGGATAAAAAGATAAAGTTTGCCCCAAATTTTGACCCCGAAATAAATTTACGCGAACTGATATTGCCGATTAAGTTCTGGGAAAACGGCAAATGGGAGCAGCGCGGCAAACTGATAGACGAAGATGCCCCGTATATTGATTTTGATTTCCCGGAAGCGGGTAATTTTACCCCTTACCTGATGTACCATGAGGAACTGGAAACTATACCCACCCATATTCCGGGCCTGAAACGAATCCGTTTCTGGATGACTTTTTCAAAAAGCTACCTTACCTATCTGAGGGTCCTCTATGAAGTGGGTTTAACAAGGATAGACCCGATAGACTATAATGGTACGCCAGTAGTGCCTGTGAAATTCCTGAAAGCTATTTTGCCAAAAGGGAAAGATTTTAATAAAACATATAAAGGCAAAACGAATATCGGTAATGTGATCGCTGGTACCAAAGACGGCAAGAAAAAGGTGATATATATCTATAATGTCTGCGACCACGCAGAGGCTTTTAAAGAAACAGGTGGTAATGCGATTGGCTATACCACTGCTATCCCAACTGTTGCTTGTGCAAAATTGGTACTGGATGGTAAATGGGGTGGGGTGGGTGTAAAAAACACCGAAGACAAATCATTTGACCCAAAAGTATTTCTTGAAGAGATGGCTAAAACCGGCCTGACATGGACGGTGAAGAAACTGAAAGATGTGCCAAAAGGACTGGATAAAGAATGGTAAGAAGAGTAGCGGAGAAAGGGAGCGGTGGGGCGGAAAGCCTTTGCCCACGTAATTACTTTTTTAACTAAAAACACCATTTAATTAATTTTTGCTACCTTAGCTTTTTTTTTCACCAAAATAACAAATATGGGCAGTACACAAAAATGGGGGATTATAGGCGGCATTGGCATGATTGTAATCCAACTCATCATATACATGGGTTCATTTATGGATACCAGTATAGGAAATGTGATCAGTATCGTGAACTATCTCCTCCTCATCGGAATTATAGTCATGGCTACCCTGGAAACCAGGACCGCACAAGGCGGTTTTCTCAACTATGGCAAAGCGTTCGTAACTGGTTTACTTACTTCTATTTTGGCGGCGGTACTCATCGGGGTATTTATGTACCTATACCTGAAATTTCTTGACCACCACATTATAAATACTATCCATGATAAAATAGCCATTGAGATGGAGAAGAGGGATATGCCTGATAATTCAAGGGAAATAGCTTTAAAATACGCTAAGATGGCTACATGGCCTGGAAGCATTGCACTTAGTACATTTTTCAGCATATCGATTATAGGGCTTATATTTTCATTGATCATAGGCGCTATTGTAAAAAGGGAAGGCCCTCCTACGTTTTTAAATGCTAACGAACCGGGCATGCCTGCCCAAATTTAGAAACATTATTGCTTCATTTCTTCAAGCAGTTCTACTATGGCGGCATAAGTGTATTGAAGGTCTTCCTTCTCAGTGCAATAGGGGGGGATAAGATATATGATATTCCCTAATGGGCGCATGATGATACCCCTGTCAATAAAGAAGTTGTAGATATAATCGCGCATGTTGTTGAAGTAAGAGGATTTGTCAGATGTCTTTATCTCGATGGCTAAAATAGTACCCAAAACCCTGACAGCCTGCACGGAAACATGGCCTACTATCTCTTCCAAAAAGGCTTCATGCATCTTGCTGATCTCAAGGATGCGGTAAAAACATTCTTCCGTTTGCAATATGTCGAGGCTTGCAAGGGCGGCAGCACAAGCCAGTGGGTTGGCCGTATAAGAGTGCCCATGAAATAGCGCTTTGGTCCTGTCATCGCTCAGGAATGCCTTGTAAACATCTTCCGAACAACTGGTTACGCCCAGCGGCATAGTTCCGCCGGTCAGGCCTTTGGATAGGCACATAATATCTGTTTTGTGTTCAAGGTAATCGGTAGCGAACATTTTTCCCGTGCGCCCAAAACCGGTCATTACTTCATCTGCAATGGTGATGATATTGTTCTTCTGGGCAATATCTATCATTTTATCGAGCGCTTTAGCATTTTGCATCAGCATACCGCCTGTACCCTGCACCATAGGCTCAAAAATAAAAGCGGCAATAGGGTCGCCCCGCTCAATATGGTCATACAGTTGAGATATAGATTCTTCTTCATTGCCGGGAAGCGGCGGCTCGATAAAATCAACATGAAACAGGAAAGGGAAGAAAGGCGAAGTGAAAACGCCTCGACCACTCACTGCCATAGCCCCAAAGGTATCGCCATGATAGCCATGATTGAATGCAAGAATTTTATGTCGCTCTTCGCCTTTGTTGTGCCAATACTGGAGGGCCATTTTCAGGGCTACTTCAACTGCGGTTGAGCCATTGTCAGTATAGAAGATACGTTTCTGGTTGGCGGGCAAAATGGCAAGAAGCCTTTCAGCAAGCGATACGGCCCCCTGGTGGGTAAAACCGGCAAATATTACGTGTTCAAGGGTTTGGAGCTGCTCGGCTACCTGCTGAGCTATATGAGGGTGTGCATGGCCGTGGATGTTTACCCACCACGAAGAGATCATGTCAAGGTACCGTTTTCCGTCTTCGTCAAACAAATACAGCCCATCGCCACGAACAATACCTATTGGCTTTGCGGCGGTGCGCATCTGGGTGTACGGATGCCATATTACTCTTTGGTCCCTGCTTGCTATGCTCATATCGCTACAAATCTATGAATCCTGTGCATTGCATTACAAAATTCTTATCAATTTGTTTTGCCATGGGGATTTTGCCAAGGCATTTCAGGCCCGTATAGTTGAGGATATAGTCTTCAGATGCAGGCGTACTTTCACCATTAAAAATGATCCCGGTGATTTTTAAGTTTCTGCTTTTCAATACCTCATAACTCATTAAGGTATGGTTTATACTGCCGAGGTAATTTCTGGAAACCAATATGACTTCTGCACCCAGTTTTTCAATCAGATCCAGTACAAGTTCTTTTTCATTCAATGGGACCATAATGCCACCAGCCCCTTCAATGATAAGGGTATTTTCAGTTTCTGGTAGGATGATTTTATTTAGATCAATTATGATACTATCTACTGCTGCAGCATAATGAGGCGAAGCCGGAGTGTTTAAACGATAAGATTCAGGATGGAATTTTGATTTTGTATTGCTGATCAAACCTTTTACCTCGTCCGTATCTGTATGATCAAGGCCACCAGCCTGAACCGGTTTCCAGTAATCAGTTTGCAGCTTCTCTGTAATAATTGCAGAGACAAGCGTTTTACCTATATCTGTGCCAATGCCGGTGATGAAAAGGGTGTGCATAGAATTACAATCAAAGTATGCTTAAAATCATTTCGGGAGCAAAAACAGGGAGGTTACTTTTTTTAAAGTCCTTTTCATTTCTGGTAATTATTGCCTCAATTTTTGAATTGGATTCGGCGCTAAAATTCTGGATAGCATCCTCAAAATCATTAAAATTAGAGGCCAGAGATTTTTTTATGACGGAGGAATCAACTGGTAAAATTTCAACGTATTTTTCCAGCCCTTCAAGGAGCTCGATAGATTTTTTGTGTGTTTCGTTTTGCCTTACGATATAGTAAATGTTATTGAAGGAAACTGAAGAGACATACAATTTAGCTTTACCTATTGCCGAAGCTTCAAATAATTTTTCAGCCTTATCTGAGAAAGGTTTTCTATCAATAAGAAGGTCAATCAGTATATTTGTATCAATAAAAAGATGTTTTGGCATAAACCTACTTATTATATTTTTGGTTTATGGCATGTGTTAATTCTGTTTTATAGTCAAAATTTTTAGATGCTTTTATAGCGCCTTTTAGCTTTCTAATTTCAGGAAAAATATGCGAATCCTGATTTTCCTTTTCGGTTATAAGTTTTAGATAGTTTTCAATAAGCCCTGAAAGGCTACCTCCCTTTTTTCTAATATAGGTTTTTGCCTGTTCTACGATCTCTTTATCTATTGATAAAGTAAGTTTATAATTCATGCCGTATTCTTTTAATTGCAAATATACGTATAAATTTAAAAATCAGAATAAAAGTTCCATTCAGGAAATTAATAAGAACAATTTTCTAATCTCTTCTTCCGTATTAAAACTATGCAAGCAAATTCGCAGCCTTTCTTTTCCGTTAGGTACCGTAGGACTAAGCACAGGCCTCACATCAAAACCTTTTTCCCGAATATTTTGGGCAGCTTTTCTAACATTGTCATTTCCTGGAATAATAATTGTCTGTATTTGGCTTGGAAAGGACTGGATACCTTTTTCCGTGGCTATTTGGGTGTAATAATTTATATTATTTACTAGGTTATTTCTTTCCTTTTTCGCTTCCGGTAATAACTCATAAGCGCCATAAATGGCAAGTAAACTGTGCCCCGGCAAAGCGGTGGTATAAATAAATGAACGTGCAAAATTGATGAGATAATCACGCAATTCCTTTGAACCAAGAACAATAGCCCCGTGGCAACCAAGCGCTTTGCCAAAAGTATGTATCCGTGCAAAGACGCTTCTTTGAAGTTTCTGGTCTGAAACAATGCCTTCGCCATTCTTTCCGAATATCCCAGTTGCATGGGCCTCATCCACTATTAAATATGCTCCTTCTTCTTCACATATTTCAACAATTTCTTCAAGCGGTGCAAAATCGCCATCCATAGAGTAAACTGACTCAACTGCAACAAATATATTTCCTGTTGCAGCTTTTATTTTTTTTCGAAGATGTTCCGCATCATTGTGCCTGAAACTGAAATGTTTTGCAAGGCTTAGACGCGCCCCGTCTTTGATGCTGGCGTGGATCAATTCATCGTAAATAATAGTATCATCTTTGCCTGCTATAGATGAGAATAAACCAATATTGGCGTCATAACCCGAGTTAAAAATTAGCCCTGCTTCTGCACCGTGAAAATTGGCTATTTTGTTTTCAAGGGCTTCGGCATATTCTGTATTGCCGCTTAATAAGCGTGAACCGGTAGAGCCTGTAAAATGAGGTATGTGAGATATATCGTGCTTATCGAGCCAGGCCTGTAGTTTGCCTGTTGTTGCAAACCCAAGATAATCATTAGAAACAAAATCAATTAAGCCATTCTCCCTGCTGAGGCTACGGTAAAGGCCGGCCTCTTTCCTTTTTTCAAGTTTGTTTACGAGGTATAAAGGGGTATAAGGCAATGGTATAATATTAGATTGATAAAAAATATGGGTATGTTGTTTGAGTATTTATATGAAAAATGTTGTACCTTTGTAGTTCTAGACCTATGAAGTTGTACGACTTCTGTCGGCCAGGAACAAGGCCTCGGTTTGTAACCGGGTTTTTTTTATACCCTAATAATACCATCATCTTCGCTTAATGTAGAAATAAAACCTCTGCTTATTAATCTTTTGGTAAATATTTTATCTGCATTGAATTTCTTTCTGGAGCCTTGTGGAAATTCTTTTTCTTTTAAAGAATAAGCAATTACATCAGCAGCCTGAATAAAAATTGAATCTGATGAAATTCTAAAAATTGGGTCTTCTATTATCCACCCGATTCTTATGCCAGGTATAGTTATCCCACTGGAACCTGTACCCATTAACCGCCTCACATGAGAAGTAATATAGGATGCTCTTGCTCTATCAAAAAACACAAGCCCATTCTCATTCTTTATTTTTAAATACTCATCAAGTGCCCGATATAGTTTAGTGATTGATTCTGTAAGATATGAAGTCGTATCAAGTTTGCTTTTACTTTTATCAATGATTATTGTAATTATTGTAAAAGCGCCCTGTTGCCCAATAGTTTCAGCAAATTCTTCAATTAATTTCCATCTTTCTGAAATACTTATTTGTGTGTATGCTTTGATTTTGTGTGGGTCAATTAATTCAGAACAATGAAATTCAATATCGTACGCTAATAAGCCTTGGGCAGCTATTCTTCTGCGATAAGATTTTAGAACATCTAAACTTGATTTCCAATTTTTTGACGGTACAATAAGACCTGCTAAAATAAAAAAGTGCGAACCGGACTTTTCAGGGTTTTCCGAAAGATACTCACCTGTATCCCCGCTTTCATCTATATAACAAAAATACATTTCTTATATAGTTTACACATTTACTTCTATTTCCCTTTTGCTTCCTTTAAAGGCTTTTCTTGGCCTTAACCCTAAAATATCAAACATTTCCATGTCCTGGTCAAAACCGGGATTAGGGGTGGTAAGCAATTTATCGCCTGCAAATATGGAATTGGCGCCAGCCATAAAACATAGGGCCTGTTCGCTCATGCTTAGTTCCAGCCTTCCTGCTGACAGGCGGACTACAGATTTTGGCATAATGATACGCGCTGTAGCTACCATGCGTATCATTTCCCATGCCTCTACCCTTTGCTGGTTTTCCATGGGTGTGCCTTTTACAGGGACAAGCGCATTAATAGGAACGGATTCAGGATGACGTGGCAGGTTGCTTAGTGTTTTCAGCATATTCAGCCGGTCTGTTACTGATTCTCCCATGCCTATTATGCCACCACTGCAAACGGTTATTTTGGCTTTACGAACATTTTCGAGCGTTTTCAGGCGGTCTTCGTAGGTACGGGTACTTATTATTTCGCCATAATATTCTTCTGAGGTATCAAGGTTATGGTTATAGGCGTAAAGTCCTGCTTCTGCCAATCTTTCTGCCTGGCTTTCAGTTAGCATGCCCATCGTGCAGCATACTTCCATATCTAATGAATTAACGGCCTGTACCATTTCCAGTACACGGTCAAAGTCCTTATTATCTCGAACCTCGCGCCAGGCAGCGCCGAGGCAAAGACGTGAAGCCCCACCTGCTTTGGCTTTATAGGCAGCATCAAGCACTTCTTCTGTTTTCATCAATGCGTGTACTTTTACATCGGTATGGTAGCGGGCTGCCTGCGGGCAATAAGCGCAATCTTCCGGGCAACCGCCTGTTTTTATAGATAACAGGCTGCTGATCTGCACTTCAGAATAGTCTTTATTTTCACGGTGTACGGTTGCGGCCCTGAATACAAGGTCAAGCAGGGGAGTATTATATATGTCGGAAATTTCTTCCAGCATCCAGTTATTTCTTATATCTGTCATTGTCTTTTCAGTTTTCAGATTCAAAATTAAGTTGTTTTGATGATTTATAGCCCTTCCGGTGTTTTTTATCTAATTTTGATTTCATTTAAAATATTATAAACACCTGCCCGTCTTAGCATGTAGATGGCAGAAGTTTTAACCATATCGCCCGAAATGATAGCTGAAAAGCAACAGACGATCACCGAAACGGTGCAGAAGGAAAGAAAACGGCTGTTTGATTTCATCCGCAAAAGAGTTCCTGTAGAGGAGGACGCGGAAGACATCATGCAGGATGTATTTTATCAGCTTTCAGCTAATTATGATGTGGTGGAACCCATTGAGAAAATGGCTTCGTGGCTTTTTACCGTAGCAGGTAATAAAATAATAGACTGGTACAGGAAAAAGAAACCCATTTTGCTTGAAAGCCTTTCGGCTGGCGGCGCGGATGACGATGAAGATGATGCCTCCCCGGATATGGCCAATATGCTTTTCCAACCCGGCGAAACCCCTGAAGATGAAATGGAAAAGGCTGCTATATGGGATATATTGGAAGAAGCATTAGCTGAACTACCTGAAGAACAAAGCGAAGTCTTTATGATGCATGAAATGCAGGACATGAGCTTTAAAGATATATCGGAAATGACCGGGGTACCTGTAAATACCCTTATCTCCCGAAAAAGATACGCGGTACTGTACCTGCGGGGACGCCTGCGAACAGTATATGACGAATTGATAACCTTGTAAAATAAAAAAATAAAAATAAAAAAATGAAACGCAAATGGATTTTTATGAGAATTGTTAAGGTGCTGTTTTTTGTCGGCATTGGCATTTTTCTCTTTGGCTTTATTACCATGTCATTATGGAATTGCCTGATACCCGCCCTTTTTCATGGGCCGGTGGTTACTTACTGGCAGGCTATAGGCTTGCTGATACTTGGAAAAATACTCTTTGGCGGCTTTGGCCCGCACCGCAGGGGCGGCCCGTGGGCGCGTGGAGGCCAAGCTAACCAATGGGGTGGCCCGTGGGGGCGCTGGCACGAAATGACGCCTGAAGAACGTACCAAATACAAAGAAGAATGGAAGAAATGGAAAGACAAATGGGAAACTATGAGCCCGGAAGAAAAAAGACAGGCTAAAATGCAGTTCAAAGGAAATTGCGGCCC
>Ga0206827_1114_pt1 | contig 17783 bp, 13 predicted proteins | sample Alteio_BWOrgCont_77_FD_152852 | JGI IMG/M metagenome (GOLD analysis project Ga0206827, IMG submission 152852) | Enriched cells from forest soil in Barre Woods Harvard Forest LTER site, Petersham, Massachusetts, United States -... | ecosystem: Environmental > Terrestrial > Soil > Temperate forest >...
ACGATGATTGATGTTGCTATTCATGATAAAAAACCACTCTATAATATTTATCGAGGCATATTTTCGACAGCTGCTGCGAAAATTGAAAAACCTGAAACAATGATTGGCTACGTTTCACTAGGCCCAATGATGTATGCTTTTGCAAAATATCTGCATGAAGAAATTGAGAAACTCAAGCATCAGGGAAAATCTACAAAAATCCTTTTTTTAATGCGTGATGGTTATTTACCTTATCGTGCATATGAAACACTGTATGGAAATTCAGTCGGACAATGTGTTCGCGCCAGTCGTCTTTCCGCGCTGGCAGCCTCTTTCCAAAAGAAGGAAGATGTTGTTCGCTATCTGTCACGTAGTAGTTTTACCGGTCGATTTATGGAAGTGTGTGAGCAATTGCATTTACCTAGTGAGCTCGCTAGTCGGTTGATTGATATGGCATCCGCATCAAGAACACCGGACAGTACTTTCAGTCAATTGCTTAATACCGAGGAAGTGATCAATACTATATTAGAAAATTCCGCAAGACTGCGAAAAAACCTCATTCTTTATATTCAAAAAACCGTCAATATTCAACCAGGAGACTCGGTGATATTGGTAGATATTGGATACGCCGGTCGTACACAACGAGTACTCACGCCTATTTTAATGGAGGATTTTCAGGCGGAACAAGTACTAGGTCGATATTTAATTTCAATGAATACGCCAGAATGGAAAAAAACGCGTGATGGATTGATTAATCCATCCTGGTGTGATGATAGATTGATGATGATGCTTGTTAATAATGTCTCTCTACTAGAAGAAATACTGAGTAGTTGCGATCAAAGTGTTAAAGAGTATCAAGAAGATGGGGAACCGATATTTTATCCTTCCAATGTGAAAGATGATCAGCGACAACGTGTCTTCGCCATTCAAGCTGAATGCCTGCAATTTATCACAGATGCAAAAAAATTCTTTCAACAAACTGACACGAATCCATCCTCTACGATATTAAAAGAATTTGCTTTATATGAGTTGCTCAGAAGAGAATATTTTCCACTAGAAAAAGAAATTAAATATTTTGAATCATTTATACATGACAAAAATAAAGGATCTCTCAAGGATTTCTATGTTTTTGCGGGGCCTACCAAAGAATATGAAAACTTACGTAAAAAAGGCATCTGTTTTGCTGGACAACATCCTTATGGACTTCGGTCAGCGCATATTGGGTTATCGCTCACACTGGTTTCTCAAAGACGATTTGGATTTGAGCTTAGCCTGGAAGATATCAGCTTGAAGCGAGAGCTCATGACGGTGATTATGTTAATTAATCATAAGTCTCATCAAAAGATTTATCCTGCGATACCAACCGATGATGGTTACTATTCTTTATTTTTTCCCCTAGAAAAAGGGGACATCCAAATTGCGATATTGTTTGGTATGGCGTATCGATATATCCAAATTGATTCGGCTGAAGTTATATTAAAGCGAGAACTTTATAATGAGTATGAAGAATTTTTCTCTGAAAACGTTTTAGACCAGTTGGTCTTCAATCAATTAATCCAGCAAGATGAAAATTTATATGCCTGTCTCGAAAAAACGAGTTCAGTTATGTTTTCGCCGAAAACGAAGGACGAATCAAATGAATATGTTTTTCGTATTGTATTCCGTCCTGTGATTCGGCAAACAGTTATACCTCTCACTACATAAAACACTTTTAAAATACTAAATGATCTGACGAGATTTCATTTCGCTAATCCACTCGATAATTTTGTGGAATTTGCTATAGTTATACCTTACTTGAGGGGAGTGTCATGTCAAAAAAAGCAGCATTCAAAATTGCGTACGACGGGGAAGCACTGCGAGACCATTCTATGGATGTAAGAGACTTAGCTCCAGCGTTGCTCTCTTTAGGAAAATTATTTGACGCCGCGAATTTAGCTCTAAATGGAGATAAAGCTACTATAAAGCTGCAGGTGAAAGCGCATTCGGCCGGTTCTTTTGAAGTAGCTTTGGAATTGTTTCAATCATGGGGCTCACAAGTCTCTCATTTCCTCACGGGTGACCTTGTTACTTCAGGGATAAATCTCAAAGAATTAATTGTTGGAGGAGGTACTGGAATTTTTTTCTTAATAAAAAAATTAAAAGGAAAAAAACCGGATAGAATTGAACATCTAAAAAATGGCTCTGTTATATTAGAGCTTGATGGAAAAACTGTAACAGTACCTGTGTCCTTGCTTAGGCTTTATCAAGATGTCGCTGTAAGAATAGCAGCAGAAGAAGTTTTAAAACCTCTTTATCATGATAATATTGATAGATTCATTATCAAGGAAAATGATGAGATAACAGAAGAGATAACAAAAGCAGACATGCATTATTTTACACTACCTGAAATTCGAGATGAAATTATTAATGAAAATATACATGAGGCAGCTTATTCCATCATCTCTTTAGCATTTAAAGATGATAATAAGTGGAGATTACACGACGGAAATTCTACGATCAGTGTGCAAATGAAAGACGATTTTTTTAGGAAAAAGGTAGAAGAAAATCTTGTCTCTTTTTCTAAGGGAGACATACTGAAGTGCAAGGTTAAAACAATACAATGGCGCACGATAGAAGGTTTAAAAACAGAATATGAAGTACTTGAGGTTATTGAACATATGCCTGCTGCAAAACAAATGTTGTTATTCAAAGATGATAAAAATTGATTTAAGTTGATAAGAATCGGTTGTGATACCATGATGGGTTAAAATGAAGAAAAACCTTAGCGCCTGATTATCTAGGAAGCCTAGTAACGTAGGTTCGGTTAATGAGAAATACGAATATGTCTCTTAATAAATCATTAAAAATACGCAGTTATCACTTTACTGGATTGCTGACTTTCTATTATGTTTTTATTTTAAATGCGGCCTTAATCTTTCATGCCTATTTATTCATTCGTCAGCAAGAATCTTTTGTGGCTGCCTTAGGTCTCCTGTTAGTTTTTATCGTATTTATCTGTTTGCTCGCATGGTGTTTACTCAGCTTGTGTTCTATACGATGGATTGAAAAACCATTCTTTATTATATTAACAAATCTTTCAGCTATTCTTGCCTATTTTTATGTTTACTATGGTGTTATTTTTTACGATAACTCACCTATTGTAAGGGCTATTTTACAAACTGATTTGCATGAAATGAAGGAATTTCTCAAACCTTCTTTATTGGTATGGGTCTTGTTTTTTGGTGTGTTACCTTCTTATCTCATTTATCAAATAGATATTGTTCGAGGGCATAGAAAAATAGAATGGATATGGAAATTGTTAGGAGTGATGTGCTACCCCCTATTTTATATAGTGACACTTTTACCAACCAATCCTATCTTTCAACCCATGCTTGTTTTGAGTGGTATTACAGCTAAACCGCCGTATCAAATTATACCAACAAATTTTTTTGAAAATGTTGCCAAACATCTCATATCGTCGACCCATTTCCATGTTCCTTATCGAATAATCGGCAGCGATGCGACGCAACAGAAAAAGATACCGTCATTGAAGCCAGACTTATTAGTGCTTGTCATAGGAGAAGCTGCTAGAAGCCAAAATTTTTCCTTGAATGGTTATTCACGGATAACCAATCCTTATACAACCAAACAAGAAATCATTTCTTTTAAAAATGTATCGTCTTGTTCAACCCTCACTTGGGTTTCTGTGCCTTGTCTCTTTTCGGGAGAGGGAAGAGGAAAATTTATTCCAATGATGTCGAACTATCAAGATAATCTACTGGATATTATCAAGCGTGTAGGTATCTCTACATTCTGGATAGATAATAATGGTGCTGGAGATTGTCAGGGTGTTTGTGAGCGTATTCGACACATTATTTTACATGATTTGGATGGCATGGTTGCCGAAACATTTAAACATTCCATTTCGCAATTATCACATCAAGATGCGGTGGTTGTTTTACATTTACATGGTAGTCATGGCCCAGATTATTTCGAAAAGTATCCTGTTGCATTTTCCTTTTTTAAGCCAGAATGCCGAAAGAACGAGTTCAGGTTGTGTTCTCAACAAACCTTGTTAAACGCTTATGATAATAGTATTTTGTATAGCGATTATGTTTTAAATAATGTTATTGAGACATTGAAGCAATTCAGCACACACTGGAATACCGCACTTATCTATACTTCAGATCATGGTGAGTCGATAGGAGAAGGCAATCGATATGGTCATGGTATGCCCTATTTCATGGCTCCAAAAACCCAGACACAAGTGCCTTTTTTTATTTGGATGTCAGATGGATTTCGCGATGAGAAAAAGTTAAATGTTCAGTGTCTTGAGAATAAAGCGAATCACGAATCCATTTCTCACGATTATTTTTTCCACTCGGTCCTTGGAGTATTGAATATTAAAACCTCCATTTATCAGCCTAAACTAGATTTATTTAAATCTTGTCAAACTCCTCTTTACAAGCAACAGCTCAGCCTTAGGAAAAGCTAAATGGATTGGGGTCCTGTCACTGTATAATTTTTTCGTGCTCGTGCCTGCGCGCGAAACAAATTATACAGAGGACCCCAGTCATTTTAAGCTATTGGGGGACCCTGAGCTGTTACGAATTCTTAGGATTGCATGGCAAAGTAAATCTAAAAATTGCGCCGCCATCACTACGATTTTCTGCCCAGATTTCTCCACCATGTGCTTTAATAATGCTGCGACAAATTGCGAGACCTAAACCTAAACCTCTTTCTGTTGTCAGTAAACGGCCACGATAGAATTTTTCAAAAAGTTGGCCTACTTCATCAGGCACAATACCAGGGCCATGGTCCTCGATGCTAACGATGACTTGATCATTCTCTACAATAGCAGAAATATCAATGGGAATTTCTGTAGGAGTGAATTTAACAGCATTATCAATTAGATTAATAAAGACTTCCTGTATGAGAGTTGCATCAAAAGGAATTTTAGGCAAATTATCTGGTAATTTGATATTGACGGATTTTTTACGTAGACGTTTGCTTGATGAATTGACGACAAAAGTAATAACATCACTTAATGAATGTGACTGTTTTTGTAGTTTGATTTCATCAGATTCCAAATAGGTAATCTGCAAAAGATTGTTAATTAAGCGACTCAACTGATCTGCTTCAAGATAAATCTCATGTCCTAATTTCTTAATGGCGCGTGGTTCTAATTCATCGGCTAATTCTATTTGTGTGCTGGCGGAACCCATGATTGCAATCAGCGGCGTGCGTAAATCATGAGAGACAGCTTGCAGTAACGCATTACGTGCTTTATCTGCTTCAGTTTCAACCTCAGATTTTTTTGCTTGATCTTGCAGTCTATCGACTTCAATAGCTATAGCAATTTGATTAGCACAAGCTTCTAATAGATGCATTTGCTCAGGACTGAAAAAATGATTTTGTTCTGCCGGATGTAAGCGCATTACACCGATGGCGCCTTGGGAGGCAAGTAATGGAACATAAATGCCATCAGAAAAAGGTAATGTATCTGTTCCACGACCTGCAACTTGTTCTAAATCATAAACCCATTGTGCAATACTTAGTTCTTTTTCATTAAGTATCTGCTCTGATTTATAACGTGCACGCACTTTTAAATGATTATTGTCGGATAAAAGCAATATAATTTCACTATTAAAATAATCACCGATATAACGCACGGTCGTTTCTAATAGTTTATCAACACCGCGCGTGCTGGCTAATTGACGACTGAGGGTATGTAGAACGGCTGTACGTTGCTCAGCGTGACGTGCGGCTTGGGCTTGTCTGCGTAAAAGAATAGTTAACTGACTGATCACTTGAGTGACGAGTAGCATAACGACTAATGTAAAAATATATTGGGCATCTGACAATGAAAAAACTTGCAGTGGTGGTGTGAAAAAAATGCCGTATAAAAAAACACTTAAAACAGAAGCTAATATTGATGGACCTACTCGCCCGAACAAAGCAACAATAGTAACACCTAACAAATACACCATAATTAAATTACTGGTGTGGATGTAAGGTGAAAGCAATAAATCAATGAATGTAGTGGCGGCAACAATTGCAAGGGAAATCCCGTAAAGTTTCCAAGGTATGATATTTTTAGGTGGTGATGCTGATGTGGGTTTTGTGGGTGGCTTTGCGTCATCATTTGTATTCGTTATGATATGAACTTCTATTTCCCCGCTTTGACGTGTGATTTCATCAGTTAAACTTCTTATGAATAATGATTTCCAGCGCGGACGAATGCGCATGCCAATGACAATCCGTGTAATATTCTGTTCGTGTGCGAAATCCATAATTTCTTTAATGACATCAAATCCAGTTAGAATTTTTGTTTCCGCACCTAATTGTTCGGCTAAACGTAAATTTTGTATGGCACTGTTGCGTTGTTCTTCTTCCAATTTGATACGCGGAGTATCAACATGTACAGCAATCCATTCTGCTTGTAAATTAGCGGCCATACGGCGTCCAACGCGAATCAATTTAATTGACTCTGATCTTGCTCCAACACAAACTAATATTTTTTCTTTGGTTGGCCATATGTGTCTAATGCCTTGATCTTGACGATATAAAAGCACTTGGCTGCCAACACGTTGTGCGGTTGTGCGTAAAGCCAATTCTCGTAATGCAATTAAGTTGCCTTTGCGGAAAAAATTTTCTGCGGCTAATTCTGCTTGTTGTGGGAAATAAACTTTTCCATCTTGTAATCGTTTTAAAAGATCTTCTGGTGCTAAGTCAACTAATTCGATAGTATCGGCTAATTCTAACATGGAATCCGGCACAGTTTCTTTGACATGTGCGTGTATGATTTGCGAAACAATATCGTTAAGACTTTCCACATGTTGAATATTAAGTGTTGTATAAACGTCAATGCCACGATCGAGAATTTCTTTGATATCTTGCCAGCGTTTTGCGTGACGTAAATCAGGAATATTAGTGTGCGCCATCTCATCTACTAATATAAGGCCTGGATTTCGTTTTAATGCGGCATCTAAATCAAATTCTGTTAACTGTTTGCCGCGGTATTCAACTTGTTGTCTAGGTAATACTTCAAAATTTTTTATGAGTGAATTAATTTCTTCGCGGCCATGTGATTCGACAATACCGATTACAACATCTAAGCCTTGCGTGCGTTTTGCAATGGCATCTTGTAGCATAGTATAAGTTTTACCTACACCAGGAGCCGCACCTAAATAAATTTTTAATCTACCACGTTGTTGCTGTCGTTCTTCTTCTTGAACTTTTTTTAATAATTTTTCAGGATTCGGACGTTGTTCTGGCATGATGTTTCCTAATTATCTAAAGCAAGATTCAATTTTAAAACGTTCACACGCGGTTCACCCAACATACCCAATGTACGTGGCTCGATGGCATCTTCTATCAGTTTTTGTATGATGAGTTCTTGTATATGACGTGCTTTCGCAATTCGTGGTACTTGATACATTGCTGCTAGCGGGCTAATTTCAGGATCTAAACCACTTGCGGATGATGTTACCAAGTCAATGGGTATCAGATCGGAATTTTTCGGATCACTTTTTTTCAGTATATCAATTCTGCTTTGTACTGCTGTAAATAAATCAGGATTAGAAGGCCCTAGATTTGAGCCAGATGAATTTTCTGCATTGTATGGAAAGGGGGAGGTTGCAGATGGGCGACCCCAGAAATATTTCGGGTCTGTGAATGATTGGCCTATTAATAATGATCCTGTTGCTGTGCCATTCTTCATAATTAAACTACCATTTGCTTGCCATGAAAATAAAAATTGCGCTACTCCAGTTACAATGGCGGGATAAATTAAGCCTGTTAAAACAGTAAAAAGCAGCAGTAAAATAACTGCAGTTTTGATTTGCTCTATTGCTTTAGATAACATAATTTTTTCCTTAAGCTAAACCTAAAACCATCAAGATTAAATCAATTAGCTTTATCCCAATGAATGGCACAATTAATCCACCTATTCCATAAATGAGGACATTGCTGCGTAATAAACGCGATGCTGATTCAGGTTTATATTTCACACCTCGTAAAGCAAGTGGAATTAAAAAAATAATGACTAATGCATTGAAAATCACAGCCGACATGATTGCGCTTTGCGGTGTTGTCAGATGCATAATATCCAGCATTTTCAGCGCAGGATAGGTTCCAGCAAATGCAGCAGGTAAAATTGCAAAATATTTTGCAACGTCATTTGCAATACTAAATGTACTGAGGGCACCACGAGTCATGAGTAATTGTTTTCCGATTTCGACAACTTCTAGAAGTTTTGTAGGATTGGAATCTAAATCAACTAAATTCCCCGCTTCTTTTGCTGCCTGTGTTCCGGTATTCATTGCAACGGCAACATCGGCTTGAGCAAGTGCTGGCGCATCATTTGTTCCATCACCAGTCATTGCAACTAAACGTCCTTCTGCTTGCAGCCGCAAGATCATAATCAGTTTGTCTTCTGGTTTTGCATTGGCAAGAAAATCATCGACACCGGCTTCAGCTGCAATCGCTGCTGCAGTGAGAGGATTATCGCCTGTCACCATAATGGTTTTAATTCCCATCTGCCGCAATTGGGCGAAGCGCTCACGAATACCGCCTTTAACAATATCTTTTAGATGTATGACACCTAATACTTTTGCGCCTTCAGCAACGACTAGTGGTGTACCACCTCTGCGAGCTATATCGGTTACTGTTTTTTGCACGGAGATTGGATAAGTGCCGCCAGCTTCTTTCACATAGGCTTCAACCGCTTGCTCAGCACCTTTTCGAATTTGTCTGCCAGGTAAATTCGCGCCACTCATGCGCGTTTGTGCAGTGAAAGGTATAAATGTCGCACCTAATTCTGAAATGTCACGCCCGCGTAATCCATATTTTTCTTTTGCTAAAATAACAATGCTACGGCCTTCAGGCGTTTCATCAGCGAGCGATGCAAGTTGTGCTGCATCGGCAAGATCATCAATAGAAATATTTTCCGCAGGAATAAACTCAGTGGCTTGTCGGTTGCCTAAAGTGATTGTGCCGGTTTTATCAAGTATTAATACGTCAATATCTCCAGCCGCTTCAACGGCACGACCCGATAAAGCAATAACATTGGCTTGAATCATGCGATCCATTCCGGCAATACCAATCGCAGAAAGTAATCCACCAATAGTTGTTGGTGCAAGACAAACAAATAATGCAACCAATACCGTAATGGGTACAACGGTTCCTAGATGCGCTGTTTTAACACTATAAATAGAGAAAGGTAGCAGTGAAGCGCACACGAATAAAAAAACCAACGTGAGAGCTGCTAAGAGAATCGTAAGCGCAAGTTCGTTGGGTGTTTTTTGACGTTTTGCACCTTCAACTAATGAAATCATTCTATCTAAAAAGGTTTCTCCAGGATTGGCTGTAATGCGTATGATTAACCAGTCTGAAATGATTTGTGTTCCACCAGTGACACTGCTGCGATCACCACCGCTTTCACGAATAACGGGAGCACTTTCACCCGTAATGGCGCCTTCATTGACAGATGCAACGCCTTCAACAACTTCACCATCGCTTGGGATATAATCACCTGCTTCAACAAGTACAATATCGCCTTCGCATAATTCTGCGGATTGAACTAAAGTGACTTTGGCGTTGCGTTTGGCTTTAGATAATTTTTTTGCTTGAATCTCACGGCGCGATTTACGCAATGCTTGTGCTTGTGCCTTACCGCGCCCCTCAGCCATTGCTTCCGCAAAATTTGCAAAAAGTAGCGTAAACCAAAGCCATAAGGCAACACTTGAAATAAAAGCTGCACTTGCTTCACCGACAGCAACGATAGCTTGAATAAAGAGTCCGGTTGTTAACAAAGCACCCATATACACAGTGAACATGACGGGATTGCGAATTTGGTGTCTGGGTGATAATTTTAAAAATGAATCACGAATCGCAAATTTTAAAATTTCAAAATCCCATAATGAAATTTTAGTGGCCATACTGCCTCCACAACATAAGATGTTCGACGATAGGGCCCAATGCAAGTGCAGGAAGAAATGAAAGAGCGCCCAAAATCAGTGTTACGGCAATCAGCAGACAAAGAAACAACGGGGTATGTGTTGGCAATGTACCCAATGTACTTGGAATAATAGTTTTACGCACGAGAGATCCTGCAATGGCAAGTGTTGGAATAGCGATCCAGAAACGCGTGAATAACATTTCGATGGCACCAGCAATATTGTAAAACGGTGTATTTGCATTTAATCCTGCAAATGCGCTGCCATTATTATTTCCCATTGAAGTGAAGGCATATAAAATCTCAGTAAATCCATGTGCGCCGGTATTGGCAATACTGGATGTTCCCATGACAGTCACGCAACCGATGGCAGTTAAAACCAATACGAAAAGCGGCATTAACAATACCGTCATGGATGCCATTTTCATTTCATAGGGTTCAATCTTTTTACCCAAATACTCCGGCGTTCTACCCACCATTAATCCAGCAACAAATACCGTCATAATCACTATCATTAACATGCCATATAAACCTGAACCCACACCGCCAAATACTACTTCACCTAAGTGCATCAACCACAAGGGCATCAAGCCTCCAATAGGTGTAAATGAATCTAACATGGCATTGACAGAACCATTTCCTGTTGCGGTCGCTGCAATTGCCCATAGCGCAGAATTCGCGATACCAAATCGAGTTTCTTTACCTTCCATATTGCCGCCAGGATATAAATGTGGTTCTGCAATTTGATCAATACCCATCTGCGTAAATGCAGGATTGCCTTGTTGCTCTGCAAAAAATGTAATGCCAACACAAGGTAAAAACATAATGAGCATAGCAGCAAGTAGAATCCAACCTTGGCGTGTGTCATTAATCATAGAGCCAAACGTATAACAGAGTGCTGCAGGAATCAGTAAAATAGCAAGCATCTCTAGAAAATTAGAAAGTGGTGTAGGATTTTCAAAAGGATGCGCAGAGTTAGCATTGAAAAATCCGCCGCCATTTGTGCCTAATTGTTTAATCGCAATTTGTGATGCAACAGGACCCATGGGAATGACTTGCTGTGTTGAACTCACAGTTTCTATTTCAGGATTACCTTTTGCGTCATTAATATTATTCCCATGAGCATCCAGTTTAGGTTGTGAATACGTTATGGGTTGTACCAGATTTATTTTTTGATACGGTTTAAAATTTTGAATGACGCCTTGAGAAGAGAGTGCAATTGCAAAAATGACAGAGAGGGGCAGCAATATGTAAAGTGTACCACGCACTATATCCACCCAGAAGTTTCCTAGTTTAGTTGCGCCATTGCGCACGAGACCTCGTATTAACGCCATCAATAAACACATACCGGTTGTTGCGGAAAGAAAATTTTGCACCGTGAGCGCGAGCATTTGTGTTAAATAACTTAATGTATTTTCTCCGCCATAAGCCTGCCAATCAGTATTGGTAATGAAACTGACAGCAGTATTCAAAGATAAATCAGGAGGAACGCCAGGAAACGCTTGTGGATTCAATGGCAGATGTGCCTGGAATCGTTGTATTAGATAAACTAACAGTATTCCGCAGGCATTAAAAATCAGCATAGCGGATAAATAGCTTTTCCATACCATTTCTTTTTCTGGATTGACACAGGCAATACGATAAAACAATCGCTCAATAGGGCTTAATATTTTATCTAACCCGCAGGATTTGCCTTCATATACTCGTGCCATATACCAGCCTAATGGTTTTACGAGTATAAGAATAATTAATAGATATAAACCAATCTGATATAGACCATTCCCTGTCATTAGGAATCCTTTCCCTAAAATAATTCTGGTTTAAACAATACCACTAATAAATAAATGAATAAACTGAATGTAATAAGACCACAAATTAAATAAAGGATCATTATTCACTCCGTGATAGCGAATCAAAAAAGCGGATTAAGACGAAACAAAGGCTGAAAAAAACTAACGTACCGAGTATGTAAATAAGATCTGCCATGATAGATTCCCTCCTTACCCATGTTTCCGATTATCTAGCAAACCCTGTGGAATCACAAACTATATATGTGATAATGTTGTGCATTATGTATAAATGTATAAAAGGACTTTTCTATGCTATTTACCCGATTTTTTGTTGGTTTAATCGGTTGTTTATTTTCTTTTAGTATTTTTGCAGCAGAAGATACAGACCATGATGTGCGTAAAATCGCAGAAAAAGGCACTGTTGCGCTGACGTTTGATGATGGTCCAAACCCTATTTATACTCCGCAAATTCTCGCGATTTTAAAAAAATATAATATTAAAGCGACATTTTTCATGGTAGGTATGAATGCCAAGCTCTATCCTGATATCGTAAAGCAAGTGCTAGCAGATGGTCATGCAATTAATAACCACTCGCAGACACATCCTATGCTGACTAAATTGAATGATCAGCAATTACAGACAGAAGTTGAAATGCCTTCTGTGATTATCTACAAAATCATTGGCAAAAAACCAGTTTGTTTACGCTATCCTTATGGAGCATCTAATCAACATGTCAGAGATGTTATTAGAGAAAATGGTATGACACCAGTACCCATGGGCTTCAACTCTTTTGATTATAATCGACCCGGCGTTGATAAAATTGTAAGTTGGGTTTTGAAAAATGCGTATTCAGGCCAAGTTTTTTTAATGCATGATGGATTTGCTAAGCGTGAGCAAACAGTTGCTGCTTTACCGCAAATTATTGAAGGCATTAAAAAGAAAGGTCTAGGCTTTAGTCAGATTTGTGTGGATTAAGTTATTATGACAACCAGTGAAGTATGGTTAGCTAAGCTAATTTCATTTGATACGACATCGCGTAATTCAAATTTAGCATTGATTCATAGTATCCAAGAATGGTTATCCAGTCACGGTATTGTGTCACAACTCACTTATGATTCGAGCGGGCAAAAAGCTAACTTATTTGCAACCATGCCCGCACATAATGGCACAGTGCAAGGTGGCATGGTTTTATCAGGCCATACAGATGTTGTACCGGTTGATGGACAGAAATGGGATACTGACCCTTTTAAAGCAATAGAAAAAGCAGGTCGTATTTATGGTCGTGGTGCTAGCGATATGAAAGGATTTATTGCTGTCATCTTGGCATTATTACCAGAGTTTCATAAGCTTCGTTTAGAGAAACCATTACATTTTGCTTTTTCTTATGATGAAGAAATAGGGTGTAATGGTGCTCCGCATTTAATTGCAGATATGCAAAAAAGAGGAATTAAACCCGATGCATGTATTGTTGGCGAACCGACTGAAATGCGTCCAGTGACAGCTCACAAAGGCATCAGTGTGTTTAAAGTGAATGCGCGTGGATTGGCTACGCATTCTTCATTGACGCCACAAGGTTGTAACGCGATAGATTATGCGGCAAGTTTGGTTTGTTATATACGTGAGTTGGCTAATAAACTTCGTAAAGACGGGCCATTTGATGAATTCTATGATGTTCCATTTACCAGTATTTCAACCAATATGGCGCAAGGTGGAAATGCAATCAATACAGTGCCGGCATCTTGTGAATTTTTATTTGAAATACGCAATTTACCTGCGACGAGCCCACAAAAATTGCTAGAACAAATTAAGTATTATATTCAAACTGATTTATTACCTAAAATGCAGAGTGAATATTTAAAAGCATCAATTGACGTTGATCTAATAGCACAAGCACCAGGATTAGAAACCTCTGAGCAAACTGACGTTATTCAATTAGCGCGCTTATTAACTAATGAAAAAGCCATTCATAAAGTGGCGTATGCGACTGAAGCAGGGTTGTTTCATAATGCAGGTATTGCAACGATTGTGTGCGGCCCCGGCAGTATTGAGCAAGCGCATAGAGCAAATGAATTTATTGCAATAGAACAGTTGAGATTATGTGAGGCGTTTTTGCGCCGCTTGGTAAAATAATTTATTGGAGAATCAACTATATGGATCTTTCCGCAATTAATCAAAAAATTAAAGAGATAAAACGGAAAAATGAACCCTATCAACTCCAGGAAAAAAACACTTTATCAGACCCCTTTGAACAATTTATTTATTGGTTTGATGAAGAATTGCATTCTGCAATTTATGATCCATCAGCAATGGTAGTTGCTTCAGTTGATGCCAATGGTCGTCCAGATGCGCGAGTTGTTTTATTAAAAGAATTAGAAATGCATAAATTTATTTTCTATACCAACTATAAAAGTAACAAAGCCAAACAATTTGAAAAAAATAATATAATAGCTATTAATTTTTATTGGCCGAACTATGCGCGTCAAGTACGTATTCGTGGACATATCAAAAAAGTGGATAGAAGTAAAAGCGAAGAATATTTTGCGACACGTCCAAGAGAAACTCAGCTAACAACGCATGCTAGCATTCAAAGCTCTGTTATAGCGAATAGAGAAACATTAGAGAATGCTATCAAAGAATATGCCAATCAATTTTCCGGAACAGATGTTCCCTGTCCAGAATATTGGGGAGGGTATGAAGTGGCGCCTATTGAGTATGAATTTTTTCAAGGTCGTAGTTGGCGCATGCATGATAGATTATTTTATCAATTAGAAAATAAACAATGGAAGATGACTAGGCTTGCACCGTAAGTTCGAGTGTAGGTGCTTTTGCCCGCCCTACACTTTCTCTGTAATAAATAATGGTAAAGAGAACTTGAATGCAATATCCAAAAGATGATTATCAAAAAAGGAAATAAAATGTTCGGTTCAATTTTTTCAGGTTGAGAAAATCTATTGAATAAGATGTCAGCGTCAAAGCCTCACCCTATCATCTCACTTAAATCTAGCTGCTCATTTTCATTTTTTCACTGCAAATAGAATCATGTGGTTAGTCCATAATTTCGTAAGCGTCAATTACATCTTCTCCGACACATTAATCCCCAATAAACTCAAACCGGATTTTAATGTGCGCGCAGTAAGATCACATAATAATAAACGGCTATTGCTATTAGGATCATTTAAGACTGGGCAATGTTCATAGAAACGATGAAATGTTCCAGCAAGATCATATAAATAGTCACACAGTGAATGCAGGTTTAAATTTTGTGTGATGGAATCAATAACATCTGGAAATTCAGAAATTTTAATACTGAGAGTATGTTCAATGGGTGCCGATAGATGAATAGCTTCTTGTTTGACCGTAGCTAAATCAATATTTCCTTTTCTAAAAATAGAGAAAATACGTACATAAGCATTCTGTAAATAGGGTGCTGTATTACCATCAAATGCCAGCATTTTTTCCCAGCTAAATACATAATCTTTTATTTTGTCGCCACGTAAGTCAGCATATTTTAGTGCGCCTATGCCAACAGTGCGTGCGATTTGTGATAATTCTTCTGGAGCAAGTTCTGGATGTTTTTGAGAAATAACTTCTGCAGCACGTTTTTCTGCTTCATCTAATAAGTCATTTAATTTAACCGCTTCACCACTACGTGTTTTAAAGGGTTTATGATTTTCACCTAAAACAGCTCCATAGGCGACATGCTCCAGTTGTGTATTTTCATGTACCCAATTCGCTTTGTTAGCAGCAGCAAACAGCATGGAAAAATGTTGTTTTTGCCTAGCATCAACCACATAAATCACTCTACGCGCATTTAATTTCCCAATGCGGTATTTTATTGCGGCGAGATCTGTTGTTGCATATAAATATCCACCGTCACTTTTGCGAATCAGAAAGGGTAATGGTTTTCCATCAGGATCAACAAAGCCATCAAGGAAAATAACCAGAGCACCGGCATCTATGCTAGCTATATTACGTTCTTCTAAATCTTTAACTAAATCGGTGAGCATATCGTTATAAAAACTTTCGCCAGAAGCATCTGCTTCAGTCAATAATATACCGAGTTTTTTATAAACTAGGTGAAAGTGATGTTTGCTTTCGTCAACTAATTGTTGCCAGATTGCTCGTGATGTTTCCTCACCGCTTTGTAAAGTCACTACACGTGAGCGTGCTCTATCAGCAAAATTGGCATCTTCATCAAAACGTTGTTTTGCTTTTCTGTATAAAGTATTTAAATCGCTATAAGAATGTAGTTGATTAGGTTGCCAGCCGATATCAATGAGATATTCAATTAACATACCGAATTGTGTGCCCCAATCACCTAAGTGATTTTGGCGAATGACTTTATGACCAGTAAAATCTAATAAACGTACGATAGCGTCACCAATAATGGCTGAACGTAAATGCCCAACATGCATTTCTTTGGCAACGTTCGCACCACCATAATCCACTACGGTGGTTTGTGGTGTTGATACTTTATTGACGCCTAATCTGTCGTCAGTAATGAGTTGCTGCAAATGATGTTCTAAAAAATCATCGGTAAGTGTGATGTTAATGAATCCGGGACCGGAGGGTTCCAGTTTCTGAAAAATGGATTGTGAGGGCAATGCTTCGATAACAGATTTTGCTATATCAATAGGCTTTTTTTGTAACTGTTTTGCTAGGCGCAAAGCAAAATTAGCTTGATAGTCGCCAAACTCTGGGCGGCCAGCCAGTTGAATGAATGGGTCAATATCCAGACCAAAGGCTGAATGAATAGCGGTTTTAAATAGATTAGTCAGTGTATTTTTAATACTAGTCATAAATTGTTTGCCTTGCAGGGAATCAGAGCGTGCAGATAAATTACCACAGATTAGCGTATTTTGCTCACTTCACGCAATTGTTCGCGAGTTTCTGGAAAGAGTAAATTCTTTTTTATTTTATTCATGACGCATAAGATGATTGCGAGGCAGCACAGATTAACAATGATGAGTATGAATAATGAAATTTGCCAGCTGAGTTGTAGCGAGACTAAATACATAAATAACATGGCTAGAATGCCTAGCCATGTTGTTGCAAATAAAACTCCGGCAAGTAACGATAGGATGATGATAACAATTAAACTTCTTCCCGCTAATTTTGCTTCATAACCTGCAAGCGTTACCACCTTTCCGATTAAGCTGAATAAGGTTGGAACTAGTACTAAAAGCTTAAAAAGAACTTTAGTCAGCGAATGCTTTTTTTTTGACATATCACCATCCTAGGTTTTATTTCTTTCTATTACCACGCAGAAGAAATCCCATGACTAATCCAGAGAGCAAGGCTATGCCTACGGATTTAATCGGTTTGTTAAGGATATAGTCAGAGACAGTTTCTTTTGCATCGGTGGATTTTTCTTTTACGTTTTCTATGGAGTCAGACCACATTTCTTTTGCTTTACCGTGCATGTCCTTAGCTGTGTCAAACAATGCGCTTTTAATTTTTTCTAGATCTGCGGAGATATCGTGTTCGTTATGATTGCGATGCTTGGTTGTGTTTTTATACATGACGTTTCCCCTCGTTTTTATTCAATAATAATGACTAAAAGGTGTAGAGAAGACATAAGATATTATAACTTATTTAGCTCCCATAAGGCTTAAATTTCATAACTAATTGATTATAATAGATTTTAATGAGTAAAATCACTTTACTGGTTGCGTATAATTAATAGATGCGTTTGGCCGCAATAAATGCTAATATTTCGTACGCGTCACGAAGTCATTTATTTGTCCCCTTCATGTAAGAGGACAAGACGATAGTCGGGGCGTATTTTTTAAATTTTAAAAGGTTAATAAGTTATGTCAGCACGTGAAAAAGGAACCGTTAAATGGTTCAACAATAGTAAAGGGTTTGGCTTTATTCAAAGAGATCAAGGTGAAGATGTGTTTGTTCACTTTAAGTCTATCGTCGGTACTGGTTACCGTTCTTTAGAAGAAGGACAACGCGTAGAGTTCACTGTTACTCAAGGTCAGAAAGGTCTTCAAGCTGAAGATGTTTCTGTTGTTGAATAACAACGGAAGCTTTTCCGTCCTCGATATGGCTTGATCAAACATAATTTTATT
>Ga0206827_1103_pt1 | contig 17765 bp, 24 predicted proteins | sample Alteio_BWOrgCont_77_FD_152852 | JGI IMG/M metagenome (GOLD analysis project Ga0206827, IMG submission 152852) | Enriched cells from forest soil in Barre Woods Harvard Forest LTER site, Petersham, Massachusetts, United States -... | ecosystem: Environmental > Terrestrial > Soil > Temperate forest >...
TCGCATGGGACGTCGAACTCCAGGACGGCCACCGCCGAATCGGGCACGTCGGCATCACCGGCACGCAGATCACGCGCTACCCGGACGACAAACTGACCGTGATCGTGCTGCACAATCTCGGCACATGGGCCACGCCCGAAACGGCAGGCGCCAAGCCGTGGGGATTGACGGTTCGCATCGCTGAATTCTATCTGCCGGAGTTGGGCGGGAAATGAACGCGTCACAATCCGCGACGGGTTGCGCGGATCGGCTTGACGCAAAGTTCCGTGGGGAACCCGGGTAACGAATTATTTGGTTCCATCCCGGGCAAAGCGGGACCCATGAGGCTCCAGGAATTTCACCTCAGTTATTAACCGCAACGGCTCGCCCCAGCGCTGCGGAATCAATTCTTGACCGAAGAGAGTGCGGAGAAGCGTTTGGGCGATTACGGCGCACGCTCTAGTCGCTGCTTCCACCGCTATTCCTTTGCTTTTAAGCGGCGATTTAAGTCGCGCCGAGCATGTTCGGCGCGCCTGAATATCTCGTCCGGCGCGCGCTCAAATAGTGCTCTATCTTTATATTTACGATACCATACGGCGATTGCGAATACGTGTGGGCTCATTTGACTAAAGTCGGCAATTCTTCTGTCTTTCCAAATTTGCTTCATGCCGGGAGTTTGCCGGTACTTCCCTTCAATGGTCTGTTTTTGCAAGTCGCGCGCATCATGCCGGTTCAACTTGCGAATGATTCGTGCGCAAACAGCAAACGTCTTACCGGTCGTCTGTTGCCATGTGCGAAGCTTGTTTCGCTCTTCCGTGGTCAGGGAGTGATTGCCGTGCCATCGATCGATGCCAGATTCCTTCTTGAACTTGGAAAGTCCCTTGTTGAATTCGCGAATACGCTTTACATCGTGCGCAACTTTCATCGCTTGCCCCGCAAACCACAAGCTCATTGTTTTCGACGAAAAACCGGACAGGGAACTGAGAATAGACCCGAGAAACTTGAAACTGCCGCCGTCAACAGCCTTCAAAGCCCCGATCAGACAGACGGAATCCACGAACGTGTGCTTGAACTGAGAGTTCATTTCGAACTGGGGAAAGTCCAATTTTAGCAAGTACGCGACATTTTTGTTTGACGTCTGCGAACGCAAAGCAGGCGATAGATGGATTTGACGCCGCTCATCGTTTTCGAAAATCCAATCCGCCAACGGGCGCACAGCCTCGTGAAAAGCTCTTTGATCTTCGCAGGTCGCGCGTTTTGTGCGACAAATTCGATCAATTCTGTTCACGAGCGAGGGCAGTAACTCCAAGACAGCGCTTCGAACAAGATCGAGTTGCGGACTCGCCAAAACCGGCCTCAATGCGGCCGCACCTTCAACGACCTTATCCACAAGGACCCGCTCATTGCTTCTGCCCAATTCGTCGAAATAGTCCGGATCGGCCCACTCGCTCTCGTCACAGACATCCACCCATTGAATGCGCAAGAGTGCTCGGGTAAAGGGATGACTCTGGACGCAGAGATACGCGGCCAACTCGGCGCCGAGCAGGTTTGGAGTAAAAACATTCGCGCTTGAATGATTCAGAACTTCCAGCACAAGAAACGCGCCAATAAAGCCGAGCGGTTGCTGATGGTGTCCGAATTCGCCGTCAGAGGGCTTCTCCAAGAGCCATTCTGAAAACTGCGCCACTATCTCCAAATCGCGCGATTCGGTCGGCATTCGCCGCCGGCCCCCTGCGCATAACGCCTCTATCATTTGCTGTGGATCGGCCATTTCTACGCCCTCAAAAACTCGGGACAATAATTTTAACATCGGTCTCTATCGTCGCAAGTTTAAATATAGGATAATAGTGTCATATAGGGTTGGCAATGGGTAAAGGAGATGAAATTCATGGGCAACAAGTCGAAAATCGAATGGACGGACAACACGTTCAACCTCGTTCACGGATGCGTCAAGGTTTCGGAGGCGTGCCAGCACTGCTATGCCGAACTCTGGGATAGCCGCCACCTCTATAGCGGTGAATCCCACTGGGGGGTTGGGACATCGCGTCTCAAAATGTCAGAGTCCTATTGGGAACAACCGCTCGCATGGAATCGCAAGGCCCTACGCGCCGGTGTCACGACCAAAGTTTTCTGCTCCAGCATGTGCGACGTGTTCGAGGATCACCCGACGGTGGCCGGTGAGCGCCAGAAACTTTGGCCGCTGATTGAAAGCACGCCCCAATTGATCTGGCAACTGTTGACCAAGCGCCCAGAGAACATCATGGCGATGATTCCCGCGGCCTGGGCCAATAATGGGCTCCCAAAAAACGTCTGGGCGATGGCCTCGACCGAGAACCAAGCCCGGTTCGACGAGCGCGTGAATCATCTTCGCCATGTTCCGGCAAGAGTTCTTGGCTTTTCTTGTGAGCCACTTTTGTCAGCGATCGATTTCAAAATATCGTTGGACAGGCTTGATCCAAAGCGCTTCTGGGTCATAGCCGGCGGCGAAAGTTCAAATAGCTCTGAAAAATGCCGCCCGACGAAACACGAATGGTTTTCTGGACTCAGGAACCAGTGTGTCGCGCGCGACATTGCGTTCTTCTTCAAACAGTGGGGAAACTGCCATGAGGACGGCGTTTACACGCGCGACAAGTCCTACAGAATTCTGGATGACAAAACCTGGGACCAGTTCCCTGACAATTAGAGCAAGTTAAACCTGCTCGACGAATTTCAATCGACGGTGGATTGCACCGTCAAAATCAAGGAGGTGGCCAATGAGTAAGGAAACAAAAACTACCAAAGGGACGAACGTCGTCCCCGCAGACGAGCTGTTGAACTTGCGCAAGGTCGATTATGCAGGATGCCTCTACTCGAAGGACGAGTATGTCGGGATGGTCGACCAATTTTTCTGCGCGCCGGTGTTCATGTCGAGTCGCGCCTTTGATTCGCACGTCAAGACCGGACTTCCTGGGCTTTGGGACGTGCTCTTGATGTCGCACGTGTCTCCCGGAAAGACGCAGAACGACGACTTTGGGTATGTCTTCGAGTTCTATGCCGCTAATGAGAAGAAGCAGCGCGACGTGGCGAAGTTCCTGAGGGTCGAGCGGTTCCGGTATGGCGTGGCCATCATAATGCCCAGCGAGCGAATCGGTCATCCTTGCGCCGCGAACTTGGCGCGGATGGAGACGGAGTGCCGCGAGTACTTCAGGGAGATGCAGAATGAATACGGCGAATGAATCAGCAACATCCGAATCAGAATGGCAGAAGGCACGGCGCACTCTTTCTGACGAGACTGAGCCGCGTTACGCAGCCGTTTTTAGCCTAGTCGAGGATCATCTTCCGACATTGGCGCCAGAAGTAGTCAAGGACTTCGAAAACTTTTGCGCCGACCGGAATCGACGAGCAATTCAATCCGCCGCGCATCAACTGATCGCGGCTGGCGACAGTCGCGTCGTCGTACACGCCCTGGCTCGGGAACTCGACCTGGCGACAAGTTCCTTGTTACTATCGTACAGGGTTGACTATGTCACGCCCCACCGAGGTGGGGTGTGGGCGAAGCGTTCGAATTGGAATCCGGCAGAAAAATTGATATTTAGTCGGTCAATGGACAGACTTGAATGGCTCTTAGGCACAAATCTTCCCCGCGTTCGCGGTGTGGACTGGGACGAACTCGCGCTCAATCGGATCAAGCTGGCGCAGAACGTGCCCAACGGGCTTCCCTGTATAGTTGAAGAGCTTCGCGAGCGAATCCGCACGCACTTGGAGCTAATTCACTTGGCCGACATCGTTCAGGATCAACCACCGGACGGTGAGGAATCGTTGGAGTGTAGCAGGGACGTATCGGCACATCTATCTGTTCATACAAAAGCGCCGCAAAAACCAACACCAATTATCTGGTTGAATACCATCGAAAAGTGTAAGAAGGCACGCATTATCTGGACGGAGGTTCAAAATCTCCTGGCGCGTCAATCGGAGTTCACCGAGGCCAAACTGGTCAAAGCATGCGAGAACTTGGCCGCGCAAAATAAATGCGGTAGAATGCCGGTCAGAATCCTGCTCAGCCACGCGTTGTCCAAAGGACAATTGAGACGCTGCCTCGTCGGTAACACTGGTCGTAGGTTCAAATATGCCTATCCAATGTAATTGGATATTTTTTGGATAAGTATCCAAACACTTACCATTTGCGAAACAATTAAAATCATTTATCTTACTTTTTGGCTGAATCATGAGGAGGCAAGTAGATGTCGGAAATCATGCTGTCCTATCACAAGAGTGTTTTGCCGAACAAGATGATACAAACGAAGCGCCGCGAAAGACGCGAAGCTTCGCTCGAATCGATTCGGACGTTGTGCGAAGTTCGGACGTTTTTTCTCCGATTGGATAAGGCGGGAGTAGTTTTTCACCCGGACTATTCATTTAAGAGCATTTTGAAGGTCGATTCGGGGCTGGCTCACTACACCGATGCCGAAGCGCGCCACCTCGACCACCTCATGGAAGAGGCGCAAGAAACATGTCGGCGGTGTGGCGTGGATATTTATTCGTTCAGTTTGGGCGTGGTTGATCGCTCAAACGCGCCCGTTGCGGTGCCGCTGATACCAAAAAAGAAAAGTGCCGCAACCGCCGGACGCGGAACGAATGGTTTCTGAACTGTGCCTGAAAAGGGAGACGCGCCCACCGGCAAGGGCAGGAAGTGCAGTTAGGAAGGAGGAAGCGTTTCGACGACGCAGGGTCGTTTTCAAGCCACATTTTTGCGCCTTCGAAGGCGCATGGAAGTGTTGCCACCTGGCAACATACCGAAGTTGGGACAAGCCGTCTGGACGGCGAATTGTTGGAGGCGGTAACCCCTGACGAGCGAGTCAACAAGAAGGAGGTAGCACCATGAGAGAGGCTCCTGAGTACGAGTGCGAAGGTCCGATGTCGTGCCGATTTGAGTCCGGGCCACGCGCTGGCACGTTGATACAGCGCATGACTGTGGGTGGCGTGGCGTTGCGCCACGCGGGTTGGAAATACTCGGCGACCACCGAGCGAGTGACACTCACGCTTGACGACCGCATGGCTATAGAATTAGTGCCATGCAACGGCGGGTGGAAAACCTCCCACGCGGTAGACAGCCCGGAAATCGGACTGTTCATCCAAACATCACTGCGAGCGTGGGCAGACTACGCGACTCGACACGCCGGTGAGTTGCCGAAGTTCTTCTAACGACGGGCATTCATCGCCGGAATGTGTGGCGCCGGTGGTGACAGAAGCGACCGGCTGCGACGGAAGAGGGCTGCGTGCCCAAGGCTATTACGCCAGTAACCACGGGCGCGGTAACAACCGCGCTAGCTAGCGCGCGGTGCATGATCGGATTCACTTTAAATTGAACCATGATAAGGGACACAAATTGGAGGAAGTACTAATGAGTATGGCCGATGTGTTGTTCGATGCTGTGAGAAGTATCCGGCAGTATCAAGAGGATGGATTCGGAGGCGGCCCTAGCCCCACGGGTCCCGAAGTGGAAAGTGTTGTAGTCGCCATGGACGAGCTTCGTGCTTGGATGGACTATTGCGATGACGGCGCATCAATGGACGCATTCCTGAATGCGCCGGCGAAAAGATACCTTAGAGGTCTTGTCAACCCTCCGGGAACCATACGTGAAGTGCTGGCCGGCTTGCGAGCGGACGAGGACGCATACGAACGGGTAGGCGCGTTCGATGCGTTATTGAACGCGGCTAGCGCCATGAGAGACGAGGAATTCGACAGATTTGTCGTAAGATTGGGCGACAGTGAGTTGGGTGATAGATTGGCAGCGGCAAGGGGCAAAATGAAAAAGTAAGAGGTTCGAGTTGCGGGCGAAGTCTGTGTCGTTCGCATCACTTTGCGAATTGGCTTGAGGGCGTCGAGATGTGCTCGGCGCCGATTAGCACGTGGTCGGTGATCGCCTACGTTTGGAGAACGCGGGAGGTCATGAAAGGGGGGTTAGAATGGGGAAGTCACGCAGGAATACTACGCTTCCAATGGCCGAGGTGGAGGAAATCGTTGCCGAAGCTAGAGGCCACAACCCCCGCCTTTTGGATCCGGCGGACTTGCGAGCTGTGGACGGGGGCGTCCTGTCGGGGCTGTCATCGGGAGATTGCACCAAGGCAAAGACTATGAGGAAAAGCACGCGGGCGCTGGAGTTCGTCGCGGCAACCGCAGCAGCGCCTGACACCTCGGAGATGTCGAAGGAAGCGGCAATCGACGAAAGTGCAACACGGGCTAATGATGGAATCTACATCACCAAGCCGCCGGTGCTGTCCGGCGCGCCCGATCACGTCGAGAAAAACGAAACGCCCACGCCGGTTGCGGAAACAATGGTCTCTATCGCGCCCGCGGCAGAGACATCGCCAGAACCGAAGCCCGCGCCAGACGAAGCCGTCGTAACCCCTGCGCTTGTAGCAGTGGAGCGCCCCGAATGCAGCGGGTTTACACACGTATGTAATGCTGACGGCGATAATCCCGTGGTACCTACGCGGATCGAGGACGACGAATTTTTCCAGAGCGCGCCAATTGAGGAGGATGAATTCTTCTGTCCTTCTGTTTCTGTGATGGAGGCTTCGGATTCTTCCGTGGATCTTGGGCCTGCAGACGACTTTCTCGATGGGCCTGCTCCGGCCGAGTCGGATCGAAAACCGGCTCCCAGCGCCACCGACATCGTCGATGTCGAAACGAAGCCAAAGCGATGGCTCAGCAATATGTACGAAGATTTTGTCTTGGACGTTGGCGAATGCGGGGACGCCCCGACCGAGTTCCGGTTGGCGCATCAGGCCTATGAGGCCGTTTTGAAGGCGAAGCGCGAAGCGAGCGCGGAGTTCAAGCGGAGTAAGCGCGCATTGCTCCAGTGGACACGCACCCTGCGCGCATGGGCCGACGAAAGGGGCGAGTGCTTTTCGACGCTCATCCTGCAATTGACCGGACGCAAGACCCAGTCGGCATACAACTACGTGCATGCGCTCCGATTTGCGGAACGCGCCAAGCTGCTGGAGGAAAACGAAGACGGAACGCCGCTTCCCGGGATTCCGGACATCTCAGCAATGGCGGCGGCGGAGTCCGCATTCGGCGCTCATAACGCGACGAAGGCGCATATTCCTGCATTGCAGGCACGCTTGATCAAGGAGGCAAGGGAGACAGGGCGCTTGCCCAGCGTGCGCTCAATTGAGCGGGAAATCAGCGGAACGAATCCGCTCCGGGTGAATTTGGACTGCCGGTTGCGCCACAACGATCCGGACATCGGGGAAGACGCCATGGGGCGCATCGTCATGCGCGGAGTTATGCAGATTCTTCGCGAACTGGCGGACGCGGGGAGCGAAGTCGCGAAGCAGCAACATGACGCGATCGACAAGCGCGTCAAGGCAGAGGAAGCGAAGCGCGATGAGAATATCCGCGGCAGCTACGACCTCGACCCCGACGTGGTCTACGCGAGGGTCCCCATTGAAATCTCCGCCAAGATCGTTTTCACGCCGGACATCGGCGAGACTGGACGCCTCAAGGCAATACAAGTTCGGTGTGAGCGGAACTTGGCGAGAATAGTGGAAAAGTCGGTCAAGGGCCATAGGAAGCGGAAAATCGAGGCCATGCAACGGAACTTCGCAAAGCATGAGGGCAAGATCTACGACAAAAACGGCGATTGGCACTGGAAATGAGCGGGACGGAGGAAAACCATGGGTGCAGACAAAGCAGAACCTACACGGCGAGAACCCGACTGGGATACATACCACTATATCTATGATTCGCTGAAAGAAGGAGCGGATCGCAAAACGCTCCTTTCTTTCTACGACAAACGACTTGACACGCGGGCGAAGAATATCTTACGGCGAGCGCTCCGTGACGGTCCGAGTAGTCTATCCGACCCACAGGTGAAATGCCTCGCTCTTAGCCGCGCGACAATAGTCAGAAGTGACAAGGACAAGCAGCTCGTCGTCGAATCGAATCGTGTCACTAAAGACATACAAAAGATGAACGCGGCCCAACTCGATGAATACCTCAAAGGGTAACTGATTTTTGTAATGCCGAAGACGATCGATTTCCTGAGAGCGAGTTTCGCCATCAAGCGCCGAGTGATTCCGGAATGCTGCCGCACAATCGTGTCGTGAATCAATAAAGTCATCCGCCGTGCATGGGATTGGGCAGCCAGAGTTGGCCATGCATTTTCGCCAGACATTCTTCGACTGTCTGACGGCGTGAAGAAAAGGCTGGAAGATTTAGGACCCAACGTTGGCTCCTAAAGCCGATTTTGAGATACAAGCGGTCAAGGGGGCGACTCTCTTCTCAAAATCATATAGACAACTCTTCCGGCATTTCGGACGGCTCCGCGGCCGGGACTACAGGCTCGAATGCCGGCTCGGCCGGACGCGGTTCGATCGGCGGCAGCCTGTCCAACGTGGCCATCGGCTCGGCTTCGACCGGGAAGAACTTGAAGTCGGGGTCCTTCGTGCCATAGTTGATTATCTCATACCGGACCTTGTGCCGGCTCGTCGCGACTTCAAGCGCTTCCGCGAAGTCGCGCGGCTTGCAATGCCGAACCCGTTGCTGCAGCTCCCGCTTCAGCATCCCCGGCCGTTTGTTGACTGCGGTGACGATCCTGGAAATCAGTTTCTCGGACTCCGACTCCGGCATGTCCCGCATGAACTTCACGAACGACCAGTAATAATGCAGCAGGATTCGTTCGCCGCGTTCCTGAGCCTTCGCCGTGATGATGCCCTTCCTGAGATTCTCGACGGACTCGAACGGGATGGAAAGCAACGGCAGGTAATTCTTGACGTGCCGTTCCATGTCGCCGGCGACCGCATCGGGGAACGAGTGCCTGCTCCACAGGTGCGGATGGGTCTCCACGGAGATGTCCGTCAGCGCACGCGGATGCGAGAACGTGCCCTTGCGGAGCGGGTCTTCGCTCGACGGGATCATCGGGCGCGGGAGCCACGCGTAGTCGCGCCGATAGGCTTCAAGGATCGGCTCGATCCTTGCATGTTGCTTGCCGAACTGTGCCGGAATCCGGGTGAATTCGGCTCGCACGGTGTCGTCCAGCGCGACAAGAGTCCGTGCCAGGAACCCGGTATAGGAAAGCGTCCCGACTCCCGATTCGATGAACAGGTCGGGCTGGCCAAGCGCCAGCACGGACGGGGCCGGGTTGAATATCCGGCACTTCCCCGAACGCTCGGACGAACTCGAAACGACGATGCCGTCGAATGCGTCCGTCAGAACGGGAAGCACCTTCGACTGCCAACTTCGCGGGCATAGGTACGACTGGAGTTCGTTGATGCTCAATAGTCCCCAGGGATTCGGAGCGAAGCCGCCCTTGATGATGGTCTTCTCCGAAGAGTTGTCGATGAAGTCGATGTCGAAGTGGGGAAGGCACTGGACGACGGCGTTCGCGCTCGTCGTCTTTCCAGAGCTCCGCGGCGCGGCGATGATGGCATACATGTTCGGGGCCTTGCCGCGAACCGTGACGGAACGGGAAAGCAGGAGCGATTGGAGCATATAGGCGGCGGTAATGGGCAGGATCGGACGGATGCGTTTGTCGATCTCATGGACTTGCTGCACGAAGGTTCCTATCGCCGTCCCTTGCACCAATTCCATCAATTCTTCGTCGCCCGGCGGGGCGGGCATCTCATGCCGCGCTTCGACTGGGATCGGCTCCGCCATGCGCTTTAGTTTGTCGTCCACGCTCTTGAGCACGGCAGCGAAGGAACTGGGCACTTCCTTCTTTGGCATCCGTTTGACGGGTTCCGCAGGGTCTCTTTGTTCGTTGGATGACCCTTCACTGATCCAATTCAAATCGCCAATTGCGTCTTTCATAGCATGTCCCCTCGGGACGGCCTATGCCGTCCATAATATGTTGAAGGGAGCGAGTGGTTGAAGGAATGACGTGAACCGCGCTGTATGATATGCTTGGATTACGGAGTTCGCTCCCTTATTAAGTTATAGAAAAAGCCGGGCACTGGATATGCTCGGCTTTTTCGTTCCTACTTTTCGACGGAGAAGTGCCTGACCAGGACTTCGCGCATCATGTCCGACGCGGTGTAGTCACGTGCCTGTTCGTATGCCCGTTGTCTCGCGGTCTGCTCAATCAGTGCGAGCATGTCCTTCGGGAGCCGGACGTATGCCGTTACTCCGTTTTCGCACTTGACCCGGCCTTGTTTCTGACTCATGTGCTTGGTCTCCTTTCTTCATCATCAATTCTACAGGTCGAAATGAATTCCTTCGGAATTCTCAAAGATTCCGGGCACAAAATCATGAGTTCTCGGATGTAACCGTTGTAGCCCGTTTGTAGCCAAGCTAGGGCTACACGCAAGTCTGTGGTTCATAAAGGAGTACGTGGCTTGTAGCCCTGTAGCCTTGTTTTGCTGCGGTTGACGGAGTAAGTAGCCTGTAGTAGTAGTTAATAACTATAGTTTTATATATAAATATAAACTCTACTATTTATCCATTCTGACTCTGACACGCGCGCATCGAAATCGGACTACAGGGCTACAAACGGCAGAAAGCCTTATAAAATAAGGCTTTCTGTGTAGCCCTGCTCGGGCTACAGGCGGACTACAAGGTCTAAGTTCTGTAGGAGCACTGACTTCCTAATCGGATACATGTCCTATAGACCGTGCTCGCCGTCTCCGTGGTTCCGTTTTGATGCTGCCGAACATAGGATCGGACGGAATCCGTGTCCACAGGCCGTTTGGCCGAGACTGGCGCCGTGTCAGGCTCAGTTCCGGGTCGTCATTTCCGTCAGGGCGCAAGTTTCTATCTATTTTCTCCGGCATCTGCCGACTATTCAGGTCGGCTAAACATTTTCACGGTCGGACACATCGACTATTAAATAATAAATCGGAGCCGGACAGGACGGCTTCTAATTAGGTAGCCGGAGCCGTCCCCAGTATCAGGCCAGCCCGATGCTGTGCTACGTACGCCGGTAGTTTCAGAGTCAGGACGCCAAGACTTCTGATCTCCCTATACTACACAAAAACGCAAACATTGCGTTCTCCCTGTTACGAAAGTGCCTTCGGGATTCTGAAGGAACGGGATCCGTGCCGAACGGTTCGGCGGACGGCCTCCGTATAATGTTCTTGTCGGAAAAGTTGCAGACACAGACAAGGCAATGAACAGCAGTAGGTCCCGCGGCCGGCTCGGTTCGCTCGAATTTGAGTACGGTCTGCAACCCGTTCCAAACTGACCGGCGCGGAGCCTACTATTTGTCGGAAGGAGAGGTTTCGATGAAGAAGTCATATTTGGTTGCGTTGCACCCGGTGCGCGTCGAAGTCGATGTCGAACATGCGCAGTCGGCTTGGCCGGGCCTGTCTGAACATGAAGCCATCCAGGAGTCGATCGAAGGCGCCCTCAACGCAGTGCGCGAAGAGGCATGGGCCGGCACGGTGGAGTTCGCGCATGAAGACCGGGACGACGACGATGACGGCGGGCCGATCGTGGCCGGGTTCGCCGAGTTGCCTGGCGACTTAGAATATTCGAATATTCGGACATAAATTCAAGCGAGTTAAATACCGCGCCTGAGACTCCAGATTCCAGTGTTTGCGGATGCTCCGTATAATAAACCGTCTGGAGAAGTTGCAGACTCAGACACATAATTGGAATATAGGTACCTCCGTGTTCGCTCGGCTCGCCTGTCTATCAGGCACGGACTGCAACCCGTTCCAAGCTGACGGCACGGAGTCTGCCTATATTCAGAAGGAGACCGAAGTATGAGTAAAACAGCACAGCAGCAAGACAAGAGCATCATCGTGTTCACTCATCCCACCGCGCAGGTCCTGAGCGCAACGAATTACAAGCTGTACAAGCAGCTCGTCGAACGGGCAGTCCAGGCAAGACCCTACGTGACGCAACCCCCGCGGGTGACGTTGGATAATGAAGACTCGTGCTATTACCTGAAGGTGGGTGGCAAAGAAATCGTCATCGCCGATGACGAGTTCGTCTACCTGAAGGCAGACGGCTGGACCCAAGTGATGGAACAGATCAAGGCTCAGGCCGCATAACTAACGCAACAGGTCTCCCGCCTTCATCGGCGGGAGACCACGATAATAAGGAGACGAACAGATGGAACAATTAGAGTTCTTCCAGTTTCGACACTGGCGCAGGGACGGCACGGAATTTCAGGCCGTTCTGAAGGTCGATGGTTTTTACTTTTATGGTTGGGGCAGGACGATAGCAACGGCAGAACAGGACGCCCGCCAAAAGTTGGCTATGTCAGTATAGGTAGCAAGAAGGCTACGGACTGCGCTCCTTCTTCATTCACTTCATCTCGCCGTCCAACGCGCGGCCTGTCGTTGGTCGGTGGAAGAGAATCGAACTGTCTCCGGCCCGCAAATCAACCGGGCGCGAATAGCTGATGCTCGGACATGCAGTATCGAAATTCAGACAATCGATAAACGTTGCAGACGGAGCATGTGGCAGATTTGCCACCGGCTGTTTCTACTTGGTGCTCACGTTTTGGATGCTTGATTTGTCTTCCTATAATCATTTCGACGGATTGATCGTCCGTTGCACAAGAGGGATTTCCAAAACAAACTTTAGTTAGAGTGCCGGACTTAATCAACCCGGCGATACTCCTGCGCAAGGGGCACCCCTCGTCCCCGCGCGGCGTTATGCAGGAGAAATGCAACAAATGGGAAATTGGATTCAAAACAACATAAGGCTCCTCGGACCTGAGCAGGAAATTCTCAGGTTTAGGCGAGCCGTCGTCGGGGATGGCTCTTCAAAAGAGAACAGGTCGCTGTGTCTCGACAATCTTGCTCGACTGGCCTTGCCGGATTACGAGCCCTCGGAGAAAACGAGGTTGGTTTACTGGTTGGTCGATGACGATCCGTTTGATGAGCAGCTCAACATGTACAATGTGTACTCAATGCGCGTTTCGATTGGCAAGTTGTTGTGCATGGCATCGAAGGAATTTCCGGAACTGGCCTTCGACTATTGGTTCTGCGACACATCCTCCGATTGCGGCAACTCGTGGATTTACTATCGCATGAACATCCGCAATGGCGATGTTTCCAATCCGCGCTCAGAGTTTTGTGTCGCGACAGATGATGGAGAGCAGGTGGTCAGAAGCAAGACGACCTTCACCGATGTCGCGGAGTTATTCGACGATAGCGGCGACCCATACGCTCCGCCGTTCCGAGTTCAATGCACGCCTCAAGAATTGCGCAAGGCGCCTCAAAAATTGGTCGCGGTTTCCGAATCGTCCGGGCAAGGCGTCGAAGTGTATGGCATCGACTTCTAATCCAGGTAGTGATAGTAAGGCAGGGAGCCGCCCTTACCGTACGAGCGGCTCCAATTCAAAAAGCGAAAGAGCGATTCGTTGGGAGTTCCCCCTCGATGATGGGGAAGCGAATTGGCTCAATTCCGAGAGCGGGCGCGCCTACAGCGCGCCGAAGAATTCGACGATCTTGATAATCCCGATGAGTTCATCCAGACCATTGATAACGTCGCCCAAATTGACGCCGCCTCTTCCGTTGGCCGCGTTGGTCGCCGTGGTGATGCGCGCGTTCACCATGACGGCGCTGGTCGGGCAGAGGGCCACGGCTCGGCACCAGGATGCCGCGGATGCGATGTACGATGTACGACGTACTGCCGGATTTGTGCCTGCTGACACCCGCCGGCGTAAGAAATCCAGAACATGGCCGCCCGGCTGTTCGGCCGGCTTCGCCTGGCGCTGGCGAACCACACGTTGGCGGTTGCGAAATCGTGCGCCCGCAAGCACGCGAAGCCTTGATTCATGGCACCGTCATACGTCGCGGCGGCATGGGCGCGGCCTGAAAAAGCAAGCGCAAGCACGAAAGCCGCGCCCAGTGTGAGTCGTCCGATTGCGGATGCTGAGTTGAAAATCGTCATTCCGAGTCTCCTTTGCGGTTGAGGTTCGCATAGAGACAGGAGCGGAATGGCGGCGCGCGGAAGGAAAAATGGGAATATTTTCAAAAAGAATGCGCCGTTTGTCACGCAGTTTAACGGCGTTCATCCTCAAGAGGGCGGCCTGAGGAGAATATTTGACACCAGAGCACGAAATGGGTCCGTGACTTCGCGCCAAGAGTCGCCGCCCAGACGCCAGCAAAAAAGGTAATAATAAGGAGCAAGTGCAAAGGGTTAGGGAGTACTGGACGACGGCGCCGACACCACTACCCGAAAACCGACGCTGTAGGAACGATTCCCCGGGGCGTCGTCGTAGCGGTGAGACGCCCGGCAGTAACGGGAATCGCTCAGCCACGAACCGCCGCGCACAACACGCTGGGCACCTATGGTATTGCACGGGTCTGTCGCTGGCAGATTTTCATAATGGAAAGTGTATGCATCCTGACACCACTGATTCACATTTCCATGCATGTCATACAATCCAAACGCATTCGGAACCTTCTGTCCAACGGGATGCGTTTTATACTCTGAGTTTTTTGAGTACCATCCCGCGCGTTCCAAATCTGCTTCGTCGTCGCCTGAATAGAATCGCGTCTTTGTTCCCGCGCGGCAGGCATATTCCCATTGTGCCTCTGTCGGCAATTGAAGTTTCATGTCGCGCGGCAGTTTGGCCTTGACCATTGCATCCAATTTTTCGCAAAAACTCATAGCTTCGTTCCATGAAATTTGTTCTACTGGAAGCTTCGGTCCGCGACCTTGTACATTGATAAAGTTCGATGGATTCGTGTTCATCACCGCTCTGTATTGATCCTGCGTAACCGGATACTTGGCCATGTAAAAAGCGCTGCTGAGCGTTACGTGATGCTGCTTTTGGTCGTCTTTGGGCCATGTTCCTCCATCAGGGCTGCCCATTTCGAAAGTCCCAGCAGGAATCGGCACCAATTCCAGCGTCACATTGTTGCCTAAATCCAGCGTCATTGTATGGTTTGGTTGCGCGGCGGAGGCAGGTTCAATCTTGGCTGCTGGCACCAGTTCAGGATTCTTGTTTGGATTCATTGCGTTGGACGACGGCACCGACACCGCTACCCGAAAACCGCAGGTGCGGTTACCGCTGTCGGGCGAATCGTAGTAGCGGGAAGCCGACCGGCAGCCCGAGGGACCGAATAGATAGCAACCGCCGCGCACAACACGATCGGCACGACGTTGCGTATTAGTATTATTAAAAGGATCTTTTTGCGACAGCTTTTCGTATTCGCTCACATACGCATCCAGGCACCACTGACACACATTTCCGTGCATATCATACAATCCAAACGCGTTCGGGGGAAACGTCCCAACGGCTGTCGTTTTTCTGCGATCCACGCCCTTGACGCCATTTCCATACGTGTAGTCTCCATTGTAATTTGCCTGTTCGGTGCTGATCGTCTCTCCAAAGTAAAACGGCGTATTTGTTCCCGCCCGGCAAGCATACTCCCACTGCGCCTCCGTGGGCAACTGAAGTTTCATTCCGCGCGGAAGTTTAGCCTTCAACAAGGCATCCAGCTTTTCGCAGAATTCCATGGTTTTATTCCATGAAACGAATTCCACGGGATTCATCGGCCCGCCTCCTTGTTCCCTGTTAAAGTGTGACGGATTCGTATCCATTACTGCTTCGTACTGCTCCTGCGTAACCGGATACTTGCCCATGTAAAAAGCCCTGCTGATTGTCACCGTATGTTGTTTTTCATCTTGGATAACTTCCTTTGAATCAGCCGGCCAATAGCCCTTCTTGATCAGCTCGAGTATTTCATTTTGGATAACTTCCTTTTCTCCATGGCTGCCCATTTTGAACGTACCCGGTTTGATCCGCACCAAGTCCATTTTGACGCCACCGGGCAGATCGAGTGTCAGATACTTTTGTGTAGGTCCCAGTTTTTCGAGCAGCGCCTTGGCCTCCGCATCGCCGGGTTTGAACCGAAGAGCTTCGTTGATGGTAGCTTCAGCCTCATGCTCCGCCTCGGGGTTACGCTCGAACTCCGCCACCTTCTTTTTTGCTTCGGTTATCGCAATCTGATAGCGGTTCTCCAATTCTTGTACCTTGCGCGCCGCTTCCACGACCGCTTGTTGAGAACGCCGCATGCTCTCCAATTCTTTATTCGACGCATCGCGGCCCAAGATCGCCGCGGCGTCCCCCGGCAGAAGCGTCAGCGCTTTGTCGAAGGCGTTTTCGGCGTCTTTCCATCGCCGCTCGTCGAGTGCCCGTTGACCTTCCAGTATGAGGGCAGAATAGCTTTGTTTTCGCTGGGCGTTCTCGTATCCCTTCTCTGCCTTAAGTTTGATGTCCATCGGACCGTCCGCGGACTCTTTGCGCACGATTTCGTAGGCATCCAACGCATCGCTATAATTCCGAGCCGAATAAAGCGCATCGGCCGCCGCCAACTGCGACTTGAGTCGGCTGATTGTTTTGCAATTGTCGCGTGCCTCATTTAAGAGAAGTTTGGCGGATTCCTTGATTGGCGACTCGCGAACCCCGAGCGCGTCGAGGCCCGGTTTTAGCGTCGATACCACTACCTCCCAGTTTCCCGACTTTCGGGCGTCACGTGCTTTCCCGGACGCGGTTGCAAATGCGTCCACCAGTTCTCGTTCAACGCGATTGTGTTCGGCTTCTATGCGTCGGCTCTCTTCCGCCTCGCAGGCCAGTGTGTTTTGACGCGTCCGCCACGCATTGAACGCAAAGCACATCGCAACAATGCTTGCGGCTGCAATTGGCCAAACGAGGATGCGTTTATCAAACCTCTTTGCCGCCGGCGTCGCGGCAGCGTGTGCTGGTGCAGACTGAGGCGGGATTTCGCCGGCTGCATTGGTGGCGGCATCGGAATCGGAATCTCGGGTGGGATCTGCAACGGAGTCTGCGGTTTTAGCGCCCGCTTGGCGCAACAAATTCGCCGCACCGACGAGGTCGTGCATCAGCGCCCAATCGAGCGGCCGTAGACCTTGGGTATCCGTCAGATTGACATTGGCGCCGCGCGACAACAACAACTCCATTATACGATGGTTGTTGCTTATAACGGCCCAGAAAAGCACTGTCCAGCCTTCGCCGTCCGTACCGTGGATCCAACCGGGCTGGCTGTTCAGCGACTCTTCGGCGAAACGCTCGTCGCCGTTTTTGATCGCGAAGAAAAAGTCGGCGAGAGTTGCATCCTCCGGTTTGATGTGCGGCTGTTCGGCGGAGTCGGGACGCGCAGAATCCACTCTATCTGCAAACGCAGTTTTCAGCATGGAATAGGCAGCATTGATCTCCTTCATCTTCTCGGTCGCAAGGGCGTACAGCCGCGTATTGCCGATGAAGTGATCGGGGTGCCATTTCTGGGCCATCAGACGATAGGCGGCTTTGACTTCGGCGAGCGTTGCAGCCTGGCTCAAGCCAATAACCTGGAGATAAAACTCAATTTCAGTCATGATGAAATTCTTTTGCGCGTCGAGTTATTATGAGCCTACTTTATCGGAAGGCTGATTAAAGTCAACCAAACAACTCGCAAGTAAAATCAGGGTGTTTCAATTCTATGTTCTGAGAAGACACAAAGTTTCCAAAGGATATGCGGCGTGACGACGAAGGGCTGAAACGGTAGTAACGCGTTTAGTCTTGTGAAGCAAATTTAAAATGATATTGCGACGGTCTGACGGAAGATGCGGCGCAGCACCGGTTCGCACTCCGAGCGCGTAAATGTCGCTGCGCGCGTCGATGCCGAGCGTGCTCATTTCCGCCTGCTCGGGCGACATGTATTCCAATGTGCCGATCAGGGCGCCGGTTTGCGTATACAGCGCGGGCTTTCGGCCATCCTCCTATTCGGCGCTCAGTTGGCGATCGGCGAGAATCATGGATGCGACGGCCGGCATCCTTACAATCGCCAGAAGTGCTCATGCGTCGACTTCCGGCGAAACGAGCCCGGCAGTGCGAGGCC
>Ga0206827_1115_pt1 | contig 17546 bp, 20 predicted proteins | sample Alteio_BWOrgCont_77_FD_152852 | JGI IMG/M metagenome (GOLD analysis project Ga0206827, IMG submission 152852) | Enriched cells from forest soil in Barre Woods Harvard Forest LTER site, Petersham, Massachusetts, United States -... | ecosystem: Environmental > Terrestrial > Soil > Temperate forest >...
CATTTTATGCTTTCGTTCAGGGATAAAACAAAGCAGGACAATTATTTAAGCAGTCAATCACATAGGCTTATGTTAACGGAGTTTTGCAGGGATTATCCGGTTTGGCTGAATTTTGATTTTACTCCGGAGAATATTTTGCCTCTAATAGAAGAGTTTAAACCGTTTGGTATAAACCTGAATGGCAGCCCCGAAGAACGCACAGGTGAAAAAGATTTTGACTATCTTAATTCGATTATTGATTTGCTGGAAACCAATTCTTAATGCTGAAAGACGATGCTTGATCTCAATGAAAGGTATAAAACGATGCTTATTGGAATTATAAAATTCAGTTTTACAGTCCCGGTAGAAGTATGGGCATATGGTAGCAGGGTAAACGGAGGCAGCCATGATGCAAGCGATCTTGATTTGGTTATTAGGAGCGTTGATACAAAACCCATTGATCTAAAAATGATGCGTAATTTCATCGAACGATTAAAGAACAGTAATATTCCCATATTGGTGGAAGCCCGTGATTGGGCTTTGCTGCCTGAAAGTTTTCATAAGCAGATTTTAAAAAACCATGAGCCGCTTTTCCCTGAAAAACAATAAAAAACCCTCCTGGAAGCCAATTCTTCCGGGAGGGTTTTTTATATAACGCACCCGCGCTTTCACATTCTCTTTCCCCTCAAAAGGTGCGCACTATCTATTGATTAAGTAATTTGAAAAGGCTTGTAAGGTCGGGAGTGAGGATTATTTCTGTCCTGCGATTTAAAGCCTTGCCATCCGTTGTAGCATTATCAGCTACAGGGTAGAACTGGCTTCTGCCAGACGCAATTACGCGCTTTGCATCTACGCCATAGTTAACGGTAAGGATGCGAACAATAGCGGTAGCGCGCGCCACACTTAAGGCCCAGTTATCCTCAAATTTGCTACCGTGAATTGGCACATTATCAGTATGGCCTTCTATAGTTATATTAATGTCGGGGTTGCTGTTTAACACGGTCGCTAATGTTTGCAGAGCTGTTATGCCTTCAGGGCCAACTACTGCGCTGCCAGATTTGAAAAGGAGTTTCTCTTCAAGCGATACATATAGTTTCCCGTCTTTTATATTTACAGTGAGTTCGTCCGGTTTAAAATTGACTAAGGCATCAGATATAGTGCCCTTTAGTTTATTCATTACATCCCTTTGAGATTGAATGAGGCCCTCAAGCATATTTAAACGTTTTGCCTGGTCAGCAATGGTCATTTTAGATTTTGCAATGGTTTGATTGGAATTAGCGATCGTTTTCTCTGAATTATCAATACTTGTATTAAGGTTTTGCAAATCAGCCTTCATAGAAGAGTTTTCATTCTGAAGGGTATTTGTGGTAACATAGCAGTCAGCTAATTTATTATGAGTATTCGTGCTATCGCTTCTCAGGGCGTTTACTCGCGTTTCTTCCCGCATTTTTTCCCTTGTCAGTTTCCGTTTAGATACGCAGGAGGTTATAATAACCAGGGATAGTAAAATGTAAGTGATCTTTTTCATCTTTTTGTTTTTTTTAAATTGTGTTTCAATTGTTATAAACCTTATTGGTTTGCTATTTTTACAACAGGCGGGGTGCCAAATTGTTTAACCTGATAACTATTGTGTTTTCCCTTTTCTATCATATATTTCTCCTGTTCCAAAACTTATAATTTAAGAAAGTTCAGAAAACTTGATGCTTTTCATAATTTAAACTTACCTTTGCACCTCCATTAACTGGAAAATTTAATTGTAAAGAAACAATGGCTGTTAAAATCAGGTTACAGCGCCAGGGGCGCAAAAAAACACCTTACTACTATGTAGTAATCGCGGATTCCCGAGCGCCGCGCGATGGCAAGTTCATCGAAAGAATAGGCACGTATAACCCAAATACCAATCCCGCTACCATTGATTTGAATGGTGATAAAGCGCTGGACTGGATGGAAAAAGGAGCAATACCTACCGATACTGTTCACAAAATACTGTCTTATAAAGGCGTACTTTTCCGTAAACACCTTAACAGGGGCGTGAAAAAAGGCGCTTTCACACAGGAAGAAGCAGAAAAGAAATTCGGACAATGGCTTGAAGAAAAGGCTGGTAAAATAGACCAGAAAATAAACAAGCTGAAAGACGAACTGAACCAGGAAGAACGTACCCGTATGGAACGCGAATCGAAAGTAGCGCATGCCCGGGCACAGGAAATCCTTGCTAAAAAGCTTGGTGAAACCGCAACCGCTGAAGCAGCTACGGAAGAAGCTGAAGGCGAAACACCTGAACCACAAGGTGAAAATGCTGAAAGCGCAGCGCCTGCCACAGAAGAAAACAACAGCGAAACAGCTGCATAAATATGCCAGTGTGGAAGCTTGAAAACGGCGTCCACGTTGGGAAAGTACTAAAAGCCCATAGCTACCTTGGCAGTGCCAGGGTAGCTTTTTTTATGCCCGGCCTGGAAGATTATCTTGAACCGGGCGATTTTCTTTTTATCAACCACAGTGACAAGCCTGTACCTTACCAGATTGAGGAAGTAAAATGGGGAGATGAAAAAACGGCCATCGTTAAACTTGCTGATGTAAATACAGAAGCACAGGCGGTTGAATTAAAAGACCGGGACATCATTTTACCCACTGATTCTTTTCCTGAGGAACTCCTTGACGAGATGGAAGGCGCTACAATAGAGGGCTATAAAGTTATTGATGCCGAAACTAAAAAGGAAATAGGGGAGGTGGTTGCTGTAGTTGAGAACGGGCCACAATCTTTGCTGGAAATCAAAACGGGTGATGATAAAGAATTCATGATTCCAGTGCATGAAGATATTATTCTCAATATCAATAGAAAGAAAAGAACCATAACAGTGAATTTGCCGGAAGGGTTGATGGATCTGTAACTACAGTAGAAGACGCAATGCATTGCGTCTCTACAATGAGGCAATGAAATCCTTCAAATACCCTCCAGCTTTCAGCAGCCTGCAGCCATACCATGAAAACATTTCGCCATCCACCAGCATTATCTTTGCGTTTGGGGCGATGGATTTTAATTCTTCAATATGCTTATCCTTAAAAGGATAAGGCTCTGAGGATAGCAATATAAGTTCAGGGTTCAATTGTTGGATTTGATCCAATGTGAGTTCAGGATAGCGCTCAGAATCCCCACAAACATTTACCAACCCGCATTTTGTAAGGATACTATGTATAAAGGTTTGATTACCAATACTCATATAGGGTTTTCTCCAGATAAGGTATAGGGTTTTAAGGCTACTTGCGGGTGTGATTTCCTGAAAAGCGGATTTAATTTCACTAATCAACTGATTTGCCTTTTCTGCTGTTCCTGTCATTTCCCCTATGCACTTCATCATTGAAAATGAATCGTCTAAAGTCTTAATATCACTTATCCAGACAGGAAATTCTTTGCTTAATTCTTCTACTTGTGCCTTTTCGTTTTCTTCTTTATTGGCGATGATCAGGTCGGGCTTTAATTGCCGGATAAGCTCAATTTTCAGGTTCTTGGTGCCGCCTATTTTTGCAACTTTCTTTACTTTCTCTTCCGGGTGAATGCAAAACCAGGTAATGCCCACAATCTTACTTTCGAGTCCTAAATCGAAAAGCAATTCAGTTTGAGAAGGCACGGTGGAAACGATACGATTGGGAGGATAGGAAAACTCTATTTTTCTGCCTAATTGGTCTATTAATGTTTTTTGCATTGACAAAGACTTTGGAAGTCCCATAAAAATTAGCTGACTGATTTATAAAGGGAGAAGTCCGCTCCAATCATTTTTCTGGTCTCCTAAATTTCTGTTTCTATTAAGACTTCCTGGAGAGCAATGAAATACGGGAAATAGAATTTTCCCATCTGGTAACTCCATCTTTTTGCCAGCAACGTCTTTTAATTTTTTTACAGGAAGTCCATAAATTAGTGCTGTAGTTTCATAGGCGGCTTTACTCATTGCTACAATAACTTTTGGTTGAATAATATTTATGAGTGGCTTAATAAATTCATTAGCAGTGCTTAAATACCATTCCTTTTTAATTTTAGCAGCCATGCCCCCTTTCTTCAATCCAAGAATAGCATTAGTAAAATATAATTTTTCTTCAGTGATAGGCTTACCAAATGTACCGATGTCTACACCAATTTCATTGAATAAAGTTCTCAGAGTCTTGTTTGTAGCACTATCCGGGTCATCCTTCCCTTTATATCTTTTAAAATAGTCCCCATCACTAAAATCCTGTCCAATCAGCAAAAATTTGGCATCTAAATTTCCATGCCATTGTGCCCACGCATTTAAATGGTCGCAGTCAAAAATACCATTTTCAAACTTTGATGGATTTATAAGGTCAATATCTTTAAAATCATAATCTTTCCTTTTCTGAACAAGGCCATTATATAAGTCCTGCTTATTGTTATACATAAATCACATTGTTTTTTTTCTTTCTTGTTCCCTTGCTCTTATTTGACTTGGCAACCTGGAAGCAAGTAATTTAACACCTTCCAATTTGGGAGATGGGGTAGTGTCCTTTTCCAACTCATCCAAATCAAGTTCAATTGTTTTAGTTTCGGACACTTTTAGCTTTATAATACGTTTCTGTTTTTCCATAATACCTATTTTTTATCTAATCAATTAATTTTTAAATTAGTTCTCTTATTCCTGACAATAATTGCATCATATTTCGCACCATTAATATACTTAACTTCTACTGTATCATTATTTAACGGGTTCTGTATAACCCCAAATATATCAAATATTGATTCCAACTCATCGTAAAACTTATTTATAGCTATCAAATATGCTCTTGTTTTATATTCTATATTTCCTTTTATAATTACTGCATAATAAGGATAACAGGACAAAAAGTCAGAAATTATTTTCGCCACTGTTGAAAAGACCTTTTCATAGTCCCCATTCGCCGATTTTATTTCATAATCAAATTTACCGCTTTTCTCATCATAGTCGCCTAAAGCAAGATTATATAAGTTAATTCCTATTGGGTCAAAATTGACCCTCTTTAAAATCTGCTTTCTCCCATCACTAATAAACCAATATATAAACCGGTCATCTGAAGATATTAATTCATAACTTTCCTTTTTCATTTATTAGAATAGAGTCAAACCACTTACTTCGCAAGCGCCTGTATAATATCATATTTGGTGATGATCTGGTATTCACCTGTTTGTTGTTTAACCAGTACCGCCGGGTTCTCACGGTTTATCATTCCTGATATTTGCGTATATGAAATAGTGTCATCCACTACAGGGAATGGCTTTTCCATGAGCTGGCTCACTTTATAATGCTTACATTCAGGGTCTTCTATCAGGCGCTGGTAAAGCCTTGTATCAGTCAGGGCGCCTGCAATATTGCCATTATCCATTACCACCACCTGGTCTATTTCTTCATTTTGCATCAGGGTTATGGCTTCCTGTATTGTCTGGCTGGCATCAAGTTTAATGAGTGGCCTGTTTTCCCTTGCCCTCAGCAGGTCTTTCGCAGTCACAGGCCTTGTATCAAGGAAACCGCGTTCGCGCATCCATTCATCATTAAAAGCCTTCCCGACATATCTTGAAGCATGGTCCGGGAATAATACAACCACTATATCGGAAGGTTTCAATTCTTTGCTCATCTGCAATACCCCGGAAAGCGCAGAACCACTGCTATTCCCGGCAAGAATACCTTCTTCGCGGGAAATACGCCGCGTCATGATAAAAGCATCTTTGTCAGTTACCTTTTCAAAATGGTCTATCAGGCCAAAATCAACATTCAGCGGTAGAATATCTTCCCCTATGCCTTCTGTGATATATGGATAAATCTCGTTTTCATCAAAAATGCCCGTTTCTTTATACTTCTTAAAGACAGAGCCGTAGGTATCTATTCCCCATATTTTTATATTAGGGTTCTTTTCTTTTAAATACTTTGCCACACCGGAAATAGTACCCCCTGTGCCTACACCTGCCACAAAATGCGTGATCTTGCCCTCCGTTTGTTCCCATATCTCCGGGCCGGTCGATTCATAGTGGGCCTCGCGGTTGCTGAGGTTATCATACTGGTTGGGTTTCCAGGCATTAGGCACCTCTGTGCTCAGCCGGGTGGAAACAGAATAGTAGGAGCGGGGATCCTGGGGGTCAACACCAGTAGGACAGACGACTACATCCGCTCCAACTGCTCTTAAAAGGTCCATTTTCTCTTTAGATTGCTTATCGGTAGTAACGAATATGCATTTATATCCTTTAATAATGGCGGCCAGCGCCAGCCCCATGCCGGTATTGCCGGAAGTACCTTCGACTATAGTACCGCCGGGTTTCAGCTTCCCGCTTCTTTCAGCATCCTCTATCATTTTGATGCCAATACGGTCTTTTACGGAATTACCGGGATTAAAATATTCAAGTTTGGCAAGTATAGTGGCATTAACGCCATCGGTTATCTTATTGATTTTCACGAGGGGCGTATTGCCGACCGTTTCAAGGATATTTTTGTGGTACATGGCACAAAAATAGTTATGAATTATGAATTATAAGTTATGAATAAAAGAGACTTTCCAAGTCTTTAAGACTTGGAAAGTCTAAAAATATTTAATTCAACGGATTAGCCACTATATGAAAGGTCATGTTGGCTGTGATGTCAATATTACTGGAAGTAGATTGGTCTGTTGTTGTATTGAAAGTCAGGGTAAAACTGCTTTGTTTGGCATAAGCCGATAGGTCAACGTTATCGCAATTCAATGATATAGTTGAGCCTGAATTGGATGGGACGGGGTTTAATTGTGCAATTTCTACCTGGCTTAGGCCCGGGGCACTGATATAGATGGATATAGATTGCAGGAAACCAAAAGTTTGCCCGGACGGAGATGTGATAACGAGTTGCAAGTTGGTGAGGTTCATACTCACAATTTTATTCACATCGGCGTTATTATTACTGAAATCCTGCTGCCAGTTGGTGTTAATAGAAGGTGAAACTAAATTCAATATGCTTAATGGTGAAGAAGGCGGAATAGTAAAGGAAGTCGATTGGGACACATTGAATGATATATTCAAGTCTTTTTTGCAGCCAAATAAACAGGCGGCGCAAAGAATGATAATGGATATTTTTCTTAACATTATATTTTTTATACAAAACACAGGAAAGGGGGGATTGTTTAAATTATTCGAGCATATCGTACAATTTAAAATATAATGCTTCTTCAATCGTTTTACTAAAGGGGGATGAGGCAATGGCGCCTGTTGTAAGATGCGGGCGCTAATAGTGGCGTTTTGAATTTATAATTTTTTATATTTGCACTCTATATTTTGGTTTATATGCATTTTGCTTATTATATTTATTCACCTTCAAAACCGGCCTTTATAAGCTGTTAATGTCAAAACTATTGGGCAAATTAGTTCTTATACTTGTTCTTTCCAGCCTTAAATATATGGTAGGCATGGGCGTGGCGGCAGCAAGTATATACCGGTTTGGCTTTGGGCTTTCCGTATTGGTAACAGTATGCGGCGGCATGCTCGGGGTGTTTTTTTTCGCTTTTGTCTGGAAGGAGATTGAAATTATATGGAAACGTGTATTTCAGCGTGAGCTCATCGCTAAGAAAATAAAATATACTAAGTTCAAACGCTTTATGGTCCGTTTCCGTAAGCGTTTTGGGGTGGCCGGCATAGCATTCCTTACCCCTATACTTTTACAGGTGCCGGTAGGTACCGTCCTTGCCATGCGGCTTGATAAGAACTTCAAAAAAGTTAGCCTGTATATGCTCCTCTCTTTCCTCTTTTATTCTGTTATCTTTTTTGGGCTATGCTATGGCTTAAAATTCAATGTTAACCTCTATTTCACGAGGATTACCCACGGGTGGCTGTAGAGAAAATTATAAATCATAAATTTTGAATTATTAAGACAATGTGGATACCACAAATACAGCCCTGAAAGGGCGTAATTCATCAGCACAGGGTGTAGCCCTGTAGAAAAATATACACCATTGAAATTTACCAATAACCTTATACACGAAACCAGTCCTTATCTTCTTCAGCATGCGCACAATCCTGTAAACTGGTATGCCTGGGGCGATGAAGCCTGGAATAAAGCCAAAGAAGAAAATAAACTTGTCATAGTCAGCATTGGGTACAGCGCCTGCCATTGGTGCCATGTTATGGAAAAGGAGTGCTTTGAAAATGAACCTCTCGCTGAGATGATGAATAAGTACTATGTCTGTATAAAAGTAGACAGAGAAGAAAGGCCCGATGTAGACCAGTTTTATATGGATGCTGTAAGCATCATGCACGGGCATGGCGGTTGGCCCCTGAACGCATTTGCGCTACCGGATGGGCGACCGGTATATGCCGGGACATATTTCCCGGCCACCTCGTGGCGGGGACTGCTGCACGAACTGGCAGGTGGCTATAAAACCAAACCCCAGCATTATATTGACTATGCTGAGAAATTGCTGCAAGGCATAAAAGGACTAAGCATAGTAGAAACACCCCAGGCCGGTTATGTTTTCAAAAAAGAAGCCGTTAAAAATATCTATGAAGGATTTGCCCGGATATTTGACCATGAATACGGGGGTAAAGGCCGTGCCCCGAAATTTCCAATGCCTGATAATTATCTTTTCCTCCTGAATTATCATTTTATTACCAAAGATCAGGGTGCCATTGACCATATTATCCTCACTCTAAATAAAATGGCTGAGGGTGGTATATATGACCAAATAGGAGGGGGCTTTGCAAGGTATTCTACCGATGCAGAATGGAAAGTACCGCATTTTGAAAAGATGCTGTATGACAATGCCCAGCTGATCTCACTTTATTCACAGGCATGGCAGCATACGGGGTTGCCGCTGTATAAAAAAGTGGTTTATGAAACCATAGAATGTATAAAACGTGAGCTTATTTCGCCTGAAGGCGGATTTTACTGCGCTTTGGACGCTGACAGTGAAGGCGTGGAAGGAAAATACTACGTTTGGACGGAGCAGGAGATCAGGGAAGTTTTGAATGAAGAAGCGGAATTAATAATTGAACATTATGGCGTTAATAACCAGGGATTCTGGGAACAAGGGAATAATATATTGCTTGTGGCAAAGCAGCCTTCGGAATTGGCAGAAGCACAAGCGGGACGCTTGCGCCAGGAGGGTACATCAGTTGATGAAATAAATAATAGGATAGGAGAAGCAAATAAAAAACTACTGACAGCCCGTGAAAAAAGAATAAAGCCAGGGCTTGATGATAAAATACTCACTTCCTGGAATTTGCTTATGCAAAAAGGCCTGCTGGATGCTTACAACGCTTTTGGAGAAGAAGATTTTTTAAGACTGGCAAAGCAAAACAAGGAATTCCTGGATAACAAAGTAATAAAAGATGGCCAGATACTACATTCATATAAAAATAATGAAGCCAAAATTGCAGGTTTTCTTGAAGATTATGCCTTTTATATCCAAACGCTGATAGCCTGGTACCAGGTTGAGTTTAATGAGGCATATCTGCATGAAGCAAAAAGGCTTGTTGATTACTGCATTCAGGAATTTAAAGACAAAAACAGCCCTTTGTTTTATTTTACGTCGGAGAAAAACAATGAACTGGTATCGCGCAAAATAGAAACGGGTGATAACGTGATCGCTTCCCCGAATTCGGTGATGGCTGTGAATTTATTTTTACTCGGAAAACTGCTTGACAATGAAGCTTACCAAAATATGGCTTCTGATATGCTGGTATCCGTAATGGATAATATGGTACAATATCCCCCTTACTACAGCAATTGGGCAAGGCTGCTTATTTTCTTTACCTATCCGTTTTATGAGGTGGCAGTTATGGGAGAGGATCTTCATGACAAAGCAACAAATATTTCTTCAAAATATATCCCAAATAAGATACTTGCCGGAAGTATTGTAGAGAGTACCCTTCCTTTGCTGGAAAGCAGGTTGGTGGCTGGAAAGACATTGATATACATTTGTGAAAACAAGACCTGCCAACTACCACTGGAACAAATAACTGAAGCGATAAGCACTTTGCACTTGCCACAAAAATAAAATAGCCACAAACATACGAATGCCCAAAGAAAAGATTTGAGAAAAGATATAAAACATGTGAGTTCGATATAAGCAATTAGTGCAAGGCATTGGTTTATAGTTTGTTCTTTAATATAACCCCTCTAAATCTCCCCAAAGGGGAGACTTTGGCGCCTCCGCCTCAAACTTCAACCGGATCGGAGCCGACTCTCTCCCCTTTGGGGAGAGCCGGAGTGGGGCTTTTGCGAAAAAGCAATAAGTAAATTCGTTTCTTATATCGAACTCACGTTAAAACATGTCATGTGAGCGTTTTTTAATTTTCTTAGTGTCTTTGTGGCAAATAATTCTTACTCAGGCCACAAGGCCTGTTTTTGTTAAAAATAAATTAGCCGTAAGTTTTTTTCCTCATATTTGTACTCAAAACAAAATCAATATGAGTATAATCAAAGAATTCAAAACGTTTATTGCGAAAGGAAATGTGCTTGACCTGGCCGTAGCCGTGGTTATTGGCGGTGCATTTGGGAAGATAGTAAGCTCGCTTGTTGCGGATATTATTATGCCGCCAATAGGCCTTATTCTTGGCGGGGTGAATTTCACTGACCTGAAAATAAATTTAAAGGGCGCTAATATAGACGCTTCCGGCAAGGTAATAGCCCCTGCGGTTACTTTAAATTACGGAAATTTTGTGCAGGCGGCTATCGATTTTCTGATCGTGGCTTTTGCTGTTTTTATGTTCATAAAAGTGATAAACATGGTTCAGAAGAAGAAAGAAGTAGCTCCGCCGCCTGCGCCGCCTACCAAACAGGAAGAACTGCTGGCTGAGATACGGGATTTACTGAAGAAATAGTCTGAATCAGGATTTGCAGGATTTTATGACTTGCAGGATTAAAGCAGTTGATTATATTTAATAAGTTTAAATCTTAGGCCTTGGTGGCAAAAACAAATGCAAAGAATCCTCAAAATCACGTCTGATGGGTCGCATACGCTGTATGTTCCTGAACTGGATGAGCATTACCATTCCATTCATGGGGCGGTGCAGGAATCCAATCATATTTTTATTCAAGCGGGATTAGTCGAAAGTCGAAAGTCATTAGTCAAAAGTCTGAAAAAAGTTAAGATACTTGAAGTGGGATTGGGGACGGGGCTGAATGCGCTTTTAACTTATCTGGAAGCAGAAAAGCAAGATATACAAATAGAATACACAGCCATTGAGGCATTTCCGCTTGAGGAGGAGATATATGAGGCTTTAAATTTTTCTTCCCTAATTCCAGGTGAAAATGTGGATACTATCATGAATTTAATCCATGCGTCTGCCTGGAATATTCCTGTAGAATTATCCCCTGATTTCGTCCTGTTTAAACGCCATGAAGCATTGGAAAACATAATTTTAGAGCCGGATAGATACGATCTTGTTTATTTTGATGCATTCGCGCCGGAAGTGCAGCCAGAACTATGGACGGAGGATGTTTTTAGAAAAATATATAATTCAATGATAGGAGGCGGCATTTTGGTTACCTATTGCTGCAAAGGAGATGTAAAGCGTGCCATGAAAGCGGCAGGCTTTACCATAGAGAAACTGCCCGGGCCGCCCGGAAAGAGGGAAATGCTTCGCGGAAAAAAGCTAAATTGACAAATTGCTAAATTGTTGAAGAAGAAAGAAGGATAGTCCAATATACTGGATTGTCAATTCTTTTCGTTATATTTGTTATTCAAATTAGCTTCTATGAAAAAGATATTCCTGTGTTTGTTCTTTTGTTTTTTATTGAAAGTTTCTAACGCCCAGGAAGATAATAGTAAACATTTTCCTGAACAGAGTATATCTTTCAGTCTTTTTCCAGGATTTTCTAATATTTATACGATTTTACCCAATTCTCTTGAGAGTGCATTTTCGCCTACATTCAGTTTTGCAGTTGGGGTTGGTTATGAATACAGGTTCTCATCAAGGTTCTCTTTGCAATTGGGGTTCCGATACATTAGAAGTGGCGCCAATTGGAATAATTATGATGAAATTAATTTTCAGAATTCCGAATATAATGTGAATGTGTATTATTCTTATCTAACATTGCCAATTGGCGGTAGGTTTTATTTTGGAAATAAAGATAAGTCTCTTTTTCTTTTAGCTGAAGTTATTCCAGCAGCCTATGTGGGCGGTTATTTAAAATTTATTGATAGTACAAGAGGTTTGGATGGTGGTAGTTTCTCTTTGGTTCCACCTTCTCATAAACTTATGTTATTTGGAAATATTGGAATTGGTAAAAGAATAATACTGACACATAGATTATATGCAGAAGGCGGTTTATATTATGAAAACGCAATCTTTCCTCTTGATGAGGAAGATCGTTATAAAAGCTATTTTAATGCGCTGGAATTAGGGTTTACTATTGGTAGAAAATTATAAATTTTCACTATATTTCTTATTCAAATGACAACAGCTTTTTTGACACTATTCTTTTTAATATCGGCATAGGAATGAAGATTTAATTAAAAGACTTTCCGGATATTAACTTGGAAATGCTGAAAATATTTTGTACCTTTCCTATACGAAAAAACGATTTCGTATCATAACTTCCTTCCTCCACGGGACATCGAAGCTAATGATGTTTTTTTACTGGATAAAAGTGATTTGTTGCGGGTATTAAAACAAGTTTTTTAAGCTATTTCGCCACTAAATAATCAAATTTCGTCACTATTTTTTCGGGCTGGCAAAAATTTAACTTATTATATATGAGCAAATTAAATTTTTTAATAACCCTATTCCCACTAATTCCTCACTGAGAGGGTGAATAAATTTCTTATAAGCAGTATTTTATGTTCTTTTTTTAGCTGCATATCAGAACTGGGCTTTTAAGTTTTTGTCCATTCCCTTCCCACCCTTACCTTTGAAAATAATTTTTAACGAACACTCCAAACCTAATACCTTACTATGTACTCTCACGAAACCACTATCCGCGTCCGGTATGGCGAAACAGATAAAATGGGCTTTCTTTATTACGGCAACTATGCCCAATACTATGAAATTGGCAGGGTGGAGCTTATCCGCAGCCTGGGCGTATCATATAAAAGCATGGAAGACAGCGGAATCATGCTGCCCGTGATAGACCTGTCCATAAAATTCATAAAACCAGCCCACTATGACGAAATACTTACACTGAAAACCAGCCTGCCCGAACTTCCCGGCGTACGGATTCACTTTACCTACGAAATAACCAATGAGCAAAACGAGGTAATAAATACAGGCAATACCACCCTTGTTTTTTTTGACAATAACAAAGGCCGCCCATGCAAAGCCCCGGACAGCATCATGGATAAACTATACCCGATTTTTGATTCAAAATGAGCAGGCTGAATGATAGTTTATATAAAAGGCTCTTTACCGGTTTGTCTCATTGGTACAAATCTGCTAAATTACCCATTCATGGAGGGCTGTCACTGGAAGAAGTGGTGAGCGCTTTCATAAAGAACGCGAAACGCGATTCTATTCCCCTGCGTGGCTCTTCCATTGCATTTAACCTGTTCCTGGCGCTTTTCCCTGCGCTGATATTTATGTTCACATTGCTTCCCCATATCCCGGTGCCCATGCTACGCACCCAAACGCTGAACCTGCTGCAAAACTTTATGCCCAATGCCGCTTTCAGAGAAGTGAATGCCAACCTCAATGATATTTTTAATAAACCTCGTAACGGATTGCTTTCCTTTGGCCTGCTGGCTTCGTTATGGTTTACTTCCACGGGGGTTTTTACCCTGATGCAGTCTTTCAATAAGAATGACAGAAGGTCTTTTTTTAAAAGGAGGTTTATTGCTATTCTTCTCACCCTATCGCTTGGTACTATGCTTGTAATTGGGGTTATTCTTATTGTTTTCGGTGAGGGCATTATCAAACTAATACTTCTGCATTTTTTCAGCGCGGCAAAGACGGCGGCTTTCTTTATGCAGGTCATGCGTTGGGCTATAAGCCTTCTATTACTTTTTACTTCGTTTTCTGTGCTTTTCAGGTTTGGCGATACCCGTATTAAAAGGTGGAAATACCTGTTTCCCGGGGCGGCGCTTACCTGCATCCTCATTCTCATTACCTCATGGGGATATACCTTTTATGTGAACCACTGGAGCAGCTACAACAAACTTTATGGCGGCCTTGGCGCATTGATAGTAACCATGATATGGCTTTATCTCAACTCTATGGCTGTGATAGTAGGGCATGAATTCAACAATAGCCTGTACCATACGCTGCTGGCAAAGCTGAAAGCAGGAAAGCAGGTAGAGAAACCTATGGCTAATAGCTTTTTAAGTTAAAAAGAAGAGTAAATATAAATTAGTGAATGAATTAACTAAACTAAACGGTCTTCCATCATCTTCTTCACTTTCTCGATAGTAGAGTTAACATCAGCGGCAGATTTTCCGGGAATAGTGAATGGTGTTTCCCAATAGCATTTAACAAGACCGGGCTGCATCTGAAAAAGCTCGCCGGGAGGCAATAATTTTCCAGTCCCGGTAATGGCGCAAACAGCAATAGGCTTGCCGGTATGAGCAGCTAACTGAAAAGCGCCGGGAAACAGGTCGCCGAGAGGTTTGTCGGTTTTATTGCGGGTGCCCTCAGGATATATCCAGACAGAGATGCCGTTTTCAAGGTTTTCCTGCATTTTTTTCATACTCAGGGCCCTGTCGCGCCAATTATCACGCCCAACTGTGATGTATAGCCTTTTAATGATGTATCCCAGCAGGGGTATTTTTGTAAGTTCCTCTTTGGCAAGGAATTTAAAGGTGTTCGGGGTAGTTCTGGATGCTATGGGAATATCCAGTTGGCTTTGGTGGTTGCTGATGAAGATATAGGCGGTGTTTGGATTGAGTTTTTCCTTACCGTAAACCTTTAACCTTATACCGAAAAGGAACAATAAATACCATCCCCAAATCCTTGATAGCCTGTGCGCTATTTCATCAGTTTTTTTACTTTTACCTATAAAAATAATGAAATAAAGAATAATGACAATCAATAAGGAATGGATAAAAACCAATATCCCCCATAAGGCCCAAAGAAAGCGGAGTACGGTGGTGAGTGGTTTCATTGTGCAAAGGAAGAGAAATTTATTACTCTTTCAAAAGCAGAGGTACTGTCTACACATTAAACCTGAAGTGCATAATGTCTCCATCCTGCACTACATAGTCTTTGCCTTCAACGTTTAGTTTACCGGCATCGCGGCAGGCGGCTTCTGAGCGGTACTGGATATAATCATCATATTTAATGACTTCTGCCCTGATAAACCCTTTTTCAAAATCGGTATGGATAACCCCGGCGGCCTTTGGCGCTTTCCAGCCTCTTTCAATAGTCCAGGCGCGGACTTCTTTAACCCCGGCAGTGAAGTAAGTAATGAGGTTCAGTAGTTTATACGCGGTACGGATAAGCCTGTTGACCCCAGGCTCTGTGAGGCCATACATAGATAAATATCCGGCACGCTCTTCATTGTCAGTTATCTCAGCTATCTCCGATTCTATTTTAGCGCTGACAATCAGCAGTTCGGCATTCTCGTTTTTTATGGCTTCGGTGAGTTGTTTGGTATATTTATTGCCTGTAAGTACGTGTTCTTCTTCTACATTGGCAATATACAGGACTGGCTTTATGCTCAGTAGCTGCAACTCGTCAATCTCTTCCTGCTCATCTTCGCTGAACTCAAAACTACGTGCCGATTTGCCTTCTTCCATGTGCGCTTTGAGGCGGGTAAGCATATCAAATATTTTAGCGATTTTTCTATCCGCTTTTGCTTCTTTTTCGACCTTCTTTATGCGTTTATCTACACTATCAAGGTCCTTGAGGATTAATTCAAAATCAATGATTTCCTTATCGCGCACCGGGTTTACAGAGCCATCCACATGGATTACATTTGGGTTGTCAAAGCACCTCACCACATGGATAATAGCGCTCGTATCGCGTATATTGGCAAGGAACTGGTTTCCCAGCCCTTCGCCTTTGCTGGCGCCTTTTACAAGGCCTGCAATGTCAACGATCTCAATAGTGTTGGGCACTACATTTTGCGGGTGCACGATGTCAGTCAGCACAGTCAAACGCGGGTCTGGTACCGTGATAACGCCAAGATTTGGCTCAATGGTGCAAAAAGGAAAATTTGCCGCCTGCGCCTTGGCGCTTGACAAAGAGTTAAATAAAGTTGATTTGCCCACATTCGGCAGGCCGACAATACCGCATTTTAAAGCCACAGGAGATTTTCTTTAATTTTGGCGCAAAGGTAGGGGGAAGGAAACAATTATAAATTATAAATTATGAATTATAGATGGTGGGGTTAGGGTTTTACGTAATTGATTAATTTTTAGCATTTTAATATAGCCGCCCCACTAAAGTAGTGGTAAAATAGTGGGAGGGGGGTTAAAAATCGCCTTCCAGACCGTTTAGATACACTTTTTGCCAAAAAATGATGAAAAAAGTAGTGGGTAAAATAGTGACAAATTTGGTTTTTTAGTGGGAAGCCTGTTTTTTCATTTTTCATTTTTAGTTTTTCATTTGAATTCCCTCTATAATAGAGGAAAATTGAGGCTTTTTTTTAAAATTAGAGGCCAGATGCGTTTAAATCAACTTTTTTGCAAGCGCTTTTAAAATATTAGAGGCCAGTTTGATTTGTTAGAGGCATTTTTTCCGCCCGGCCTTGCCGTTCGGGCGGGCATTTTTCAAACTCCATCACGCTTTCAGGAGCGTTCTTTGTTTTTCATTCATCGCTGCTAATATAAGGAGATTTTTTGAGATAACCAAATTTTAATTACGGAAGCCTTCGCTCAAAGCGAAGGCTTCCGTGTAAAATATTTCCTACATTTGCTTTCCTATATCATTTAATATGAAAGATAACGAAGTAATTGAATATACCGACCCCATTCTTCTGGAATTGCGGCTTGAACTGGCAAACCTGGAAAATGAATTGATTGCTGCCGAAAACCAGATAAACGAGGCGGAAAGGCTTGTATCACAATACAATCATTACTTTTATAAAGAGCTTGGCGAAATTTTATCTGAAATCCTGAAAAGGAAACGCGACTACCACGATGCCCATAAGAAGGAAAGCAAATATTCTGAGGCCGAATACGAAGCCGCAAAACAACAATACGAGGAATTTAGCAACGAGCGTGAAACGATAGAAAAGATTGATTATTGCGAACTTGGCGATGCTGAAAAAGAGGAGCTTAGAAAACTGTACAGGCAGGCACACAAAAAATGCCACCCCGATTTAAACCCTGATAACGAAGCAGAAGCCCAAAGAATAACCGTTGAACTAAATGAAGCATACTCCCGGAACGACCTGAAAAGGGTAAGGGAAATTTATGAGCAAGTGGAAAAAGGCTTATTTAAAAACGCACAGGTGCAATACAACGATATTGAAACGCTGAAAACTAAGGTAGCGCAGTTACGCAAAAAACTTACTGATGCTCTGGATAAACTAAATACCCTGCTGCAAACCGATGAATATAAAATAATGACGCAGGCCGGAGATATAACAGGCTACTTTAGCCAAAAGCGCACCGAACTGGAAAAAGAACTGGATTACTGGAAAAACGTGACCAATGGAAGAAACTAACGCCCTTGAAAAAATACCCGGCAATACCCT
>Ga0206827_1117_pt1 | contig 17296 bp, 14 predicted proteins | sample Alteio_BWOrgCont_77_FD_152852 | JGI IMG/M metagenome (GOLD analysis project Ga0206827, IMG submission 152852) | Enriched cells from forest soil in Barre Woods Harvard Forest LTER site, Petersham, Massachusetts, United States -... | ecosystem: Environmental > Terrestrial > Soil > Temperate forest >...
GAGTACAGGAAGCTCATCAAATTCATAGAAAACGCCATCGATTTTGACGCGTTGAAAGCCCTGCTTTTGCATATTGATAAATTCCTTGCGGTGCTCACCTTTTTGTCCTTTTACAATAGGTGCCATCAGGAAAAGTCTGGTACCGTTTGGGAGCTTCTGAATAATCTCAACCATCTGGCTGGCAGATTGTTTCTCAATAGGCTTACCTGTAGCTGGGGAATAGGGTATTCCAATCCGTGCATAAAGCAGGCGCAAATAATCATATATTTCAGTGGCGGTGGATACTGTAGAGCGCGGGTTGCGTGAAGTGGTTTTTTGATCGATAGCAATTGCCGGAGAAAGACCTGTGATAGATTCAACATCAGGTTTGTCCTGAATCTCCAGGAATTGGCGAGCATATGCCGACAAGCTTTCAACATAGCGACGTTGTCCTTCCGCATAGACTGTATCGAAAGCCAGAGAAGATTTCCCAGAGCCGCTGACGCCGGTGATAACCACCAACCGATTCTTTGGAATATCTACGCTTACATTTTTAAGATTATGAACTTTTGCACCGCGAACAGAAAGTGTCTTCATGAAACCAGCCTTGACCGTTAATTAAAACATGATAGCAGGTATCTCTTTGACATTCAACTGAAAAGAGTTTAATAAAACAGAATAGATATTTACAATTGCTAATATTAATAATTGCTTATCATCGCATTATCAACGCTAACTAACTCTCCACATTCGGTATTGGGAACAGCATGCCAGTTATTATAAAAATCAATTGCTGGAGTGATTTTCTCGTTCCAATATTTTGCCAAAGGTTCTACTATTTCCTTTCTTTTTTCATCAAGGCTTGCATAACAACCACTAGCAACCATCTGAGGATATCTAACTATGAACTCTTGATGCGCTTGCTCTTTATTTTGGTAATTGGAACCTGGCAGATAAATTATCAATAGAAGTAAGGTGGCGCAATCTATATTATTAATATTTTGACCTATAACCGCCTTCATTATTTCCTGACCTTTTTGAAAACTAGAGCGAGATTCATCACTGGTTTCTGAGTTTGGTAAGTAGTACTTAGCAATATTATCTAGTACTTTTGACTCCATAGTTTCATATTCTTCTGCAGTTGAATCAGAACCATCAAGAAAATAGTGAGGTGGGTAATATGGCAGAGCGCCATGGTTAAACAATTTATGCATTAACCAATGTGATAATTCATGCATAAACTCAGGCATACTAAATGAATGGAGCTTTATTGTAGACCAAAGCAGGTTATAGGAATTGTCGTTGCTCCCTTCGACAACAACTTTTGGCTTTCCGAAAGATGCAGCATCAAGGATAGAACTTAGTGCGCCACCGTCTTTATGTACCTTAGTAAGTTTGCTTTCTATTATGACTTTAGCGTTTTTATCTGAGGCTTTTGTTTGTACCTCTACTTTCTCCATTATTGACTTTATAGGATCATGTTTCAAATCTCCATTTTCATGGGCGCGTTTTTTGTTCAAGGCATGCTTTGCTGAAATTGCATATTCATAGTCAACCATTGAGTTAGCTATCAGGTAGATTGCAAAGTTTTCATTATTAACCAAGGCGTTTTCAAATATTTTATTATAGGATTCTTGGTTGGTGTGTTCACCTCTTGTTGTAATTAGCTGCTTTACAAGTTTCATATCCAGATGGTTGAACGCAACTCCTAAAGCTTCTTCATATGAATTTTGCGACATTTTAGATGATAAAGAGATGAATTGTTCAACTAATGTCGTATTCCAGTACTTGGCAGCAGCAGAGAACGCATCACCGGAAATATGCTCTGGAAACGTTTCGGCTAGCAACGAAGCATAACCCAAGTATTCACCTTCAAAGTCGTAGTCCTGAGCAACTCTTCTTACAGCTTTTTCTAACTCTTGAGTGGCAGTCTCTACTGAGATTCGTTCCGGATGTGTCTTTACTAAAAATTTCGCAATGCTTTTATCAATTCCAATTATAGAGGTGAAAAACCGAAATGCTTGATCATAAACTTCTGAAGAAATCATATGCGGATATGACTTTATTAAATAACTAGCATCAACATAATCATGTTTATCAATAGCAGATTTAAGTGCTTGGCTGATGCCTTCTTCTGTAGGGAACAAATAGTTCTGTATATTAGATATGCTGAGCTTCATTATTTTCATAATTATATAATTAAAACATAATTATACATAAATTTATTTAAAAAAGCAAGTAAAATCAATATGATAGCTTATTTTCTCAAGTAGGTGTGGGGTCGACAATTAACTATTTATTAAACAATCATAATTATGATAAGTTATAGCTAACCCGTAGTGAGAGTAACATGAGCGACTTTACCAAGCATAAAAAGAATAAAGAGCATAAGGTTGCCGTTGTAAACCAGCAAATTAGCCAGGAAAAGTATGGTGCTGTCATGATGCTGGTCCTTGAGCGATTAAAGAACCTCGAGGCTATTCTGCAAAATGAAAAGAATATTACCAATGCGATGCTTATGGTGCAAAAACGGATAGATGAATCCATCCATAAAGTAGAGCCTCACCACCCTCATAAGAAGATCGATATCGAAAAAGCGAACAAAGGCATTGAACTGCTAAAAACCGAAGCTCGGGGCAATAAGAAAAAGCTAGCGCTAGTATCAGTGCTTGAACAAATTGTGAAAAATGAAGAAGTCCATAATTCTCGTTTATAGATTCAGAGAAAAATAGTAAATTCTATGGTTCTTACTCAGGCCAATACGCTGGTATTTTGTGTGTAGCCAGCCTTCTGGAAGCTTGGTGTAGTCATTCACATCATTTGACTGCAAAGCAAAACTCTGAGAGTCTATGATGCTTTTAAGAATCCATTCTGCATATTCACGATGGTCAGTCGCAATGATCAACTTGCCAGAAGCCACAAGCTTTGTACTCAGTAGTTTAATGAAATCCCTGGTAATAAGCCGTCTCGCGTGTTGACGTCTTTTAGGCCAGGGATCAGGGCAAATAATATGTATTTCAGCGAAATAGTTTGCACTGATATTATTAAGTAGAATTCGTACATCATCTGGGAAAAACCTAACATTCTTTAAATTGCTGTCTTTGGCCTGGCGGAGTGCTGAGGCCATACCATTAAGATAGGGTTCACAAGCAATATAAGTGTTACACGGGTGAGTTTTAGCGTTGTTTATGAAATACTCGCCATTTCCAATGCCAATTTCCAGGCAAACATTACCGGCTTTTATCTTTTGTTTAAAGAAATCAGGGGTGGCATGCACCTGAACCGTAGGCAAGTAATTTGCCAGCAATTCTTTTTGAGCCTGACGTAAACCACGACCTACTCGGCGTGCAAAGGTATTTGTGATAGGGTGCTTTTGGATCATAACAACATAAATAAAAAACCCCGCTATATTAGCGGGGTTTTTTACTTATGCAAGTAGCGATTAGCTATTTGCAGCTTCTTTCAAGTCCTTACCAGCAGAGAATTTTACTCTGTTGCAAGCAGGAACTTTAACTTGAGAGCCATCTCTTGGGCTACGCACAGTTTTAGCAGGAACATGGCGGGTTTTAAAGCTACCAAAGCCAATGATTCTTACTTGTTTACGTTTGCGTAGAGCATCCTTAATACTGCTAAATACAGCATTTACGGATTCAGTAGCAGCTGCCTTAGTAGTTTTAGCAGATTTAGCTACCGAGTTGATGATGTCTTGTTTGTTCACAAATTACCTCACATTTCAATTAAACAAAGGTTACGTGAATGACCTTAAGACAGCAAATATGGGATGGCAAGATTTTTTTTTCATAATAACAAAAAAACATTTGTTAAAAAATCTCCGGTAAATACTGCATCTCCAAGCGTTTAGAATATATGATTAAGTAAAATTGAAATATTTTTGTAATATTTTAATTAAAATTTTATTTAGGAATATACATGTTTTGGCTTTTGTAGAAGGGTAATTAAGTATAAAATATAGAGCACCTCTATATAAACATTAGCCAAGTATGTATAATCCAGAACTCGCAAAACTTCCTTCAATGATTAGCACCATTAGGGATTTCGGACTTGAGCCTAATAAAAAAATGGGTCAGAACTTTTTGCTTGATACCCACATTACTGACCAAATCATCAATGCGGTCGGCGACCTTACTGATAAAGTGGTGCTGGAAATCGGTGCAGGACCAGGATGCCTTACCCGTTCGATCTTAGCGTCAAGCGCTAAAAAGATTATTGCTATTGAAACCGATGTGCGATGTATTGCAGCGCTTGAGCAGCTGTTGCTGGTTTCAAATGGGCGATTGGATATCATTAATGGTGATGCTTTGAAAATTAAGGAAAGTGAGTTTGGAACTGATAAGCTGACTATTATCTCTAATCTGCCTTATAACATAGGTACAGCCTTGATACTGAAGTGGCTAGAAACGCCAGAGCTCTATGAAAGCATTACCGTTATGCTGCAGAAGGAAGTGGTCGACCGTATTTGCGCGCATACTAGGACAGCAGATTATGGCAGGCTTTCAGTCATTTGCCAGTGGCTTTGCCATTGCGAGCGATTGTTTGATATTGAACCGGAGAACTTTTATCCACCTCCAAAAGTCATGTCATCAGTAGTAAAATTAGTACCTAGAGCCACTCCTTTATTTGCTTGTGTCCGCAGTAACCTTGAAAAAGTAACACAGAAGGCGTTTGGTATGCGGCGGAAGATGCTTCGCTCTGCGCTCAAACCACTATTTACCGAAGCAGATATTATCAGAGCCGGGATAGAGCCTACTATGCGCGCTGAGGAATTGACAATTGAAGAACTATGCGGCCTGGCCAATTTGCTAAGATAATTTTAATATTAAGAACTTATTAACCATCTTCTAGTACTATCAATAATATAGTTGATTAAATATGAGTTCAGCATGAAAAGTGAGCCTCCATCAAAGGCCAAAGAGCAAGCAGAGTTGCAGAAAGCAGAAGTCTTCAAAAGCGCTGCTACGATTATATTGTCTAGCGTTTCTACACATATTGGGACAAAAAAACAACCTAAGATGACAAGCAATGAAGTAAATAAAGCAGCTGATTTGGTTGTCTCTAGGCTGTGCGAAGAAGCAGATGGTCTCCAGTTAGAGCTTAACAAAAAGCAAAGAGCTGTTCTAAAAAATCAAATTGCTGCGGCAATTAAAGCAACTAACGCTGAGATGATAAAAGCAAAGGGTGGTGAAACTTCCATTGGCAGCAAATTAGCAGAGATAAGCGATGGTAATAATTTATCAGGCTTAAAAGGTGCAGCTCAAGCCTTAAATAAGGCATGTGAATATGTTATTGGAGTTCAAACTCAGGATAAGGCTGAGCTAGCAAGGATTGAGGAGAAAGTACATAGTGGTTCTAAATCGAGTGACCTTATGAGTGACCTTATAGTTAGAGCTAATAGTAAAAATGCTGCAGATAAAATTATTCTTCTTGTTGCAGACGCTTTAAAAAGAAACCCTAGGCCAGCGAGTACACTAAACATTAATGGGATTGGTGAGATAACTAGAAAGGATGCGCAAAGTCTTTTAGCTGAGCAATTTCTGTTTTCAGGATTTAGGATGTTTTTTACCCATCCTATAAGGACTACTTTGCAAGCTCTTGGCTTTGCGCCAAGCCGTGATAGCATTACCCGGGAATTAGCAGAGCAATTAGGCCTAACATTTGTCAGGGAAGGTGGGGATGCATCGGTTAAACTGATGCACCCGGATTTCGCAGTAGCTCTCAATATCTTTCAGAGTAAGATGAAGGAAAATGAAGCTCCTGCACGCTTTGTAAAAGATTTCACGCTCTTAAGCGAGCTTTTCACTAATCAGGAATCCTACGCACAAATCAGAAACCTAATTGAAGCTAATGATGATTTGAAGGGCAAGCTTCCTCCATACTCTGGTTTTGTTGGGGATGTGGACCATATACTTATATTAAGGTTTGCACTTAGTAGTGAAGGTAGTAAAAATGCGTTGTCTAAGTATTTCGAGGATAAAAGTTTTGCCTCGTTGCAAAAAGATCCAAGTTCTTATAATGCCATGAGGGATTTAGTTCCAGGTACAGCTATGCCTGAAATAACAGAATTCAAAGATTTTTCAGAGTTGAAGAATGCCCTAAGTGCAGTTAAACATCTTGAGGTCACAAAATTTATGAGTGAACAATTATTCAACAAAAGAGATTTGGATGAAATGCAATATGTATTGGATAGTTTTAATCCAATAGTTAGGGATCCTAATAGGAGAATTGATACATCTAAAATGTGGCAAGACAATTTGGCTTTGCAAATCCAAACTGTTGCCGATGGAATGCAATACGATAGAATCGTAAAAGATCAAGCACCTGACCAGCAATTAAAGTCGCTTGAGGAATATGCGGATAACCTGCTTGAGTTGCTCGCTCGCTCTGATGCTGTAAAATATTATGGTAAGGCCAGTGTAGAACAGATGGTAGCTAATATTCAAACTGTAAAAGGTGATATTACCAATAGTATCTATAATAACGCAAACTATGACATTTCAAATATTATAGATCGTATGGGAAAAGTTGGTCTGGCTATAAGGGATGTGGGGCCTGAAGTCATACAACAAGAAAGCCATGTTGAAAGGGTTACAACTCAGGTAGGTATAAATACGCAGCAGCAGGCAATTTAAAATCTTAATATTTTGGGATCTTGACGGGTCTGAAAGGCAGGATTATAATACATTTATATAATCACGATATTTTTATATGACGGTGATTACCTTTGATACCTATAGTGCGATTAAGCGACTTATACAAAAAGGAGTGCAAGAAGAGCAGGCCGAGGAGTTTGTTAAAATTTTTACCGAAATTAAAGATCCTGATCTGAGTCAACTAGCTTCCAAGGAGCAGGTCATTTTGTTGGAAAAAGATATAGAAAATATAATGCAAAATGCTGCGACCAAAGCCGATCTGGAAAAAGTCCGAACTGAGCTTAAAACTGAAATCCATCAGGTTGAAGAAAAAATCCATCAGGTTGAAAAAAGGCTGATATTGATGATAGGTGGTGCAGCGCTAGCAACATGCTCAATTATTATCGGTGCTCTCAAATACATGCTGCAACACCTAGCATAAATGTTGGTATTAATCCGGAATATTGTGAGCGCCTAGTGCAGCCAGATTAAGGATATCCGTCTCTCTGGATCCCATATTTAGTATTTGAACAGGTTTGCTCAAGCCGCATAGTACCGGGCCGATAAGCGTGCCGCTACCAAGTTCCTGAAATACCTTCGAAGCTATATTGGCACTATGCAGCGCAGGCATAATGAGAATGTTGGCTGGTTTTGACAAGCGGCAGAATGGGTACAATTTCAATAAGTCTGGATTTAGGGCAACATCCGCTTGCATCTCACCTTCGTACTCAAAGTCAATATCCTTGCGCTTTTCCATAATAGTCACGGCATCGCGTATGCGTTGCGCTTTCTCGCGCATCGGATTACCGAAATTTGAGAACGATATAAAAGCAACTCTAGGCTCATGTCCCATGGAACGAGCTTCACGTGCAGCGCTTACCGCGATTTCAACTAGCTCTTGAGAATCAGGAATCTCATTTATAGCAGTATCGGCAATGAATATGGTACGGTTTCTGGTAAGCAAAATAGATAATCCAAAAAGAATTTCTTTAGGCTTGCGATCGATAACTTTGGTCACATCTTCAAGCGCTGTAATGTAAGAGCGGGTTAGTCCTGTGATCATCATATCACCTTCACCATTTTCGAGCATAAGAGCAGAAAATACGTTGCGATCACGTTTTACCAGGCGGGCACAGTCCCGCTCCAAAAACCCTTTGCGCTGCAATCTAGAATAAAGCTGGGCTATATATTTGTCGGTATTCGGGTTTAATCCTGCATTGGTAATTTCAATGCCTTTTTGTTTTACTCCTAAAGCCTTAAGTTTTTTCTTTATGCCTTCTTCATAGCCTACAAGAATTGGAGTGCCATATTCCTGATTACGCCATTGAATCGCAGCACGTATCATCTGTTCTTCATCGCCTTCAGTGAATATCATGCGTTTTGGACGTGATTTTAATCTCTCAAAGAAGAGTCCCATGAGGTTACTAGTTGGGTTTAGGCGCGATTGCAGACATTTTCTGTATTCAATAAAATCATAAATTGGTTTACGCGCGACGCCGGACTCTACTGCAGCCTTGGCAACAGCAAGGGGAACAACATAGATTAATCGCGGGTCAAAAGGGGTAGGTATAATATAATGTGTGCCAAATTTAAGTTTGCGACCGGCGTATGCAGCTGATACTTCTTCAGGGACATCTTCTCGAGCAAGATTAGCTAGTGCTCGTGCGGCCGCTATTTTCATTTCCTCATTGATACAGGTGGCCTGAACGTCAAGCGCGCCGCGGAAGATATATGGGAAACCCATTACGTTGTTAATCTGATTGCTATAGTCGGATCTGCCGGTTGCCATAATGGCATCTTGTCTAACTTCTCTGACTTCTTCAGGAGTTATTTCTGGGTCGGGATTCGCCAGTGCAAATATAATTGGTTGGCTGGCCATAGAAGCCACCATTTCTTTTGTTACAGCGCCTTTAACAGAAAGACCTAAGAAGACATCTGCGCCAACTAATGCTGAAGCTAAAGTGCGAGCCTTGGTTTCGACTGCATGTGCAGCTTTCCATTCGTTCATACCTTCTTTGCGTCCTTTATATATCACACCCTTGGTGTCGCAAAGAATAACATTTTCAGCTTTAACTCCAGTGTTTTTCACGAGCTCAACACAGGCGATTGCTGCCGCTCCTGCGCCATTAACAACTATTTTAAGATCAGCAAAGTTCTTGCCGGAAATCTCTGCGGCATTGATAAGACCAGCAGTAGTTATGATTGCAGTTCCATGTTGATCATCGTGAAACACAGGGATATCAAGCAATTCCTTTAGTTTGTGTTCGATAATAAAGCATTCCGGTGCTTTGATATCTTCAAGGTTGATGCCACCCCAGCTAGCTCCTAAGAACTTAATAGAGTTGATGAATTCATCAGGGTCTTCAGTAGAGACCTCTATATCTATAGAATCAATATCTGCAAACCTTTTGAACAGGGCGGCTTTGCCTTCCATTACTGGTTTAGCCGCAGCGGCGCCAAGATTTCCCAGGCCGAGAACGGCTGTACCATTGGTTATAACAGCAACAAAGTTACCCTTTGAAGTGTACTCAAATATCTTCATTGGATCTTTGTGAATTTCCAGGCAGGGTGCAGCTACCCCTGGAGAGTAGGCTAATGAAAGATCACGCTGATTGTTCAATGGTTTCAGCAGGTCGATAGCGATTTTACCCTTCTTGTGTCGGGCGTGGAACTCTAATGCATCCTCATAAAGGCCTTCGTTCTTTTGATCAGCAGAATTGCGTTTTGTCATGGTATGTAAATTAAATGAGTATTACACAATACTATCAGCTTTTGTATAAAACTGAACTCAAATCTTTGACCCATGATTAAGAAAATGCAGCATTTTTGCTGCGCTGCAAGATTTTGAGTTTTTCATAATATGTACATATATTTTTTTATAGCTATTTATGCTATTATTGCTATAATAATAAAAGTAGCTAAAATAGCTAAAATAGAAAAAGTAGGTGTAAAATGATTTATGTCAGCGCAACAGAAACGCAAAATAAATTTGCCAGCATTATGGATATCGCTCGTAGAGAGCCAGTTATGGTTCAGAAAAATGGCCGGGATACGGTTGTGTTGATAGCCGTTGAGGACTATGAGAAGCTATCCAGGTTGATGGTACATTCTCTTCAGGAGTTTTGTGATGTTGTAGGTAAGGAAGCTAAGAAAAAAGGATTAACTGAGAAGAAGCTTAATGACTTACTTAGCGATTATCCCGATGAAAAGTAAAAGATTTGTAATGGATACCAACATTTTTATTAGCCGGCTATTGCTTATTGACTCAATCTCTTCTCAAGTGGTCAGACATATACTCGATAACAGTAAGGTAGTGGTTACAGATGACACTTTGCAGGAGCTGTCGTCAGTATTGCTAAGAAGTAAGTTTGATAAATATGTATCATTAAAAGCCAGAGAGTTATTTATTGAAGGGGTAAAATCAGTTTCAATACATGCAGAAGTCAAAAGGTTTTTAAAAGTATGTCGTGACCCAAAGGATAACAAGATTTTAGAAGCTGCAGTAAATGGCAATGCTGAAGTTATAATAACTGGTGATCAGGATTTACTGGTTTTAAAAGAGTTTGAAGAAGTCAAAATAATCAAACCCCAGGATTTCCTGCGCTACACAAAGATAAGTTAGCAACAACCGATCTTATGGTGAATGAGGTACCTAAGAATTTATCTTTGACCAATTATTAGAAAAAGGCAGAATTCTTGTTGTGATACGAGTTTTGCTATGACCCTGATTTATATATCCATAATGAGATGCGAGGGAGTTTAACCCCATCCTTAGAACTTTTAACTCTAGGGCTCTGTCCGCAAGCAACGGTTTGCTGAGGAATTTGGGCGATATATTATGTATGCAAACGTTTACCACAACTTGGTATGCATGGACTTTTTTTAGCTCGCGAATCGATTCTGAATACTCAATGGTCTTATTGGTAAGCATTTTCTGGTCATTATGTCGCGGTGAGTATTTGCCTCCTAAATCAGAGTAATCATGCGCGCGAATGCTTGCCATACCCATGCGCAATGATCGCAACCATCTGAGGCGCATGCCGGCCCTATGTTGTACTCTTTCTATCAGCTCGTATTTTAAACATAAATCCAGAGGTTCATAAGTAGCATTTGCAAGTCTTTTTCTGATAAGTTCAGGAGTTCCGAAATCCTTTTTTCTATAGTCTACTAGGCGTTTTCTTTTCTTCATGTTAGCAACGCATTAAGTTTTATCGGGATTATAAATAAAAACTCTAAAAGATAAAAGTAGAAAGTTGCAATTGTATTATATTTTACAGTCAATGCTTCTATACGCTAAAAGTAAAAGTGGCTGTGCAATCCAGCTCATTTGGCCAAGAACTCATAAAAATCAACTTGATTCCGCTTAATAATTCGCATATTATAACTTTATGACCAAAGTTGTAGTTGCCTAATTCTTACTCCGTCTTTACTCCGAAAGCATCGCTTTTGGGGATCCCTTTTTTTCATACCATATAATTTAAAGATGAGAGTTTCCTATGTCCAAGAACACATTACCAGCCATATGGCTTTTGATTTTACTTATAGCCTTGCCTCAAATTTCTGAGACGGCATATGCGCCATCATTACCTGATATCGCAAATTACATGTCTGTATCCGACTCAATTGCTGAATATACCCTAACCGTTTTCCTATTCGGTTTTGCCTTGGGGACACTGTTTTGGGGTAAAGTTTCCGATCGTTTTGGGCGCAGACCTTGCATGCTTATCAGCCTGTGCATTTTTGCATTAGGTTGTGTGGGTTGCTATTTCTCCAGTTCAATAGAAATGCTGCTTACTTTCCGCTTCATCCAGGCTTTTGGTGGGAGTACTGGAAGCGTGTTGGGGCAAGCGATTTGCCGCGATGCATTTCATGGTTCGCAGAGGGGTAAGGTATTTTCAACTGTGGGCAGCCTAATTGCCTTTTCGCCAGCTATTGGAGCTGCATTGGGCGGTATGATAGACCAGTTGTTTGGGTGGACTGCTATATTTGTTTTTCTAATTATAGCAAGTTTGCTCACGCTTATCATGACTTATTTCAATTTGCCAGAAACCCATGTGCCATCAAACGTATCGCTAGTATCAATCAGCCATACTGCCTGGAAGATGCTTAGAGATAAACATGTGTTGGCCTGTGGTTTTTTGGTAGGTGCAGCAAATGGTATAGCAATCAGCTACTATGCAGAAGGTTCATTCTATCTTATCGAGATGCTTGGACTTAATCCATGGGAATACGGTATCAGCTTTCTGGGTGCAGCATGTGCAGGAGCTATAGGCGGTTATATCTCTCGGCGGTTGCAAGATCGCATGACTCCGGTCTTGATCATACGCCATGGGGCTGGTTTGATCCTGCTTGGTAGTACGATTTTTGCTTTTATGACTTTGGTGTTTGCAATTGTTGAGGCAGGGCAGGTGGCATCGATTATTCTAACGTTGGCTAGCATGATGATAATCACCGCCGGGATTTCTATGAGTATTCCTAATGTGCTGTCATGTGCACTGGAGAATTACAGGCATGCGATTGGCACTGCATCATCTCTGTTTGGGTTTTACTACTATAACATCATTGCCTTGTTCTCCTTTGGCATGGGTTGGTTGCATAATGGTACCCTGCTGCCGATGCCATTTTACCTGTGGGCAATTGCTATTTCTTTCTGGATCGTATTCATAAAGTTCATAAATAAAAAAAAGAATGGTAGTAATGGAACTTAATATTAAAAAATATTAATAAAACTCCCCTGACGCATTTGTATGCTATGTTATTTTAATAAACATTTAATATATTTTAGATATCTGCGCTATTGAATGGCAGCTATATTCCGAAATTAACAAATGAAAAACTGTTAATGGATTACTTAAAAGGAAGTGCCATGAAAGAAAAAGTTCAGACTGTAATATTGTTGCCCAGGGAAGATCAGGATAAAGCAGTTGCTGCACTTCATGGTGACGAACTTATGAATTTTATTAAGGAACTGGTGATATTAGGCCAAGCAAGCGGATATGATATTGGAATGCTGAGTATTGTTGACAAACTGGGCGGTGAAGATGGTCAAAAGAGATTGCATGTGCGCAAACTTCTGAGGAAATTTCCTGAGGTTCCTAGTGTTGCTTTGGCTCTGGATAGAGAGTTTGCAGATCAAAGAGACCGAATGTTTGCGATTATAGATGACGTCAATTATAATCGTCTTCCTGCAAGCAGATATCATGAGTTGCTTCATGAAAACTTGCGTGAGGGTGGTGACTTTGAGGGGGACCCTATAATTACCCGTACTTTTCTGACCTTTGCTCTGGGTAAAGTCACTGATAAACAACAGTTTTTGAAATCCTTTAAATCTGCTTTTGGTGCTCATCAATTTGAGATGTACTTTAATACGCCAAACTATATTGATAAAGGTGTCAGAGTAACACTGGGTGAACTATACTTCGATAACTATGGAAGTTTCAATCTGGAAGAACGTCAATCACTCACCAAGAAAGAACGTATTTTATTGGGGAATTATCTTAAAGCTGGTGATAGTGTAGATATAAATAACATTGATATACATAATATATCATCTAACAAATCAGCAGATGAATCCCACATTGCAGCATTTCAGTTTATGTTAGCGGCTGAAAGCTTGGAAGTTATAGCTAATTACCCATCGACTGCAAAAGTAATGCTAACTGAAAGAGGAAAGCTTGATGTATTTGTTGCTGGTAAAATAAAATCCCTAAAAGATACGCTATATGCTATGGCTAGTATGGATAATGCGCAACTCTTTGCACAATATGTCTGTCATACCTTAGAAAATAGTTATAAGGGCATTGAGTACGATAAACTGGATGCTAGGAATAAACAGAATGTAGACGGATTCAGATTCCAATTACTAGCAGCTCAGCGTTATGTGGATGATATGCTAAATCACAGGTGCGAAGGTGGGGATTACCCTTATGAGACCAATGTATCTACTGAGAATGGATTGACCATGGAAGAGATGCTCGCTACTGCCTATTGGGCGACCACTGACCGGGCTAATTTCCGAAATGAACAAGTTACGCCCGAAGGCAATCTGGTTCAATTGGTTAAGCAGCTTTATGATATAAGACGAGGCTATGATATTGATGCCGGTACTGACCAATCTGAAGCATCACCGCCTGTATTTCCTGAGAATCCTACAACAGATCAAAACCGCTGCCTGTGTGGCAGCATAAACTCTTTACCTTGGGGGCTGGCATCAACTCATCGTCAATACAATCCTAAATACATATCTAGAGCAAGTCTTGAGAGAGAGCTTAAGAACATTTATATGAAACTAGTAGGAGAAGAGATAGCAGAGTTTCAAAAGTCTGAGAATAAAGATGCACTAAGAATCTGGAATTTAAATGGGAAAATCACCGGTCAAATAGCTGAAAAATTAAGGATGAGATTTGATCAGGAGAATAGAGTTAAATTTGTTGAGTCTTACAAAGGATATGTTGATGATCAGTTATTTCAGGAAGTGATAAATAATGGATTAAATAAAATTCCCGTACCTGAAGTACTGAAGCTGCCTATAGAGAGCATGAGCCGAGAGGATATTTATGATGCTATAGTTGATAATAAGTTACCCTTGTTGCATCTGGATCCGGAGAAGGGATGTGAAACCGCACTCAATTACCTGCAGGCTATGGCTTCAAACCGTGGGTTAATAAAATTTTTGTTTGGTCGTGCACAAGGTGAACATAAACAATCGATAAAGCGGCGGGTTATGTTCTTTTTAAGCCGGGGCAATCTGACTCCAGAGCAGAAGAACTTAGCAGTCATGAGTGTAAAAGAAAAAACTATCACTATAAGTGATATAGGGACACTTACAGTTCATGAATATATTAAAATATGCAAAATGGTAGAGAAAGAGAAGAAGGATGATTTACTTGCGGTTTCTATTGCAAATCAACACACCGGTTTATTTGTACTCTATGCACGTAAATTTGGTCTTACTCCTGAAGAGCTTACAACAGAATTTGGACCAAATGGGCAAACACCCTTGCTTTATGCTGCATCTATTAATAGGCCTGATATTATCCGAGCTACACTAGAAATGGTAAATGGCAATGGAGAGACTCCATTGCAAGTGGCAGTTTATAATGGTAATAGTGTTGCGGTAAAAGCGATTTGGGATGCAGCCCCCGAGTTGTTCTTAAGCCAACTAGAGGTAATAGGGAGGCGACGCAAAACCCTACTGCATTTTGCTTTATCAGAAGGAACTAAAGATGTAGCAGAAGTTATTTTGATGACTATTCAAGGGAAACAAGATATACGTAAAAGACTGCTAGAAACGAGCAATTTTTATGGCACTTCATTTTTACAAACAATTGGTAATCCAGGTATATTAAAAATGGTTTTAGATTGCAATAAAGATTTCCCAGAATTGCTAAGAGACCAATTAGATTTCAAGGGTGTTTTTGAACAAACCATTTTGCATAAAGTAGCTGACAGTGATGATATCGATGCTCTTAAAGCGCTTCTGGAAGCTGCTAATGGTTGTCCTGGACAGCTGGAAATCCAATTATTCGAACGAGATGGTCAGGGTAAAACAGTGCTAGAAAGGGCTGTTAGTAAAGGTAAAATAGAAGCGGTTAGAACGATTGTGGAATTTGTTCAAAGAGTTTCTCCGGGTTTGCTGGATAGCCTATTAAAAATGAAAATTGGAAAAGGTCAAACTTTATATGATAAAGCTAATGCCGAAAACCAAAATGGAATTGCTTTTCTTCTTTTTATCCACGGTGCTAAATCTGGAAAATCTGGACCTTGTCCTCAGTTGCCTTTAGGCAGCCCAGCAAAAAGGCAGCGTCCTGAAAAAGAGGATACACCAACTAACTGCACAGATTTGTTTGAGGCCTTTAATCTATCACCATCAATGCCTCCAATCGATGCCTGCTTTTTGTCAGGTGCTGAAAAAATGCTGGCACAAGCTTCGCAAGCAAAAACCCCCAGTCCAGCCAAAAAGCCGCGTGGTGAAAATGATGAAGGTTACAGTCCGGCTAAACAGTTACTTTATGTCACTACTCTAACACAACTAATGGATGCAGCTTTCTTGTCATCATCAGCACTTCCGGTGATTGCTGATAACCCAGCAGAGGAGGGCGCACAAGTTTCGCACGCAAAAACCTCTAGCCCAAACAAACGGCTGCGTAGCGAAGATGTTGAAGGTCTAGGCTCTGATGGCAAATGTGCTGCTAGGTAATACTTACATTAAAAAATAATAATCTAAAGGTACATATATGGTTTTATGTTCTTTGTCTATTTTGAGCTCTGAACTTGAGAAAATTAGGTTATAATCTGAAGCTATTTTGTGTGAGCTATTTATAATTTGTTTCTTATCTTTAGCACCCATTCCCACTTCAATAATAATCTGTTTATTGTTTAATATCTGTAAAATAAAATCTGCTCCACCCTTGCTACTATCATAACGTATTGCGCCTTGTCCTTTTAAAATAAATTCTCTATATAAGTGGCCTCCAACAGAGTCTTCTAACAATTTGCCTTGTCTTACTAAATAAGTGCTATCCTGACCTGTAAGATAGAAAAATGACATTCTAATTGCTGGTGACATAAACAGATATTTATTGGCTTTTTTGGCAGCGGTCATATTTGATCCATATGCTGGAATTTTGATGAGTACTTCCGCCCTTTCTAGCGCATCAAATATATTAGCTATAGTTAAACGATTAAGTTTAAATTTTTCTTCAAGTGTGTGAAGGCTTGTAATGTCGTTTTCAGCGATAGCAAATATAAGCCTTTTTACTGCACCCAGGGTGTCTATATTAAAGCTCCCAAGCATTGGTAAATCTAACTTAATAATCTTATCAAGAAGCAATGAAATCGAATCATATATTGCGGTTTCATTTGGCATAACAAAAGAAAAAGGCAACGTGCCATAAGATAAATATTTCCTAACATCCATCCTGTTTACTTTAGTCCAATACTTATTAATGGATGCCCTTTGCTCAAGTAGACGGTCATAGACTTCTTTGGCATCCTTTGAAAAATATATTGCCTGCCTAATTTTTTCCTTTAGTTGTTTGATGGGGAAGATATCATTCTTTATCATTTGATATTCAGTAAAGCTCATGGGTGGCATTTTTTCAAATACAGCTCTCCGCGCTAAATTTGGAGTGGTTTGCAAAATCACTGCAGATGACCCTGTGCAGCAAAAGAAAATATTAGTTGTTTTTTCATAAAGGGATTTCAAAGTAACTGCCCATTTAGGGTCACTTTGAATTTCATCTAAAAAAATTAAAATAGGTTCTTTTATGCTTTCCAAATTATCACCTAGAATATTTTCATATGCAGACATGAGTTCTGCTATGCCCGCATCAAATGAATTTTTGCTATCTTCAACTGAAAGAAATAAAACATTATTAATTTTGTTTTTGTATGCAATACAAGCTTGAGACATCATAGTTGTTTTTCCAACTCCTCTAAAGCCTGGAACAATTACCAATTTATTATTAGATTTCTTACCTATAAAATCATCAATATATTGTTGTAATTTTATGAACATAAAACGCTTAGGATATTCTCTTCCATCTATGCTGTGAGTAAAGCGTTTCAATCTTTCATCAGTGGTTCTGATTTGATTTTGTAAATAAAGAGTTAATTCTTCTTTCATAATAAGCGCTCAAAATTCTGGTACTAATATAATGTAATATACT
>Ga0206827_1118_pt1 | contig 17239 bp, 18 predicted proteins | sample Alteio_BWOrgCont_77_FD_152852 | JGI IMG/M metagenome (GOLD analysis project Ga0206827, IMG submission 152852) | Enriched cells from forest soil in Barre Woods Harvard Forest LTER site, Petersham, Massachusetts, United States -... | ecosystem: Environmental > Terrestrial > Soil > Temperate forest >...
AGAAATTTCTTTATTCCGATCACGAAATATTCCTGCGTGAATTGGTTTCTAATGCGGTGGATGCCACGCAAAAACTGAAAATGATGGCCTCATCAGGCGAATTTGATGATGACCTCGGCGACCTGACCATCAAAGTAGAAGTAGATAAGGCGAAAAAAACTATAACTGTTTCCGATCATGGCATTGGCATGACGGAAGAGGAGGTGGACAAATATATCAACCAGATCGCTTTCAGCAGCGCCGAAGAATTCATTCATAAATATGCCGATAAGGCAGAAGGCACGAATATCATAGGCCATTTCGGGCTTGGGTTTTATTCCGCTTTTATGGTTTCCGAGAAAGTTGACCTTCTTACCAAATCGTGGAGAAAAGATGCCGAAGCCGTAAAATGGTCATGTGTAGGGAATACAAGCTTTGACATGAAGGGTGGTAAAAAGAAAGAACGCGGCACCAAAATAACCCTGCACATAACCGAAGAATCGAATGAATTTCTTGAAGAAAGCCGCATTGAAGGCATTTTGAAGAAGTATTGCAGTTTTATGCCGGTAGATATTGAGTTTGCAGGCAGGAAAATGAATAACCCTCAGCCACTCTGGCTCAAAAAGCCGGGTGAGATCACGGCGCAGGAGTACAAAGACTTTTATTCAGAACTATATCCATATTCAGAGCCACCATTGTTCTGGATACACTTAAATGTAGACTACCCGTTCAATCTTACAGGTATTCTCTATTTCCCAAAACTGAACCAAAGTTTTGAACTGCAAAAGAATAAGATACACCTGTACAGCAACCAGGTATTCGTGACCGATGAGGTAAAAGAAATAATACCGGAATTCCTTACCCTGCTGAATGGCGTGATAGATTCGCCGGATATACCTCTGAATGTAAGCCGCAGCTACCTGCAAAGCGACTCTAATGTAAAGAAGATCAGTTCCTATATCGTTAAGAAGGTAGGGGACAGGCTTGGTGAGATATTTAAGGAAAACCGGACTGAATTTGAAGGTAAATGGGAAGACATAGGCATGTTCATCAAATTTGGGATGCTGACAGACGATAAGTTTTATGACAAGGCAAAGGACTTCTGCCTCGTTCAGGATATTGATAATAAATATTATACGCTGGACGAATACAAGGAAAAAACAACTACTCTCCAGACAGATAAAGAGGGGCAATTGGTTTGGCTCTATGCCTCGCACCCGAGCATGCAGGATTCTTATATAGAAACGGCCAAAAAACGTGAGTATAGTGTTCTGAAGCTGGAACATCCTATCGACCTGCATTTTGTACAGATGCTTGAAACTAAAATTGACAAACTTTCCGTCAAACGGGTAGATGCCGCTACCATAGATAAGCTGATTGACAAAGACGAAAAAACAGAATCTGTTCTCGGCAAAGAAGACGAAGCAAAAATTGAAGAGCTCCTGAAAGGGATTATCAACCAGGGGCAGTTTACACTAAAAATGGAAGCCCATGCCACCGAGCAGGCGCCCATGATCATTACCCAAAGCGAATGGATGCGCCGTATGAAAGATATGCAGCGTATGCAGGGTGCAGGCGGTATGGATTTCCCGGGTGGCTATGAACTGATAGTGAATACCAACCACCCTCTTTATAAAAAGATATTAGACGCCCCTGAAGCAGCCCAAAAGCATTCTATAGCCCAGCAGCTATACGACCTGGCCAGGCTGGAACAAGGCCTGTTGGCAGGCAAAGAACTGACTGAATTTGTTGGGAGGAGTGTTGGGATGATTGGGTAATGTAAAAATTGAACAATCGAATAACGAATTAAGAAGTGGGAGAATTCGGAAATAAAAAAAGAATATCTTTGTTATCTGTTTAAATAAGCATTATGGATATACAAGCTGAAAAATTGCAATTAATAAGCGAACTTTTACAGGTATCGGATGAAACTTTGATTGCTAAAATGAAAAACCTCCTAAAAAAGACTAAGGAAGTAAAAAAATACTTACCTGCTGATGAGGAGGAGTATATCCTTAAGAAGTTGGATGAATCTGATAAAGATATTAAAGCTGGAAGGGTATATACAATGAATGAGGTTAAAGCGCATATTGACCAAAAGTTTAGAAACCTTTAACCAAAAATGAAAGTAATTTGGTCAAAGGCAGCCTTGAAAGACCTGAAAGATGTGTATGATTTTATTGCAGAAAGTTCTGAGCATTATGCAGTAGAGATAGCAAATAATATATATTTAAGGTCCAATCAATTATCAAATTTCCCCTATTCAGGCCCTGAACAACATTTCAGGAAAAGGCGGCGCAAAGAATACAGGTACCTTGTTGAAGGAAATTGTAAAATTATATATTCTGTAGAAAAAGATACGGTCATTATTGAGGCTGTTTTCGATACCCGCCAGAGCCCTACCAAATTGAGGTTGTAAAATTGAACTGAAGGGGCAAATAACTGCAACGCTTTTTAATCATCAGTTTTAACTAACCCAACAACTCCACAACCTTTTCCTTTATTTCAGAAACCATAAACGGCAATCCCTGCATTTTATTCATGGGGATAGCAGGAACCATGTATTTGTCGCGTATCAGGCGGACTAACTGGCCGTTGTTGATCTCAGGGACAAGGATAGTCTTAAAACGACTAATAATATCTCCCAGGTTTTTTGGGAATGGGTTTAAATGCCTTAATTGTAAGTGGCTGACTTTATGGCCTTCGGTTCTCAGTTGTGAAGCAGCCGTTTTAATGGTGCCGTAAGGAGATCCCCAGCTAATTATCAGTAGGTCACCCTGCTCTTCGCCACTGTCGAGTTTTAATTCAGGGATGCTATTGGCTATATCGGCTATTTTTTTCTCCCTGATCATGGTCATTTTCTGGTGATTGGCAGGGTCGTAAGATATATTTCCGGTAATTACTTCTTTTTCAATGCCACCGATCCGGTTTTCGAGCCCAACAGTACCCGGCAAAGCCCATTTACGCACTTCAAATTCATTGCGGACATAAGGATAATATTGTCCGTTTGTTTTATCGCTCAAATCGGCATATCTTGCCTTTATTTCAGGCAAATCTTTGTCTTGCGGGAAACGCCAGGGTTCGGCCCCATTGCCAAGATAACCATCTGATAGCAAAATAACAGGCGTCATGTGTTCAACTGCCATCCTGCATGCTTCAAAAGCTGCAAAAAAGCAATCTGCAGGAGATTGAGCAGCAATGATCGGTAATGGCGCTTCTCCATGCCTGCCAAAGAAAGCAAGCATCAGGTCGGCCTGTTCTGTTTTTGTTGGCATGCCGGTAGATGGGCCTGCTCGTTGAACGTCAATAATTACCAAAGGCAATTCCAGCATTACTGCTAAACCCATAGCCTCAGATTTTAAATCAATACCAGGCCCCGAGGAAGCTGTTACGCCAAGGCTTCCCCCATACGATGCGCCTATAGAAGCACTTATGGCAGCAATCTCATCTTCAGCCTGGAAAGTAATGACGCCGAAGTTTTTATTCCTTGCCAGTTCATGCAAAATATCAGAAGCTGGTGTAATAGGATAGGAGCCATAGAAAATCTTCAAACCCGCCTTCACAGATGCAGCTATAAGACCGTAACTGGCTGCCGCATTGCCCGTAATACCCCTGTAAATACCCGGCGCCATTTTAGCGGGCGGCACTTCGTAACGGTTGATGAAAATCTCAGCGGTTTCACCATAATTATAGCCTGCCATCAATACTTTTATATTGGCGGCAGAAACATCAGGATGTTTTGCAAATTTCTTTGTAATAAATTCTACCGTTCCATCTATGGGCCTGTGGTACATCCAGTAAAGTAAACCCAGCACAAACATATTCTTGCTGCGCTCGGCATCTTTGGTACCCATAGCGCTGTCTTTCAGGGCTTCTTTGGTGAGTTTCGTAATGGGTATAGTATACAGGGTATATTCATCCAGAGAGCCATCAGTGAGTGGGTTTTCAGTATCAGGAAAACCTGCAAGCCTCAAATTTTTATTGTCGAAACCATCCTCATTGGCAACGATAATTCCGCCATCTTTCAAATATGGCAGGTTTTTCTTCAAAGCCGCGGAATTCATAACCACCAGCACATCGGCTATATCGCCTGGGGTATGTATCTCATTGGAGCTGAATTGTATCTGGAAACCGGAAACCCCAGCCACCGTACCCACAGGGGCGCGTATTTCAGCCGGGAAATCAGGAAAAGTACCTATATCATTTTGTGCTAAGGCGGTCGCCTTGGTGAACTCATTTCCAATCAATTGAATCCCATCTCCGGAATCTCCTGCAAAACGTATAACCGCGTTAGATATTTTTGTTGTTTCAGTCATGTTTGTAGGGGCAAAAATTTTATGCCCTTTTGTTAATAATGTTAAGACTTTCCAAGTTTTGAAAACTTTGAAAGTCGTGCTGCCTGACTTTCAAGGTCTCCAAGACCTGGAAAGTCTGATGGTAGAGTTTACCGAAATTAATTTATTCTCCATTTGGTTTAAATTCTTATTCTTAGTTTGCAAACAAAAAAGCCTCTTTTAAAATTCATATCCCTTTTTATCCACCAATATTCTCAAAAGATTGTTTGATAAAGTTTTTAGCAATTTCAAAATCCGACTTGTCTTTTATGGTAAATTCTAAATCCCCAGTACTAAAATGTCCAATATTTGTTACATCTCTTGCTTGAACTGGCATTGGATTAATATCCATTGGATTAATCTTTAAGTACAAAGATAATTTAGTCTTATGTGTTGTAATACAAACAAAGTTCTGGCTTGTTTTATAAGCTATATATTGCTTTTTGGGAGTTTCTTCAATGGAATTGTCTAAGTTTATAATAAAATCCCGGAGGCTATCAAAAATATCAAGAAATCCCACGGATAAAATAGCTCTATGTTTATCAATAGTGTATGTAGAATTTGCCCGTGTTGCCGCAGCTTTTTTTCCAGCTTCCACCATTATTGGATTTTTTCCATTTTCAGTTGTTTTCAGTTCAGAAAAATCTGATTTCCTCAAGACCTCTTCTAAATGCAAGACGCCATTAATATATAGTTTGAATTGCCATAATTCAATATTAGTCCCCAGCATCTGGGCGGCGTGCAAATCATATTTTTTATATTCAGGGGCAATACAAATAACACGTATATCTGACCAATCGACTGTGATATTATTTCCTAATTGTTTAGTTACAGCTACCTCAAAATCACCTTTATGGTCTTTTATCCATGATAGATAATAAAGGCTTTGATTTAATAAATCTGATGAAGCAATAATTTTATATTCAACGATAACAGGGTTATCATCTTCTGAAATTGCCAAAGTATCGATTCTTCCGCCGTGTACTTTTCCAGTGGAAAATTCAGTTGCCACAAACCGGCAATTAAAAAGTGTTTGGAGGTTTTTCTCAATAAGTTGCTGTAACTCTTTTTCAAGTTTAAATTCTGTCGGCTTAATAAGATTTGTCGAACCTCCGTTAATTTGAAAAAGTGCCATTAGGTATCTTATTATTAAATGTTTTTCAAAGGAGATGGAACGGGGTAATGTGTCTTTTCATAATCCTCAACCACCAAAGCAAGCACATCAAACTCATTAGAGGCTTCGGCGTTTGCTTCCAAATCCATTTCCATTAATTTAGAAAGATGGCTTAATGCCTGCCCGTATTCCTTTTCATTTTCAATTGGCTTCATCATATTTTTTTAGCAATCTTTTGGCTTTTACGTCAAAAGACCCGGTGATGATAATTTCAAAGTTCATTAAGGAATTCTTCAGCGGTTTTTAGCTTTTTTTTGCCCGATTCATGCAATTTAACGTCATTAAGGGCATTGAGCAAATCCTTTTCCCCGCTGCTTAATACGTTATCATTGCTTGCCCTGACTATGTCGACAAAATTGAGGCTTTTTATCAATTCGAGAAAAAAGGCCCCTTTGTTTTCTTTAATATCAAGTACAATTCTCATATTATTACAAAAATAGGAATATTAATTAATTAGGGTATAATTGAAACATTTTACTTTCTATAGCCTTAGAGCAATAGCATGCCTATTAAAATTCTTATCTCCCGGTTAATATCTTTCTCCCTTTTTCTTCAACAATTCGGCAATATAACAATTTAACAATTCCCCGAAGTCAATACGCCCGCTCATCCTTTCCTTCGTAATAATTCACAAAAGACTTGTTGGCTACTTTGTTTCCACCAGGTGTTGGGAAATTGCCTGTAAAATACCAGTCGCCTGTATGGTTAGGGCAGGCTATATGCAGATTTTCAACTGTCTGGTATATTATCTTTACTTCTGCTTTAATGTTATCTGAAACAAGTATCTGGCCTATTTTATTGCTGATTTGTTCGTCGGTAAACTGCTCATAAATAGCTTTTACATAGTTAGGGGCGGTTTTGCTGGCATCTGAAATACAATTGCGGTAAGTCTCATTTATTACATCCTGCTGTCCAGATTCCTGTAAAAGGGCAATGGCCGCTTTAAATGCAATAAAGTCCTTCAACTTACTCATGTCTATGCCGTAGCAATCAGGATAACGTATCTGTGGGGCAGAAGAAACAATGATAATCTTTTTTGGAGATAGCCTGTCGAGGATACGCAGGATACTATTACTTAATGTTGTACCCCTCACGATAGAATCATCAACGGCTACCAGAATATCTTTGCCTGGCTGAACCACCCCATAAGTAGTATCATATACATGAGAAACGAGGTCTTTCCTTTGGGCATCGGCGGTAATGAAGGTACGGAGTTTTACGTCTTTTACCGCAATTTTTTCCACTCTCGGCTGCATGGAAATTAAGTCTGACAAGGCTTTACCTTCCGATTTCCCCTCTTTTATTCTATTTAATTTATGATTATTAAGAGATTCATTTACAGCTTCTACCATACCAATAAATGCGACTTCTGCCGTATTGGGGATATAAGAGAAAACGGTATTCTCAAAATCGTAATTGGCTTCTTTCAAAACAGCAGGAGCTATGAGTTTGCCTAAGGTTTTCCTTTCCTTATATATATCTTTATCTGTTCCCCTGGAAAAGTATATCCGTTCAAAAGAGCATTGCTTGAGTTCTCCGGCGGGGCTTATTTCTTTTTCAGAAACCTCGCCATTTTTCTTAATTATTAAAGCATGGCCGGGTTTTACTTCATGAATATCTTCATAAGCGACATTGAATGCCGTTTTTATTGGCGGCCTTTCAGAAGTCGCCACCACTAATTCATCATCCTCAAACCAAAAAGCAGGGCGTATGCCATTTGGGTCACGCAAGATAAAAGCATCCCCATGCCCCATCATTCCTTCGATGGCGTAGCCGCCATCAAATGACCGGGTTGCTTTTTGAAGTATTTTTTGAACATTAATATTTTTTGCAACTTCATCATAAGAAGTTCTGACGTCAAGGCCATCTTTCACGTATTTATCGAACAGCTGGTCATTTTCCTTATCAAGGTAATGGCCTATTTTTTCCATAACGGTTTCGCCATCTGTATGATTGCGTGGATGCTGGCCAAGGTCTATAAGTTTCTGGAATATCTCGTCATTATTGCTCATATTGAAATTTCCTGCCAGGACAAGGTTTTTGCTCATCCAGTTATTTGCCCGGATGAATGGGTGGCAAAACCGTACCCCTGTGCTGCTATAGGTTCCATAGCGAAGGTGGCCCATCAGCAGTTCACCCATAAAGGGCAATTCGAGTAGTTCACTATGGCTGTGTTTGTGTCCATCTTCATCCACAAAATTCTTTTCGGCAAGGGAATGGTGTATTTTTTGGAAAATCTCGCCGATAGCAGAAGATCCGTCAGCCCGTTCACGGAAAATATACTGGCTTCCCGGTTGGGTATCCAGTTTTATTACACCTACACCCGCTCCATCCTGGCCACGGTTGTGCTGTTTTTCCATTAACAGGTATAGCTTGTTGAGGCCGTAGAGGTAAGTGCCGTATTTTTCCTTATAAAAATGGAGGGGCTTTTTCAGGCGGATAAAAGCGATTCCACATTCGTGTTTTATTTCTTCGCTCATGGTATTTTACAGGTGCAAAGGTACGAAAAGGTTAGTTATTGAAGTAATCACTTAATATTAACCGACTATAACCTTCTTCCTTTTTCGTGGAAAGTGCAGGTATTCATTGATAAACATATCGAAATCGACTTCTTTGTGCAGTTTGCCGTATTCGGTCATGATGGTAGATTTCATTTTATTAATACCCTGCGTATCAAATTTATCACCCATTAGGGATGCTAAAACAAGCAATTCAAAAGCAGTAGCTTTCATCCAGTCTACTTCTACCTTATATCCTAAAACGGCGAGTGTCTGGGTTTTAAGAATGAAGTTATTAATTATATTCTTCCGGGTACCCATCGTAAGGCAGGAGGCGAAGAAAATAACGCTGCCTTTGCAGCTATTTTCCAGGATAACGGCGAGCTCATTAAGCTTGTATGATTTTTTGAAACCGAAATGAATGAGCTCTTTTTCACCATGAAAAGCAAGATACAGAATCGGATATTTTGCCTGGTATTTCTTTAATTTCCACTTCTTTATAAAGAATTCAAATTCATCTTTAGTAGCGCATTGGTTGTATATATACTGTACCTTTTCCTGTTTGTTTAGCAAATCGAGTATAGGCAATATGGTAGATTTGGATTTGAGGTCGTCATTCCAGTGTCCTTCGAGGCAAAAAATCCCTTTTTTATCCATAAAATCATTTGCCACAAAGGCACTAAGAAAAATTATTTTTTCTATGCCTTAATTCATTTTACGTGGCTAATTTTTGTTTTTTCTATCTTTTAAGCAAAAGATAGAAAGGTAAAATTTCTTTTTCTTTTTTTATTCTTTTGTCTTTGTGCCTTTGTGGCAAAAATCAAAATTTCATCATCATCCTGTATTTCCCCGGGCCAGTGAAGATTAACCCAATAAATACTACAGCAGCCAGTAGCGGGTGCAGGTAGTCTTGGGTTTGAGCCACATGATGGGCCATAGCAACTACCATAGTAATGAGCATAAATATACAAGCAGGGCGGAAAAGCACACCAAGAATAAGAAGGATACCACCGCCAAACTCAGCTATCGCAGCCGTAAAACCCCAAAATACTGGCAGGAAGTGAATACCTATGTCACCCATAGAACTACCTATTTTTTCCCACTGTGCCGGGCCACCTGATATTTTCGGCCATCCGTGCATGATAAACACTATACCAACGCCAAGCCTTAGTAATAATAAACCCGTATTTACCCTGTCCTTCATATTTATTTATTAATTGGGAGGTCAAAATTAAAGATTTTAATTGGAAGTAGTAAGTTCCTGCTATATGTACAGTAAAACCAACAGATACTTACAAAGAAAAACCCGCAACAAATAAATGATGCGGGTTTCTACTAAACCGTATTGAATTATAAACTTTATCCCTATTTCTTTGTTGCAGCAGTATCGGCAGGCATCGTAGCGCTGCCCTGCATTGCAGGAGTTTTCGCGCCGGCTTCCATCAGCGCTTTTTCATGGAGGGCGTGGAGTGAATCTGCAGCCCTGGTTTCATAAAAAGGGGAAACTGCATCCACTTTGTTTTGCTCCATAGTAAAAGGTGTTTGCACACTGTAATCTCCGGTTTGGGGATCCTGCACCTGGTTCATATTAAAATTACGCCTCCATCCATAAGCCCAAAGACCGCCAATAAAGGCAAACCACAAAACCATGCAAATGAAAAATCTTTTCAGAGAAAATGTCTTATCGTACATTCTTGATTATTTTTTGTGCAAAAATCGTATTTTTTGGATAATAAATTACAGAAAGAGAAAAAAAATAAGAGATTAGTTGAAAATAAGCTCAAATTCATTCAATAATCTTCCTGTCAACCACCGACTGGCACCAGCTTTGGATAGTATCAAAAGGGAGTGGGTTCTTTTCACGGAGGGCGGTGAGGAAACGTTTGAAGTCGGGGGAATGATCCAAAACAATATTGCCTGTAACTTTATTTTTGAGTTCCTTCAATTCGGTTGGTAAACCAAAATCCGAAAGGCTTATACCTGATTCATCAGCTATTTTTAAAATCCATCTTTCAAATGCCGGATGAATAGATATAATATAATGCCCCTTATTTTCATGATTTTGAAGTAAGGTTATATCGTCGATAGTTTTAATAACCTTAAACTTATCCAGTTCTTTTGGAGAGGATTTATGTGGGTCTTTGTCGACAAGGCCAATCATCATCAGGTTTTTATATTTACCTGACATTCTGCCAAGCACATCTCCTTTACCATGTTTATGGTTGGGGTTTTTAAACCCAAGAAATTCAATAAATGCCGTATCGGCATAGCATTCGGGGACTATCTGTAAATTCATTATTCAAAAGCCTTATGATTAATGAATATATCCGCGCCATAATTCAGTATTTCGCTTATTTCATCGCCTGAAACCTTTTTTAAAACAGTCTGGTTGTTTTCATATTTTACGATAAACAAGGCAATCTCTTCTTTATCGCTTTCCTCCAGAAGTTCGGTGAGCATATATGGGCTATGGGTAGTGATAAAAAATTGGTTCTCAGAAGAATTTATTATTTTATCAGCAAGTTGAACCGTATAAGGAGGGAAATTATGTGCTTCCGGTTCTTCAAAAAGTAAAACTGAATCTTTATTAGATTCAATAGCGGCAAGATGGAAAATATAACGCTGGAGGGTTTCAGCTTGTAGTGAATATGAGAAATCATTAAAAAACCCATCTCCTTTATCTCGTGTTAATCCAAACGTATTATCGTATTCGTTTATTCTAAGTTTTAAATTATACTCTCCAAATAATTTTATGACTTCTTTTCTAACATCAGAATGTGTCGCTAATATAGTCAAAAGATTTTCACCATAAGGAGGTTTTAAAAACAAATGAAATCTATCGGTAGTTTTTGTATTTTTATTAAATTCATATCTTTTTACTGGATATTGTATTGGACTTAAAATATCTGGATATATGTCCCCTATATACCCACTTGACAAAATAAACCTCAATAGCGGCGTAAACTTTCCCTTATCACCTGGCCAATCATTAATCCTTTCAATAAAATCATTGCCAATCTGATGCGCATTTTTATTTCTTAAATCTATAACATCTTCAAGAGAGCCATAATTATTATCTTCCAACAAGAAATAATAGCAATTCACATTGTTTTGGTAAAATATTTTGGCATTGACAAGCCCTGATGAAATTGATATTGTATTTTGTTTATCATTATCAAAAAATAAGTTATAGAAATTCTCATATCTAATAAAATCTTCCATAAACTTCTTTGCAAGAGGAGGTTGTACATGAGGTGAAGCAAAATCATACCCCGCCCCCAACAAACTAATAGCCTCCAGTATATTAGATTTTCCAACGTTCGGCTTGCCCACGAATACATTTATTCGCTTGGGCTTCATTTCTATGTGCTTGATGGATTTAAAGTTGTCTATCTTTAAATCAGTTATAAAATTTTCCATATTTTAAAATTAACTTAGCAAAGGTACAGACTTTCCAAGTTTTTAAAACTTGGAAAGTCTTGGCATCCAAAATTCCGCAATCCGCAATCAACATTCCGCAATCAATACGGGTCCACATCCACAATAATCTGAACTTTTTTAAAGTCTTTATTGGCTTTAAACTGGGCTATTTCGGCCATCATTTCTTTTTTAGCGCCTTCCATGTTCAGGTTATGGCGCTCAAATTTGAGCATGATGTTCATTGTATATTTTCCGCGAATCCGTGCTACAGGCGGGTATTCCGGGCCCAAGACCCGGCTGCCAAAAATATCACGAAGCCTGTCAGCCAGCCAATGGGCCGCTTCACTCACTTTATCCTTATTAGCGTCTTTTATGCTTAGTTTTATAAGTTTGGTAAATGGCGGATAATGAAACTCAAGCCTTTCCTTGATGAAAGCATTATAAAAGCCTTCATAATTATGTGCTAAGAGATATTGAAATAGGAGATGGCCTGTATTATAAGTCTGGATGATGACTTTACCCAGCAAATCACGTCTGCCAGCCCTTCCGCTAACCTGGCTCATAAGCTGGTAGCTACGCTCTACTGCCCGAAAATCGGGGTATTTCAGCATCTGGTCGGCATTCAGGATGCCTACTATATTTACTTTTTCAAAATCCAGCCCTTTAGTAACCATTTGCGTTCCTACCAATATCTGCGCTTCACCATCTTCAAAAGCCTGGATGATCTTGGTATAGGCGTTCCGGGTGCGGGTAGTATCCTGGTCCAGCCGAAGGGTTTTGTATTCCGGGAAAAAGATATGGAGTTCATCTTCTATTTTCTCTGTGCCGAAACCCAGCATTTTTAAGGTGAAGTTGCCGCAATTGCCACATTTTTTTGGCGTATCTTCTTTGTAGCCACAATAATGGCAAATAACCTGCCTATATTCCTGGTGATAGGTAAGGGTAATATCGCAATTGATGCATGAGGGAGCCCAGCCACAGGTTTGACATTCGAGAATAGGGGCATAGCCCCGCCGGTTCTGGAAAAGAATAGTTTGCAGGCCTGTTTTCAGGGTGCGCTGCATTTCAGTGAATAGCAGCGAGCTGAAATGGCTTTTCATTTTCTTTTTCTTTACTTCATCCTGCAGGTCAGCCAGTACCATTTCAGGCATCCTTACATTCCCCCAACGGTTGGCCAGGTTTATAAGGGCGTATTTATCCCGCTCCGCATTAAAATAAGATTCAAAAGAAGGCGTGGCCGTACCAAGGATAGTTTTACCTTTAAACATACCCATTAAATAGATCCCGGCATCGCGGGCATGGTAGCGGGGTGCAGGTTCATGCTGTTTATATGTATTTTCGTGTTCCTCGTCTATTACCATTAAACCTAAATTATTGAATGGTAGAAATAAGGCAGAACGCACGCCAAGAACTATTTTATATTCGCCGCTAATTACTTTATTCCAAACCTCTACCCGTTCATTCGGGTTGAATTTTGAATGATAAATGCCAATGCTGCCACCATAATATGTCCGCAACCGCTGGATAAGTTGGGCGGTAAGGGCAATTTCAGGTACAAGATAAAGAGCTTGCCTGCCTTCGGCGATTACTTTATCTATCAGTGACATATACAGGTGGGTCTTACCGCTCCCGGTAACGCCATGCAGCAGGGCAACATTCTTTTTCCCAAATGCTTCATTTATTTCTTCCAGTGCCTTTGCCTGCTCTTCATTCAGGGTGGACGATTTTAAATCGGTATCTTCTACAGCCAGCCTGTCTACTTCTTCTTCAAAAACGGCAAATATCCCCTTCGTTATAAGTGAATCGAGCGCCTGATGGGTGGCATGGGCTTGTTTAAGCAGGGCTTTCCGGCTAATATGCTTTTGCTTTCCATACATTTGCAGGTAAGTGAGCAATATATCTGACTGGCGGGGAGCAGGCTCCAGTATTTCAAAGAGTTCTTTTATAAATGCCTTATCGCCCGGATCAAAAAGAGGGGAGACGAACCACTCTTTTTTAGGTCTGTATTCATCCGTAAGTTCTTCTTTCAGGAAAATAAAGCCTTTTTCGTAAAGGGACTTAATATGAACCAGGACAGCTTTTTGCTTTAACAATTCAGCAATTTCCCCAATAGTTAAAGTCTTTTGGAGGGCCAACGCATCTAAAATAACCTGTTCCTTAGGAGATATTTCCCATGCAGTGAGGGTGGCAGTTTCGTTAATGGTAATCTGTGTTTCGCTCTGCATTTTCATGTTTCCAGGCAGGGCGGCATCCATTACTTCGCCGAGCGTACAACAATAATAAGCTGCCATCCATTTCCAAAACTCAAGATGCAAATGGCTGACAATTGGTTTATTATCAATAATATCAATGATCAGCTTGGCGGAATATTTTTCAGGAATATTTCTATGGATATCAACGACGATGGCGGTGTAAATTTTGTTTTTGCCAAACTGCACGACTACCCTTTGCCCAATGGCTACTTTGCCCTGCATCGCAAGCGGGACCCTGTACGTGAAGGTATTTGCCACTGCAAGGGGCAATGCCACTTCTACGAAATATGGGCGAACATCGTCCTCCGCATCTGTTTCACGAAATTTAAGCTGTGATTCCATTGGATAAAAACTCTTCAAAAATAGGCAATAGGTAAACGGATTTATTGAAAATCTTGTTAGTTTTGAGAAAGTTTACAGATAAACCCAATAATTATGATTTGGAAGAAAATCCTTTCTTATGTAAATATATTTGGCAAAAAGCAGCCAATTGACACTAATGACACATCAAGCCGGGTAAGCCTGAAACTGATGCACGGTATAAACCGGATATCTATTTTGATTTTCCTGGTAGGTCTAATAATAATAGTGTACCGGCTTATTGCCAAATAGAAGATCACTTAGTCCTTGCTTCCACAGCGCTAAGGCTATCCACCACAGGTACCATTACTTCTTCGAAAAGATTGGGATGGGTAGAATAAAATTCCATGCTCTTGTAAAATTCCGCGCTTTTTATGCCGTATTTTGTAAATATTTTGCTGTAGAGCCTGTTGGTTATTATTTTTGAAGAATCGGGTGCGTAGTGCTTTTCTTCTACATAAGCATCAGCGAGGAATACATCCTGGAGTGCGGGTTTCATTTTGTCTTCAGATAAAATGTCTTTTGGCGGGCGCTTCAGCATGGTGTGCGAATTGCAGGAAGGCAATAAAAAAAGAACGAACATAAAAATACACACGGGCAATATTTTATTTTTTCTTAACAAACACCTAACAGCTAACACCTAATACCAGTTTTTACAATGAATTATAACCAAATACTTTCTACAATTCCTCGGGGCAAAGTTACGCTTGTTGTGGTTTCAAAAACACAGCCGGTTGAGAAAATAAGAGAAGTGTATGAAGCAGGGCAGCGTGATTTTGGCGAAAACAGGGTGCAGGAACTCCTTGACAAGAAGGATAAACTGCCTTCTGACATCCGCTGGCACCTTATCGGGCATTTACAAAGGAATAAGGTGAAATATATCGCCCCGTTCATACATCTTATTCATTCTGTGGATAGTATGGCGCTGCTTGAAGAGATAAACAAATGCGCCTTACATAACGAGAGAATAATTGATGTACTTCTTGAAGTTTTTATCGCCTCAGAGGAAACTAAATTTGGTTTGAGCGAAGTGGAAGTAATTGGCTTACTTAACAATGAAAAGTATAAAAGCCTGAAGAGTATCAGGGTTTGCGGCCTTATGGGAATGGCATCCAATACTCCCGACAATGAGAAAGTAAGAAACGAATTTGCCCACCTGAAAAGATTGTTCGATAAAGTAAAGAATGAGTTTTTTAATGATAGTAATTACTTCAATATCTTATCTATGGGCATGAGCAGTGATTATTTAATAGCCATAGAAGAGGGGAGTAGTATGGTAAGGATTGGAAGCGCAATTTTTAAATAAATCTCTCGCATAGACGCAAAGGCGCAAAGAAAAATCCTTATTCTTGCAAAAGAATTTAAAGAGCAGAATATGAAGCAAACATTATTAAAATTAGTATCCATACTAATGTATATGTCAATAATTCCCACCTGTTTTGGGCAGGGGAATAACAAAATTTCAGCGGTGAATACCGTCAATGCACCAGAGGCAATTGGCCCATATTCGCAAGCCATAAAATGTGGTGATATGGTTTATTGTTCCGGGCAAATAGGGATCAATCCCGGAACTGGTAACCTGGAATTGGGTGGCATTGCAGCCCAAACAACCCAGGCACTGGTGAATTTAGACGAAGTATTGAGGGCGGCTGGTACAAGTTATGATAAAGTTGTGAAAGTAACAATATATATGGTTGACCTGAAGGATTTTGCCACCGTGAATGAAATCTACGCGAAATACTTTCCGGAATTAAGACCCGCCCGTTCCACAGTGCAGGTAGCTGCATTACCAAAGGGCGCGCTGATAGAAATTGAATGTATTGCTTCATTAAAATAAAATTATTAACCCATGAATAACGAAGTTTTTACTCTTGACAAAGACATTAAGGTATTCTGCTTAGAGGCGAAACCTTTTCCCGAGGGTATTCCGGCGGCATATCAGAAATTGCAGTCAATAATCCAGTCGGCACACGGCAGGCGGTATTTTGGAATATCGCGCCCTGAAAATGGCGAAATTGTGTACAAAGCCGCTGCGGAAGAAATGGAAGAAGGCGAGGCTGAAAGGCTAAACTGCGAACCATTTGTCATTAAAAACGGGCAATACATTTCTATCGTGATTATTGACTATTTGAAAGACGTCCAGGAGATTGGAAGGGTATTTCAGCAGCTTATTGCCTATCCTGGCATAGACCCGGATGGATATTGCATTGAAATGTATGCCTACAATGATAAAGACGTGAGGTGCATGGTAAAGTTAAAATCATAACTCCCTTACTCTTCTCTCAATAATCTTACGCGCTTAAAATAAAAACGCTATATTTAGCCTGATTTTGTGGGTGAATATTTTCTATAATAGATAATATTTAGATAAATATAGGCTCTCAAAAACACCAATTAATTGATGTGTAATACTTTAACAAATCTTACGCGCTAAAAAATAGATAAAAATAGACGTAAATAGATAAAAAATAGACAACATATTTATATACAACCTGTTATAAGCGATAGTTTTTCAATAAATAAAGTCCACCGGTAGTCCGGCGGCACGAAAGCGTTTTTTCGCAGAGGCAAATTACAAAAAATTATTGACACCCCCAAACATCTTTCCCGTTTTTTTGCCGCCCTCGGGGTTTCCTGTTTGTAGCAAATATTGGGAGTGCAGCCAAGCCCTGGCGGGGCGGGCTGATTTTTTTCAAAATCCCATAGGGATGACATGATTGTAGCTAAAGCAATAACACCCCTCCCCACGCTCGCCTCTGGCAAGTGGTGCAACACCAGCCTCCGGCTGTTTAAATTGGGCGGGACGCCGGAGTATCTCTCACTCGAGGGACGCGAGCGAGGGCGGGGGTTCCAAATAATTTCTATATTTGTCTTAAAATTAGAACCTATGAATAGTAGCTAATATATAAAGCAATACAGTTATTTGATAAAAATAACATTAGTTTACCAATGTCTATAGAAAGTCAGAACTCTATTAAACATGAATAAAAGGTGACTGGTGGCCCTCGATTATGGAGCTGTCGGTTTACTTTATTCATAGGTTTCTGACTACCTTATAGACAAGTAAATTAGGCAGCCCTATGTTATTTCTACTATTTTAATTCCTGACTGGGCGGGGAACTAAAATTTAATTATAGAAATAATGTTCAAACGATTTAACAGGTTACCTAAAGGGGTATTAAGACTTCTATTTGTCATTAGTGTTTTTATACTTCCTCTCAT
>Ga0206827_1084_pt1 | contig 17200 bp, 20 predicted proteins | sample Alteio_BWOrgCont_77_FD_152852 | JGI IMG/M metagenome (GOLD analysis project Ga0206827, IMG submission 152852) | Enriched cells from forest soil in Barre Woods Harvard Forest LTER site, Petersham, Massachusetts, United States -... | ecosystem: Environmental > Terrestrial > Soil > Temperate forest >...
TGAAACTGCCTGTTTCCGCGATAGCACAGACATAACGCAGCTGATGAAATTCCATAGTTGATGCCTATACTCCCGATGGAAGGTACCTATTGGAACTATCTCTCTCCATAATGCTACATTCATTGGGTCGAGCCAAACGGAGACCAGCGCTGCGCGTGTCTTGTCGTGCGGGCTGCGACGAATGCCGGCCAATGCTCGTACAGGACCGGCAACTCATTGAGAAGTTGACGCTCCACTAGATGTCGTGAGGAAGAACCCCTACTGATCGATGCCTGGGTCCAAACGGACCCGGCAGTGGATTCACAGCCAAAAGGAGAGAACGTATGGCAACCGAAACGAAGTGCCCATTCCATCAAGCCAATGGCGCCGGCACATCGAACCGTGACTGGTGGCCGAACCAGTTGAACCTGAACATTCTTCACCAGCACTCATCCCTGTCCGATCCCATGGACAAGGATTTCAATTACGCCGAAGAGTTCAAGAGCCTCGATCTCGCCGCCGTAAAGAAGGACCTCCTGGCGCTGATGACAGACTCGCAGGACTGGTGGCCTGCGGACTTCGGCCACTACGGACCCTTATTCATTCGCATGGCGTGGCATAGTGCAGGCACGTACCGCATCGCCGACGGTCGCGGCGGCGGCGGCAGAGGGCAGCAGCGCTTCGCTCCTCTCAATAGCTGGCCTGACAACGTAAGCCTCGACAAGGCGCGCCGTCTGTTATGGCCGATCAAGCAGAAGTATGGCAAGAAGCCAAACAGGTGTTTGAAGAAATCATTACTCCACTTCGTCGGATCTGATGATCCTCGCCGGCAATGTCGCCCTGGAATCGATGGGCTTCAAAACCTTCGGTTTCGCGGGCGGGCGCCCGGACGTCTGGGAGCCAGATCAGGATGTCAACTGGGGACTTGAGACCACTTGGCTGGGTACTGACAAACGGTATTCCGGCGATCGCGACCTCGCAAATCCGTTCGGTGCAACGACCATGGGTCTGATTTACGTTAACCCGGAAGGTCCGGAACGTAATCCGGATCCGATCGCAGCAGCGAAAGATATCCGTGAAACCTTCGGACGGATGGCAATGAACGACGAAGAAACCGTCGCGCTGATTGCGGGCGGCCACACCTTTGGCAAGACTCACGGCGCATGCCCCATCTCCCATGTGGCACTTGAGCCGGAAGGGGCCGGCATCGAGGAGCAGGGCCTTGGCTGGAAGAGCAACTTTGGCACAGGCAAGGGCGCCGATGCGTTCACCAGCGGCCTCGAAGTCACCTGGACCACCACGCCGACGAAGTGGAGTAATGATTTCTTCAAACACCTGTTTGGCTATGAGTGGGAACTGACCGAGAGCCCAGCTGGCGCTCACCAGTGGAAGCCGAAGGGCGACGCTGGTGCCGGTACGATACCGGACGCGCACGACCTGTCAAAGCGTCGCGCGCCGTCCATGCTAACCACAGATCTTTCCTTGCGATTCGATCCGGCTTACGAAAAGATCTCGAGGCGTTTCTATGAGAATCCGGACGAGTTAGCAGACGCGTTTGCCCGCGCGTGGTTCAAGCTTACGCACCGCGACATGGGTCCGCGAGCCCGCTATCTCGGTCCGGAAGTTCCGGCCGAAGAGCTCATCTGGCAAGACCCCATCCCAGCGGTCGATCATGCATTGATCGACACGCAGGACATTGCCTCCCTCAAAAGCAAAATTCTTGCTTCGGGCCTGTCCGTCTCGCAACTGATTTCCACCGCCTGGGCATCGGCGTCCACATTCCGTGGCTCTGACAAGCGTGGCGGCGCGAACGGCGCCCGCATCCGCCTCACTCCGCAAAAGGATTGGGCAGTGAATCAGCCTGAGCAACTGGCGAAAGTGCTGAAGACACTCGAAGGTATCCAGAGTGAATTCAACAGCGCACAGTCAGGAGGCAAGAAAGTCTCTCTCGCCGACCTGATCGTCCTAGCTGGTTGTGCAGGCGTCGAGCAGGCAGCGAAGAATGCTGGCCTCAGTGTGACCGTTCCCTTCACCCCGGGACGCATGGACGCCTCGCAGGAGCAGACCGATGTGGACTCCTTCGCCGTGCTCGAGCCGAAGGCGGACGGTTTCCGCACCTACCTCAAAAGCAGGAACGGCGTGCCAGCCGAGGTGTTGCTGCTGGATAAGGCACAATCGCTGACGCTGACCGCGCCTGAGCTGACCGTACTTGTTGGTGGCATGCGAGTGCTGAATACCAACGTCGGGCAGACGAAACATGGCGTCTTCACCAAGAAGCCGGGGGCGCTGACCAACGACTTCTTTATCAACCTGCTCGACATGGGCACGGAGTGGAAGGCGGTCTCGGAGGGCCAGGACGTATTTGAAGGCCGCGATCGCAAGACAGGCGAACTCAAGTGGACGGGCACGCGTGCCGATCTCGTCTTTGGTTCAAATTCCCAATTCAGGGCCTTGGCAGAAGTCTACGGAAGTTCGGACGCGCAGGAAAAGTTTGTCCATGACTTTGTAGAAATCTGGAACAAGGTGATGAACCTTGATCGTTTCGACCTTGCGTGATCTCGGAAGGTAGGTCTTAGAGTCTTACGCCGCTCAACTTCGACCTAACACCGGGTTATCCTGGACTAGGTCGAGGTTCGAGCAGTTCCTACTTATGGAATGGCAATAACAGGCCTTAGCACTCATCCAGCTTTGCAACATCTCGAAACGTGCATTGGCGATTCGTATAAGCCGCCCGCCCAGCTACAATTTTTCCCGTGACTAGAGAACGTTGGGCTCAGATAGGAATCACGACTCAATTCCTTATCATCGTCAGGACACTAGGTGAGGTTTTCCGGCTTAAGCACGTCCATGGCACCAACTTCACGGCCGCAGTCGCTATGCCGTATGTCGGCGGCGCTTTAATAGCAGCTTGCTTCTGCTGGGCAGGTGTGGCCTTTTACTTCTTTCGACGCTATGTGCTGTCCTCATGGATCGCGCTAGCGGCCGTAATCATTCTGCTGGTATACAAAATTGCCGTGATCGGCCGGTAATGGCGGCTCACTTAGACGATTGGGCCGAAGTCGAGCAGACCGCCCCCGGTCAATCAGTGCGTTGGAGATTTAGCACAACCGAGACGAAAAGGCGGTAACTTCCTGTTTGCCGACGACTCGCCGGAGTGCGTTCGTAACCGACACAGCACAACAGAGCGCTTTACCGAACCCCTCCCTTTAGATATCTGGGACAGCAGTCACTAGTGGCCTGTCGCGGAGAGTTCGTTACCAACCTCGGATGGCTCCGCTGTGGTGATGCAGGCGATCCGATCGAAAGTGGCAGAACCTTCGGGCCATTGGGTAGTAACGCATTCAGTGAGACAGGCCACTAGTTAGTTGAAAGAGGGTGTGCCGAAGCAGTTCCTGAATAATTCGAAGCTGGTCGATGAGCTGAAGGAACAAACTAGATCGCAAGCCGTATCTCTGAACAGAAGACGGCATGAAACATACGATCCGTCCTCCTACGCTCATCGTAGTCGCTTCAACCCCTTCGCTTCCCGGTCAGCCAGCGAAGATAGTTCCTGCCAAACACTGGCGAGAGTAGTCTTGCGACCAGGAAGTCCATATGCCGATCTTCTCTTTCAAGGGCTTGCTCGAAGCCCTGCTTCTCGTCATCGTTCCAGCAACGTCCGCTATCGCGCTGGCACAAAGCCCTACGACTTCGACGGAATCCGGCGTGATATCCGGGATACGCGAAAACGGGTTGCGTATCTACAAAGGTGTTCCCTTTGCTGCTCCGCCGGTCGGCGACTTGCGTTGGCGGCCTCCGGCACCTGTCACACCCTGGACTGGCACGCGTAAGGCGGAGGCGTTTGCCCCTGCGTGTATGCAAACCGGTGTGTCCATGCCTGGCGAAACGCCGCCTTCCGTGAGTGAGGATTGTCTCTATCTCAACATCTGGACGCCAGCGAAGAGCGCGCAGGAGCGCGTGCCGGTGATTGTCTGGATCTACGGCGGGGGTTACATCAACGGGTCGGCCTCGATGCCCTTGTACTGGGGCGACCAGCTCGCGCATAAAGGCGTGATTGTTGTCACCATTGCGTATCGACTTGGCCCGCTTGGCTTTCTTGCGCATCCGGAGCTCACACGCGAGTCGGCGCAGCACTCGTCCGGCAACTACGGCCTGATGGACCAGATCGCCGCACTCGAATGGATCCAGAGGAACATTGCAGCCTTCGGCGGCGATCCGAAAAACGTAACCGTCGCCGGTCAATCTTCAGGAGCGATATCGGTCAGCATCCTGATGGCCTCGCCGCTGGCGAAGGGCTTGTTTCAGCGCGCAATTGGAGAAAGCGGCGGTCTGTTTGAACCGCTCCAGCTAGCACCGAAATACCTGCTGGCCAATGCAGAGGGCGACGGAGAGAAGTACGCGGTTTCGCTAGGTGCATCCTCTGTCAAGGAACTGCGACGGCTGCCAGCAGATCTTCTCGCTGGCAACGCCGGCGGCATTGTTCACCCGGTGATCGAAACCTATGTGCTTCCCGTTTCGCCCTACGAAGCGTTCACTTCAGGGCGGCAGAACGATGTCCCGCTGCTCTTAGGTTCGAACGCCGATGAGGCGCGGTCGTTAACGGATGCCACCCACGTGAAGGCCGCCACTTTCGGCAGCGACATCGAGCAAAGCTTTGGCCAGCTTCCGGCTCCGCTGATCACAGCGTATCCCCACGCTACCGATGAAGAGGCGCGGCAGGCGAGGCTCGACCTCGAGCGCGATCTCCGCTTCGGCTGGGATATGTGGGCATGGGCGAGGCTGCAAGCCGGAACCGGGCAAAACCCTGTCTACTACTATTCGTTTCGACAGAAACCACCCTTTCCGGCCGGTTCTGTGTATGAAGGTTGGGGCGCGAGCCATTTCGCCGAGCTCTGGTATGTCTTCGACCATCTGAACCAGGAGCCCTGGCGCTGGAGCAAGGCTGATCGGAAAGTGGCCCAAGAGATGTCCAGCTACTGGGTCAACTTCGCGAGGTCGGGCAATCCGAACAGTCCAGACCTTCCCCCGTGGCCAGCGTTCACCAACGCGGAGAGCAAGGTCCTGGATATCAGCGATCCGATCACCGTCGACGGGGTGACGAATATCAACGGCCTGAAGGTCTTTGATGCCGTCTACACGAGCGTGCGGGGCAAGCCATTTGCCGCGCGATAACGGCTGTTCGCAAGGACGCCTTGAACAGAGTCCTCCAGCGCGGCATTTGGCAATTTAGGGCGAGTGACCGGCAAACAGGAAGTTGTCCTGGTTGCCTCTGTCGCGACACCTAAATACCGGGCACCTCGCTCGATTAATCCAATCTCGCTCTGAATCGCCAAAAAAGAACCATAGGGTGGTCATTTGGCCAAATTCTTTATTTTCTGGAGGTAAACGTGCGGCTCAGGAGACGGCCCAGGGCAACAACCTCGGCGTACTTTATCGGTGCTCGCGAAAGTTGATCGGGCTCACCGGAACTCTCATGGGAGGCTATGCTGACGACCTCTTCAATCTCTTCTACCGGATGACACCGCGGCACATGGGGGCAGAAGGCTTCGCGGCAGGCGTCTCGGGAAGACGAGACTTTGCTGAGCGCTATGGCGTTCTCGAATCCATTGAGAAGATCCCGGATGCCGACAATGCATGCACCCGCGCTCAGAAGACGACAGTGCGGCAGGTGCGAAAGCCCGGGGCATCACCGCTGGTCTTCGGCAAGTTCCTCATGGCGTCCACGGCCTTCGTGACGCTCGAGGATATCGCTGCGTACCTGCCTTCCTATGAAGAGAGCGTCATCGAGGTGGAGATGGATGTAGAGCTCGGCGAGGCGTATGCAGAGATCGAACACGACATACGCGAAGCTGTCAAGCAGAACCGCGGAAACCGAAGCCTGATGAGCCTCATGATGCATCGATTGCTTCTTTACCCTGACCACCCGTTTGGTATCGGGGAGATCTGGGGCAAGCGATTCAACCCCCATCTCGGTTGCCTTGAGCCGTTCCTGGTAACGACAGCAACGGATCTTTCCGAAGACTTCGTGTACGCCAAAGAGCGCAGGCTCATCGAAGACATCCGCGGAGAGCTCGGGCGAGGAAGGCGTTGCCAGGTCTATGCGACCTTTACAGGTGAGCACGATGTTGCCGCTCGCCTGGAGAGAGTGCTTCGTCAGGCCGGGCTGCGAGTGGCTGTGCTTCGGCCAACAATACCGACGCTCAAGCGAGAGCTTTGGTACGAGAAGCAGCTTAGGGACGGCGTTGAAGTTGTGATCTGTCATCCGAAGCTGGTAGAGACGGGCCTTGATCTCCTCGCGTTCCCGACCCTCTACTTCTACGAGACCGGATACTCGCTCCATACGCTGCGACAGGCCTCGCGCCGGTCGTGGCGCATTGGACAGAAGCATCCAGTGCGGGTGAAGTTCTTCGTATCCAAGGACACCACACAGACCACGTGTCTCCGCCTGATGGGGAAGAAGATGCTGGTGGCGCTGATGATGGAGGGGAAGTTCTCGGGTGAAGGCATTCATTCCCTCGAGAGCGACGACGACATGATGAGCGCCATGGCGCGCGAGCTGGTCGAGCGCGGGCACGTCGGTGAGTCAGCCGATGCCGTCTGGGCTGATCTCAAGCGCGAACGTGCCCAGCACATGCCATCGATGCCAGTGGTATCGAAGACGGAGGCAGCGGAAGAGGACGCTCAATTGTTGCCTCTTCTGTCGCAGGAGACGCTCGCAGCATCGCCACCTGCAGTACATCTCGTCGAATCCGATCCGAAGAGGCAACAGCGAGCTTCCCCGCTTTGGCCCACCGGATATGCGGAAGGAGAGCAGATGCTGCTCTTCGCCTGAACCATTGCATGTGAGCCTGTAGCGCCTTTCCCGCAGGCTTACATGCGTGGACCCTTCAATTTCAAAACTGGAGACTTTATGGCGACCAAAGCCACAATTACACCTCTGTTCCCATTTCAGCCGACAACTGGTGCGCCGCCGTCGCCCACGGCGGTCGCCATGGATCATTCTCTGCTTGAACTGGACTGCGAACTTGATGCGCTGCTCGATCAGATTCAGGACGAGATCGAAGAGCAAGGGCAGGCCAGCGCCGAAGCAATGGAGCGCTTCCAACTGTTCTGTCAGGCCATGGATGTAAAGATCGATGGGATCGGCAGATTCCTCCGCATCATGGAGACGCGCGCCGAATACTGTAGGAAGGAATCGGCAAGGTACGCCGCTCGTGCCAGGAGGGCGCAGAGCAAGATCGAACGGACCGAGTCAGTGGTTCTCTACTATCTTGCCAGCCACGATCTCAAGAAGATTGAGAGTCATGAATTTACGCTGAAGCGCAATAAGAACTCGCAGGACAGCGTGGAGATCACCCGGCCGGAGAGCATTCCCGCCGACCTTCGGCGCTTTGAAGCTAAGATTGATGGACCACTCTGGCTCGAAGTGATCGATGCGTTGCCCAAGACCTTGGCAAAGCCGCTCGCAGCCTCTCTCAAATCCAGCGAGCCATCGAATAGTGCTATCAAGCAACACATTGCCAACGGTGGCGTGGTCGAGAGAGCTTCGGTCAAACGCGGGTACCACCTGCGGATCGAATAGCGGGAAGGTCAAGATAAGTCAGCCTGGCGTTCGCTTATCAGTTTGCCTGAAGAATTGCTCTTGACCCAGCGTGGAAGATGGATAGCCGACATAGTTCCTACTGTATAGGAGTGGCATGATTTAGGATTGAAATGCCAGATCACCGCCGGTTATGGAATCAGTCAAGGTTATTCGATACCCCCACGGTTAAACGGCAAAAGCGCATCCAAATACCCATGAAAGTAAGTTCGATACTGTCGGTATGCGCTCTGTTGCTGGCAGGTTGCTACGACTCCAACAATACCCGCTCCCTCCAGGAACATACTGCCGACGCTACTGCAGCGGCTAAGCGCAGTGCGGGCGCAATTGCGCGAGGCGTTGTCGAGGGTCTAACGCGAAGAGGGCCACTTGATATCAACAAGGCTTCCGAGAAGGATTTGGCGCAATTGCCTGGCGTGACGCCGGCGCAAGTTCAAGCCATCATCGCCGGACGGCCATATGACAACACCTCGCAACTAGTGAAACGACGCATCCTCACAAAGGCTCAGTACGAACAGATTCGTTCGCAGATTGGCGTGAAATGATCTTGCGACTGCAAAAGGTGGGGGTCGGGCCTATTGTGTTGTCCTGTGAGCCCCGTGTCTGCCAGGCACATGATCTTTTCTAACACGTCACGTGGAGAATGGCGTTTGCGGCTGACTCCTTTTCGATTAATCGGATGGCCTCCCTGGTCGGCACAATGACCAATTCGATGTGGCGGCGTTCCGCCTCACGTTTCACTTCCTTCATAACTGGCAAGCGGCCGTAAGCTCCGGTGCCGATCAGAAGCCGGTGACATTTCCAGGGAATCTTTTCTTCGATAGACAGGGGCGTATGCCCAAACTCGTCACGGAATTTCTTGGAGGGTGCCTTCTTGCGTTTGCGGATCTCTCCGCGATCGATCACCACATCCTGCTCGTAAGTGCTCCCGTCGATTCGGAGGGTACCGAAGGAAAACCTATCGAAGTGCATACGCACCTCCTCGTGCTGTTGTGTTCAGGCACTCTTCTTCGAAGTGACAGCAGAGAAGGCAGACCAGCATTGTTCTACCTCGCGACTACCAACAATGCGGGCAGGTGGTCTTTTCCGCGTCACGCTCTGCGATGGTGAGAATCTTCGAGAAGGTTTTTTGCAGGCGTTGCAGACGAACTCATAGTGGGGCATATACACCTCTCACGGTTGTCCGATGATTATGGCTAAATTCTAGTCCCGTGACTGGAGCAGAGTCGAACACCGATCGGTCTCGCCACGACTGTGATCTTTCACCGCATGCACTCCAGAAAGTAAATTCGACGTACACTGCTGGCCTATGGCGCCGACGATTGAAAAGATTTCTGCGGTTACTTTTCGGGTTGTGAACATGAAGACTTCGGTACAGTTTTACCGAAATGTGCTCGGTATGGAACTGCTTTATGGAGGAGAACGGGCAAGTCTCTCTTCGCTGCGAGCAAACGATTCACAATCTGCAATCCTCAACCTCGAACAAGGCGACAGTGTGACGCGGTGGGGCCGGCTGATCTTCCACGTTGCGGATGTGGATGCGTTCTGGACACATCTGAAGGAAGAAGGATTTGATCCTGAGCGCCCACGGGACGCCTCGTGGGGTGAACGCTATTTCCACGTGCTCGATCCGGACGGCCACGAGCTGTCATTTGCTCGGCCGCTACAACGAGTTGATCAGGAGACGTGTCCAGACGAAAGTGTAGGGCGGTAACATTCGATCAGCAGCGCATCTCGGGTAGTGACTGGATCGCGGCCACTCTGACATTGTCGGGTTGGGGTAAGAGTTGCCGACGAGCCGGAAATCAACCCTGCGCAACAACCGCAGACGTTCGTCCGAGGGTCTTTCTTGCCGGAGCCAGCGCGATTAGGGCCACGCCGATGACAACCAGCACAGCCGATCCGCCCAGAAATCCTGTGCGCTGACTCGGAATTTCGAGTCCTTGTATCGACATCGTCACGGCATGGGCGAAGCTCGACCATGCTGCGAAGGCGATCACGCTGCGATGCTCCACCGGATTGCGCACCGCGATGAGCAGGAAGACTCCGAGCGTTACGTAGAGGCTCAGCATCATCGTGTCGCCCGTGTCCGAGCCGGCCGGGTCCCGCAAAGAGCCGATCAGCGGATAAATGCCGGCCGAAAAGAACAATCCCACCATCACCAGCACAATCTTCAGCACCCTCTCCCTCCACATTGTGCCCTCCTCTGCTTGGATACGATTAAAGATACAACTAATCTCTCGTCCTCAAATGAGGCCCGCAGGCACTCGAAAACGGATTCGCCAGAAACGTACCCGGCATCCCGGACACAATCACCGTCCCATCGAGATTGAAGTGCGCCGTCCTGTATTCTCCCTCTGGAAGATCATTCAACCTCTTCCAGTTCTGCCCACCATCCCTGCTGGTGTACACACCAGTAAGCGCAGTCACCACCTGACGGCTCGGCCTTGCCGGATCAACCTCAATCCCATACGCGCGAATATTCGGCCCTGTTTCATCTTCATCTCTGTGATAAACAAACTCGGCATTCGTCACTCTCGCCACAACGTCCGCGCTCACCGGCTCATACACCCCCCAGCACGCCGCCAGGTGCAGCCCACCCACCGTGTTGATCGCGTGGATCGCCGAATCCGGCTCCACTCCTCTAACAAGACTCCACTTCATCGTCTGAAGATCCAGCCGATAGACCTGATCGCCCGTCCCCACGTACAGTGAGTCCGGACGTGCTTTCCTTGGCTTGTCCCATTGCATCGAGAGGATATCGAGATCGGTCGGAAACTCCGGCAGCGGCCCGTCTCTCACCCACGACCCATCGCGGCCCTTGTGATAACTGAAGATCTGCGGATTCATGTCGAAGTAGCCGTAGCCCACGATCAGCCTTCTCCCGTCGGCTGTCATATCTGCCGCGGCCGCTCTGACCGGATTCCCCTCCTTCTTCGTAATGCTTATCCACGGCCTGTTATGCGGAACCCGCGGGCCCGCGATATACCTCACGACCGTATCCGACGACGTCGCCCGCGGAAAAACCTGGAACGCCCCCTTCTGCGTCGTGATGACAAACTCCGCCCCACCCGGAGCCACACTCAACCCGTTGCGCAGTCCCTCATCAATCGCCGCATCGAAATACCTCGAATCCAACCGCGCCACCTGCGTCCACGTCTCTCCGCCATTAACCGATTTGGAGATGTACAGCGCCCGCTCCTCGGCTGGAATCTCATCACTCAGGTCCGCCGTCAGGCCCCACACCACATTGCGATTCCCGCCCCTGGGACTGGGATCACTGGCAATCACTTCAATAAAATCCGCCGCGAAATCGTGACTCCCCGGCAGACTTTTCACTTGCCGTACATAGCAGCTGTCCGCGTCCTTCTTCGCACTCCCGCCGTGATCCGCAATGGCTGTCTGTCCCCATGCCACCATCGTTGGCGCGAGGAGGATCAATCCGAGTCGCAGTGACGCCGCAGTTCTCATGCCTTCGAGCCGTTCTCGATGACGTTTATCGGTCCACCAACTATGCTGACCCAAAGAATATGACCAAATCATTCGAGCGAATAGAAGGACTTTCATCGCTCTCCGCGAAGGTCTTGACCGACATCGAAGAATTCGGATGGCACACAGTTGGAGTGTTTGCTGGAAATTCACGCGCGTATTCCCGCTGTGCGGCTAGACCTGCGTTTCCGTGCACGATCAGCTTGCTGGGGACATAGACCATGGCGTAGACGCCCGGTAGAGACAGGGCTACATAGAGCAAGCCTGCGAATCTGCCTGGATTCTTGGTGGAATTCATGTTGCCTCGCTTGTTGTAAGGGGCCTAGTGTGAGGGTCTATCTGAAGATACTGCGATGGCGGTCAAAGTGTTTCGCCCCACGACGAAAACAAGCGATTTCGCACACAACCTCTGCAACCACCTCTGGGCCGGATTCCGGTCGTATGACGGGCAAACAGCAAACGATGGATCACGTCCCAGTTGCCGAGGCTGGGCGAGCTAGGCGCATCCGTTGCAGAAAATTCCTAAGGTGCAAGCTACGTGCCCGTGTCGAGATGGAAGGGCTTTTGGTACGGCTCGACTGGATAGCCCATTGCTTTCCAACCCCCAAGCCCACCTTTGAGGAATTTGATCCGTAAGAAATGCAGGGCGAGAGCTCGATGCAAGATGGCGCGGCTGGTTTTGTCACTCGGGCACGTACAGTAAACGACTGAGTCTTTCTCTTTCGGGATGAGCGAAGGATTCTCGAGCACTTCCTTTGGTGAAAGCCGCATTGCGCCAGGGATGATCTCCGAATTAGCTAAGAAGTCGAGCGGCTGACGAATATCAAAGACAAACACATCTTGATTTGAGGTCAGCAGTGTATGGAGGCCTTCTGGCGTGATGCTGTGTTTCTCCATCTCGCGCCGGTCTTTGGTGTGTCTTATCCAAAAACCGACCAACAACGCGAGAGCGCATATGGCGATCAGGGTAACAGCCATCTCTGTTCTCCAACAACCACCAGATTCACGAGAGACCTGAAAGGATTCATCACCGTTACAGCTGCAACGGTCGATCAGCATTCGCCTTATTTGACCGAAATCCCAACCTGCACTACAACCTACCAAACCAGATGGGCTTCCTGCCCATGCTCCACGAGAAGACCGGAGGAAGAGTTCATGAAACTCCGACGCAAAGAATTCTGTCCCGTCCATCGATCCCTCTCTCGCTGTGGCCGCGAATTGGCCCAGAAGGCAGGCAGGATCAGACGCCTGGGAGTGCAACGGATCGAAGATCCGCATCACCCCAGGGGATACCGAGAACTCCGCTCCAAAGCAGAGATGCGGAAGTTGCTCAACCACAAGATTGTCGAACAGAACCGACAATGCGCCATCTGTGAGGTGGCGTTCACCAACTATAACGACATCGTGCCCGACCACATTGATCCGAGAGGGATGGGAGGATCGCGCCGCGACGACCATCCAGAGAACATTCAGGCAGTGCACTTCTGGTGCAACGGCGAGAAGGGCTCCACGAGGGAGTATTAGAGATTGTCGTTCCGGCGTTTTGTGTACTATTTGACCGAGTTTTTAACGTGGGGTACACATCAAGCTTCCGCACGCATATTGCACACCCAGGAAGGAGATTTTCGATGTCTCAACTGATGAGTGCAGTTACTAATGGGGAAACAGCGCAGCAGGAAGACCTGTCCGGTCCGCCGGCTGCCAACCGCCATCGCCTGCCGGACGAGCGCGCGGGTATCACACACCATTTCTCTATCGCCGGCCACGAGGGCTACCTAACCGTCGGTCTTTATCCGAACGGGCAGCCCGGTGAGATCTTTATCCGGATGGCAAAGGAGGGCTCGACGATCGCGGGATTGATGGAGTGTTTCGGCACCGTCGTCTCTGCATAGGCAGGAACCACCGCCGAGAGGCACAGTTGCGCGATGAGGCATCCTGATCAGATCGAATGCGCGCTCTCCTCAGCGCGCCCCAGAAATCTCGTGCTTTTCCCTTGACTTTGACTTACATGGAAGTCGGCAATCCGAACAGGTGACCTTCCGTGACTTCGTGGCAATGCACGTTTCCACTGCCGCGTTTGCTGGGATCATGCAACGGCGATTTGGCACCGCGCGGGTTACCCCCCAACCTCGTCCATGTCAGAGGGATCATTGAATCGCAATTCGCCGAGGCTCTGGTCGAGTCGGCTTTATTGCGCGAAACTAACTGTATCGGGATCGGGAGTTGTCACCATGATCGAGACAGGCGCCTATGGCGAACGCATGGCTGGGTATTTGCATCTGAGTGGACCACCAGACCATGCGAAGCTCGGCGTCGGTAAATCCCAGGTGGCAGTGACTCTTGCATTAGTCGTTTCGAGGCCTGCTCAGCGTTTACTCACGTTATGGCCTGCACGCTCGCCAAGTCGCCATCGCGACCCTCTACACCGAAGGCTCCAACGGCTTTGTCACCTCCGCCGCTGCTTCGATTGCTACCGGGTGGAGCGAACCAGTTCCCGGGCGGGTCTGTCTCCCGCTGTGGACCAACGCCTTTTCACGGCGCACGTTACACGGCAACTTGAAACAATTTCCATTTACGGCTCCGTTCACAAGACCAACGAATCGAGCTGTGTATTGACACAATGGAGTGTGTTGCAGCCTAGAGGCCGTTATGTATCTGAGCCCCGGTCCGTCGCCAAAACTCGGTCCGGCACGTATATGACGATGTAACTTGATTCTTGAGGGCGTTCTATACGGCGGATTCGTGGTCCCTGCAGACCTGTTGAGAGTGATCGTTAGTAAGGAACTCGCCGAGGGGTATGCCACATTAGGGCGACCAAGCGCACGGGTCCTGTCGATCATCACCGTCCATGGCGTGAGAGGGCTGAGCCAACAACGCGCTCAGGCGGCGAGCTGGTAGCGATGATGCAGACCGTCAAGACGCGGTAGGGAGACGACTCTGCAATTCGTGCCAGCGCTCTTTTCCGCCGGCCGGTTCCCGGGTGTTTCTTTCGCCAGGCCAAGATGCTTCCGGTCCTCGTGATAATAGCGGACATAGTCTTTTATGAGGCGTCTCAGATGGTGCTCGTTGAATACGATCACATGGTCGAACAATTCGCGACGACAACTGCCAACGAACCGTTCCGCAACGCCATTCTGCCAAGGGCTTCTGAAGCTGGTCCGTTTCGGTTGGATACCGAAGCTCTTTATTGTATCGATTACATCGCCGTCGAAATTCGAGGCCCGATCAAAGATCAAGTATTTGGGAGCACAATCGTAGGGAAAGGCTTCGCGCAACTGCTGCGACGCCCATGGGCTAGTCGGGTGCTGCGTGGCATTGAGATGAAGAATCATGGGTCGGTCATGGGTGATGACGAAGAAACAGGAGAGCACGCCGAAAGTCAGCGTCGGAACGGTGAAGAAGTCCATGGCTGCGATCACCTCGCGATGGTTGCGCAGAAATACAGCCCATCGCGTGGCCGGCTCAGGATTTTTGGGCGTTTTCCGCATCCAGCGCAATACAGTTCGCTCGGAGATGTCGAAGCCGAGCATTAGGAGTTCGCCCTGAATTCGCGGTGCGCCCCACGTCGGATTCTCCGCAACGATCTGGAAGATGAGCTCACGAATTTCCTTGCTTGTCGACCTTCTGCCCACGCGGACTCTGGACCGCGAAATCCACTTCCAGTACAACTTGAACCCTGCACGATGCCAGCGAACGACCGTATCCGGTTGCACCAGGATCAACGCCTTTCGCCACCCGGGCCAGAGGTGACGCAGCATAGTCCAGAGAAATCAGTCGCCATTCGAGAATCTTGGCTGCGGACGACGTCGAGCTAAGACCGCCAGTTGTTGCCGCAGGGCGAGATTCTCCAAAAGTAGATCGCTACGTTCGGAATTCGGGAAAACAAAATCAAATCGCGCATCAATAAACGCAGTGGCCTGTCGGCATCACTCACCGACTGCTGTAGATACCGCCGCACACCGCTCGCAATCGCCGCACGAACCCGCGGTTCCGTGACAATGCGCGGCACCCAAAGCAACGCAAAAATCAGATAGATGGAGTCTAGTAGGATAGCGCCGACTCGCGCGGTCCTAGGCCATTGAATCGCTATGCCCCCGAAAATCTGGACCGCAGCCGCAATGTATACGAGAATCTCACGGTGATGAACGTCACCAAGCGCCTGGATCTTTTGCCAGTTGTTGACGTCACGCCAGACCAAAGTGATGATGCCAAAGGCGACCGCGGCCAATCCATACACGTGACGTCCGAGATAGGTTCTCGCCATCTTAGCCTTGAATACGCGACTTTTTCGCTCAATTAGGGCTGGGCCCCACAGGGTAGTTCGTTTCATGCACGCCTCCAAACGCAAACCTACTATCGGGCTCACTGACAGGCACGATTGACAATGTTTTTATAGCGAGGGACTAATTCGCAAGCGCGTCGCGGTTAGCCTTAGCCCAGGCGCTATTTTGCGGCACCGCCTTCATAGGCGGCCCGCCTTCGGTCCCGCAGGAGCATGGGCCCTCGGTCTTAGCCTCGGTCATGCAGGAGCAGGACTTGTTTTTTAGGCATGCGCACACGTAGACGACCTTGCCCTTCACCTTTGCGTCGTTGGCGGGCTGATTCTGGGCTGCGAAGCCCGTCTGCAGGACCGCCAGCAACGGCAGCAAGGTCAGCATGGCTATGGTTCCTTTGATTTTGCCTTTGATTGTGTTCCTCATGGATTGTTCCTAGCGTGGCAAGATTGGGTTCGGCCGCGCGAGAATCGGACAGCCAGATTCCCACTCCCGTTTCTATCGCCCAACCCAATACTGCGGCCGAAGGTGGTCATCCGCAATATCCACTCCACGACAATTTGACATAGCCACTAGGGTGGGTCCCGATCTTACGATTCGCCGAAATACCCGCGACTCAGAGTGTCCCCGGAAATGCTCCAAATGCCCGGTCAAGTGGCTATGGCACTCTCGCAACTAGGCAGATAGCATCGGACCAATTCCGTTCCGGCGAAAGTCGCGGTTGTGTGTTCCCGCGAGAAAGGGGCCGACTTTGTTCTCGCACTACATCTTCTGGCCGTGGTTCACCGGACTCGTCTTTCTGCTCATGGGCCTTTACTCCGTGCGTGGCGAATTTATCTCCGCATCCGGAATCGAAAAAGTCATCGTTCTCGGACGTGTCTTCGCTGCCTCGGGACTCGCCGCTTTCGGAGGCGAGCACATGGTGAACATCGGCCCCTTCTCGCCCATGGTTCCACACTGGCTTCCCTTTCATCCCTTCTGGGTAGTCTTTTTCGGGCTGGCCCTGCTCGGGAGCGCATTGAGCCTTGTGCTTAACAAATACATCAGGCTCTCCGCCACGCTGACCGCCGTCATGTTCCTGATCTTTATCCTCACGCTCCACATCCCCGAAGCCATCGCGAACCCGCACGACCGCTTCCGCTGGACGGTGGTTCTCCGCGAAACGTCTTTCGCTTCCGGCTTTCTTGCCTTTGCCGGAGCTCACGCCACGCGCTCGAAGCCGCTCATCGTCATCGGGCGCGTCGCTGCGGCCCTCCCATATCTGTTCTTCAGCATCATGCACGTGCTGCATCCGGAAAATGCGCCGGGCGTCCCGCTCGCAAAGCTCTCACCGCCCTGGATCTTCTGGCCGCACGTGTGGGCCACCGTCACAGCGCTTATCCTGCTCACTGCAGGGGTGATGGTTCTTGTGGACAGGTATGCCCGCGTCGCCACTGCCTGGCTCGGCCTCTGGATGCTGCTGCTCACCCTCGTCGTTTACGTGCCGTTGCTCATCCCCGCAAAGGAAGGAATGCAGCTCATCGAAGCCGTCAACTATATCTTCGATACACTGCTCTTCTGCGGAACCATCCTGCTCCTCGCGTCAGCGTTGCCGAAGAAACAGCCCGCGCCCGTAGCTGTCATGCAAACTGCGGTCTGAGCGTGCCTGCTTCAGACGCTAGCAATCGCAGTCCGCAGCTTCTCAACCGCGCCCGGAATCGCCTGCGCGGCCACGTTGCCATACCCGAGAACCAGCCCTTTGCGGACATTCTTTGTCATATAACTCCCCGATAACGGGAAGAGCCACAATCCCAGCTCGGCCGCCCGTTCGGCGATGGCTACATCATCGATCTCCGCGGGAAAAGTGACCGTAAGGTGC
>Ga0206827_1120_pt1 | contig 16922 bp, 15 predicted proteins | sample Alteio_BWOrgCont_77_FD_152852 | JGI IMG/M metagenome (GOLD analysis project Ga0206827, IMG submission 152852) | Enriched cells from forest soil in Barre Woods Harvard Forest LTER site, Petersham, Massachusetts, United States -... | ecosystem: Environmental > Terrestrial > Soil > Temperate forest >...
CGCCAGTCCGGAAGTATTACTTACAGTAAACGGCAACTCTTTAAAAACAATGGCTTTGGCAGGCACTGTTGTGAATGGGGGAAGTTTTACAAAAAAGGAAAAAATGGAGCAACAATCTGTAACTGGGTACATAGTAGATACATTGGGAAAATATGCTCAAAATTTATCTGTTAAAAATCCATCCGTAAAAAAGGCCGGTAATATCGAGCATATTATCACAGAGATTTCTGCTGAATATAATGGTGCGCTACTCCCTCTCCTGGAAGAACTTCACCCAACCCCGGCAGTAGGTGGTATGCCAAAAGATAAAGCTATTAATTTCATACTTGAAAATGAAGGATATGACCGTAGCCTTTATTCCGGATATCTTGGGCCTGTAAATAAAGATAAAGCTGATATATTTGTAACCCTGCGGTGCATGCAATTGTTTGGCGAAGAGGCTGTACTATATGCCGGTGCAGGGATTGTAAATGGCTCTGTACCTGAAAACGAATGGCAGGAAACTGAAAATAAAATGAGTACACTTTTAACGCACATAAAATGAGCAATAAACCGGAAACCGAAGAAGTATATCGCGTAATGGGCTTGCTTGCTGAAATAACCAGGCTTCATGGGGTGCGCAATGCCATATTATGTCCCGGCTCACGCAGCGCACCCATAGCGCTATCTTTTATGCGAAATAAGGGCATTAAAACATATACCCTTACGGACGAACGTTCCGCGGCATATACGGCCCTGGGAATAGCCAGGCAACTTCAGGAACCCGTTGTTTTGGTTTGCACCTCTGGTACAGCCGCTTTAAATTTTGCACCCGCAGCAGCCGAAGCTTTCTTCAGTGAAATACCGCTTATTGTTTTCACTGCAGACCGGCCGCCAGAATGGATCGCACAAGCTGATAACCAAAGCATTTATCAGCAAAGTATATATGGAAAGAATATAAAAGCTGCGGCTGGCCTTCCCGTAAGTTATTCTACCAAAGATGATAAATGGTATGCACAGCGGCTGGTGAACGAAATGATAGTCATGGCTTGCACACCTCCTTTTGGGCCGGTGCATATAAACATTCCATTGCGGGAACCATTATACCTCGAAAATGAGGTTGAAACCAAGGAGAAACCAATATTTATTGAAAGAGAAACCTCTGTAATTAACTCAAACAGTAATAGTTTCCAAAATATAGTTGAGAAAGCCAATCAATTTGAGAAAATATTAGTTGTAGCCGGCAACCATTCGCCAGATAAAGAACTGACCGAAACACTTTCGAAATTAACTGAAGAAAAAAAGATTGTTTTAATTGCCGATATAGCTTCAAACCAGTTGTTTACAAAAAGAGCGATTCGCTTCGGAGATACTATTGCTAAAGACGCCTTATCTGCAAAAAATGAAGAATTCGTACCCGATTTAGTCATTTCTTTTGGCGGCCCGCTTGTTTCAAAATCAGGGAAAGATCTACTAAGGCAACCTCCTGTAAAAGCACACTGGCACATAACTGAAGCCATGCAGGCGCCTGATACTTTTCAGAAGCTATCTAAAGTAATTCCCGCTAATCCTGCTTCATTTTTCAAGGCCCTGGCCGCAGTTCCTAAAAGAACATCAGATACATTTGCAGCTCATTGGAATAATGCAGAAGAACTAGCGCTGCAAAAAGCAAAAAATAACTTTTCAGGCTCAGCTTTCTCTGAAATCAAAGCAGTTTATCACATCCTTCAGCATTTGCCTGAAAACAGCAATCTTCACCTTGGCAACAGCCTTCCTGTAAGGCATGTAACCTCATCTCCTCTTTTCAATAAAAAGGTAAATATATATTCAAACCGCGGCACGAGCGGCATTGATGGCACTGTAAGCGCTGCCGCTGGCCACAGCATGGTCAGCGATGAAATGCACACCCTTATTTGCGGCGACCTGGCCTTTATGTACGACAACAATGGGCTGTGGAACAATAACCTGAAAGATAACCTTAAAATTATCATTCTCAACAATCATGGTGGACAGATATTCAGGTCCCTGCCAGGTGCGGCGAAACAAAAAGAAATAGATGATTATTTTGTAACACACCAACCCCTAAAATTTGAACATACAGCCCTGCAGCATGGCTGCCATTATATGCATTGCGATAATGAGACGGATTTACTTGCATGTCTTGATAAACTTTATGCAAATAAAGGTCGACCTGTGGTGCTGGAGATTGAATGTTAAATATACAAAAGCTGAAACCTAATCCAGAAACGTTATTTTTGCGTATATTTGATATGATGAATATAAAGCGTATTACGTTTTTGATTATCCTGTTTTCAGGTTTATATCTTCGAGTATTTGCAGGGGACGGGGATAGTTGCGCTCATTATTCACCACCTAAAACCACTATAAATCAGCCTGATTCTGTAAAATTTATGATGCTGCGCCTTCCTGATAACAGCACGCCTAAACAAGCGGTTTTTTGCCGATTCGAAAACACCATGACCCGCACTTTTCATGTGGATATAAGGCTAAGAGTAGAACAGCCTGAAAAGAACTAAACCATACCTATTCTCCAGCCCTATTCAGAAACTCTATCAGCGGATTCATAGCTTTGTAGGCAGTCAATACATTCTCTGCAAACTTTGGAGAGGCTACTTCAGCGTCAGAAAACTGATGAGTAGCAGTAAAGCTGGTATGTTTCAGGTATTCTAAGGCAGGATTATCCTTTTCATAACCTTTGGGAGGGTTTTTCAGTTTATCGCCACCCAGTTCGCCATGCCATTTTTTGAACTCCTTCTTGTCAAGTATACTTTTAAATTCTTTAAAGTTATAATCGATCTCCTGGCGAATAGCTTTCAACGTTGGGGCGGCAGGTTGCCAGCACCCTCCTCCTACAAAAACGTTTCCTGGTTGTATATGCAGGTAAAAACCAGCTCTCTCGTAATCTTTGCCACCAAAGCCGAAACCTGCTCCTAAATTAGTCTTATAAGGGGTTTTATCCTTTGAAAAACGGATATCCCGGTATATGCGGAATACGGCCTTTTCAGGTTTTATTTCCCCGTAGCGCTTGTCTAATTTTGTCAGCCCATTAATAATCTCGCCGGCCACGGCTACAACATTTGCTTTCGCTGCCTCATACCTCTTCTTATTGGCATCAAACCACGGTTTATTATTGTTTTCCTTTAGTTCTGTAAGAAATGAGATTGTTTCTTTAGTGATCATAATACCAGGAGATTTTATTAATTCATGACAAATATAACAGGAGATTACTTACTGAAAAATAAGTACGACCGAATAATTTTTATAATCCATAAATTTTTGCAAACTTTGTAGCAGGTAAATTTGTAATTACCATTAAGATGAACAGCCTTAAGAAAGAGAAAGATAAAAGCTCCATGATTGTGCCTGTGGCTATCGCAGCTTTAGGCGTGGCGGCTGTGTTTACACTTTTGTACCTGCTTACTGAAAGTGAAGACAATGCCAATAGAGAGGAAGATGTAGATGGTATTGAGAACTACGACCTTGTAAACGGCGCACCGTTTATATTCGCACAGAAATAAGCTCTCTCAACCAGGCTTCCAAAGTCTTAAAGACTTGGGAAGCCTTACAATAGAAATTACTTAAAATCTACCAATTCCACTTCAAATATAAGCGTAGAATTAGCCGGGATTAAACTCCCTCCTACTGCACGGTTGCCATAACCCAGATCCGGCGGTATCACCAAAGTAGCCTTTCCTCCTTTGCTCAACAGGGCTATACCTTCATCCCAGCCTTTGATTACCTGGCCTACACCAAGCTGAAACTCCAGTGGCTGGTTCCTTTTATGCGAAGAATCGAACACAGTACCGTTTTCCAGTTTACCGGTATAGTGTACTTTTACGTGGCTGCCCGGTTTTGGTTTATCGCCAGTTCCCTCCGCAGAGATATTATAAGAAAGGCCTGATGGTGTTTTTGTGTATTCCATTGTATTAATTATTATTGATTAAAAAGAAAGGGCTGGCGCTTGCCAACCCCTGCTTTATACCTTATTTATTGTTTACTATTTACTGCCGCCCATATTATTAGGGCTGTTTGGACCTGGAGTATTATCCGGAGTAGCTATATCCACCAGCTCCACATCGAAGATCAATACTGAATTTGGTGGTATCATTTTATTGCCTTGCGAGCCATAAGCCATAGCAGAAGGAACGAACAATTTACCCTTGCCGCCTTTCTTAAATACCATCATGCCAAGGTCCCAGCCCGGTATTACCTGGTGTTTGCCAATTGGGAATACAAATGGCTGGCCTTTGCCTTCGCTTTGATCAAATACCTGGCCATTAGTGAAATAGCCCTTATAGTTTACGGTTACATTCTGGCCTGCATGAGGGAAATCCCCTTCACCTTGTTTTTCAATGATATAATAGATACCATCACCTGTTCTTTGCGCTTTCAGGTTGTTCTTTTTCAGGTAGTCAGCTATTATCATTGTGTCTTTGGCAGTCTGTACCATAGCTTCCTGCTGCATTTGCATTTGGTAAGCGGCTTTATCAGTGATGTCAACCATTTTCACAGTAAAGTAAAGTTTACCACCCGGTTTAAAAAACGGAGGCCTTTGTTGAGCAGGAATAGAATCTGTATTAACTACAAAAAGCGCGCTGTCGTTTTTACCAAGCATCGCTAAACCTTCTGAAAAATCACCTTTGTACTGCGATGGCCTTAGCTGGTCCATGGCAGGTTTGCCGTTTTTATAGCTGTTAAACAAAACCGAATCTTTTATTTTAGAATCGCCGTATTTAACGATCAAATTGAATTTAAGTACATCACCTTCTTTAGGTTTTGCGCCCTTATTGTCGGTATATATTTTGTATTCAAGCCCATTTGGCGTTTTTTTGAGGCCCGAATTTTTGCATGACGCTGTAATAAGCGCCAATGCGCATAAAAATAGTCCTAATTTTAACTTCATTGTTTTGCTTTAAAAATTTTTAAGCCGCAAAGATAATAGATATATTAGAAATAGAAAATCAAAAAAGTAAAACCGTTTCATAGAAAAGGGAATAAAATTGATTGCTTAAAAAATAAAAACCCCGCTCCGTGAGTACGGTTACAGGGCTCTAAATCTTGCTCTTGCGGTCTGGACGGGACTTATTATATTGCACCCATTTGCACTTATTTACCTCAATTAGTCTATTTGTCAATAGATTATAAATTTATTAAAAGCATAGTAAAGCATTAAAAAGTAAGCAAATGCACCTTTTGTTTTACCTAATGTTTTACCTATTTTTGTATAACAATCACAAAGTAACATATTAAATATGATATATTTATGGCAACAGTAAAATTATTTCTCCGATATGAAAAAGCAGACAAACAAGGTAATGTACCTTTATACATTAGAATTATTAAGGACAGGAATATTAAGACAATTTCCTTAAAGCAAAAAATAAATCCCAAACATTGGAATGATGAAGAGAATAAGGTTAAAAAATCACACCCGAATTCGCAACATTTTAATAATTGGATTGCTAACAAGATAGCAGAAGCAGAGGGCGAGGCATTAAAATTAGAAACAAACTCAAAACACGTTCCCACCAAGCAGATTAAGGATGCTATAATGGGCAAGGCAAGCGATAGCTTTATTAAGTATGCAGAAGCCTACCAATCAAGTTTAGAGAAAAAAGGCAGTATTGGCACACTTGACAAGGTTAAGGCTGTTATATCTAAGCTAAAGGCTTATTTAGGTAATAAGGATTTATTGTTTGATGAAGTAACCGTAACCTTTATAAAGAAATATGAAGCCTATCTAAGCAATGATTTGGGAAATACAGCCAACACTATATATAGCAACATTAAAATAATCAGGAAGCTAATAAATGATGCTATCAGCGAGGAGATATTTCCGGCAGAGAGAAACCCATTTTTAAGGCATAAACTTAAATGGGAGAAAACCACTAAGTCATATTGTACAGAAGATGAATTAAAGGCATTAGAAAAACTTGAATTAGCGCCATCCAGTATGAAATTTCACCACCGCAACATCTATATTTTTGCAGCCTATACAGGCGGATTAAGAATATCGGATATTCTTTTGCTTAAATGGAGTAACTATGTCGGGGATAACATAATTGTAAGCACTAAAAAGACAAACAACACGGTATCTATTAAACTTACTGATAAAGCTAAGGCAATATTAAACCTTTATCAAAATGATGCCAACGAACCACACCATTTTATATTCCCATTTCTAAAAAATGATGTTGATTATTCAGACCCCAAAACTCTATTTAAGGCAATTTCATCACAAACGGCTTATACTAATGCAGACCTCAAAGATTTAGCTGCATTGGCTGAAATAAGCCACCCATTAAACTTTCACACCTCCCGCCATTCGTTTGGTACAATAGCTTTAAGCAAGGGCATGAGGATAGAACACGTATCTAAATTAATGGGACATGAGGCGATAAAGACAACGCAAATTTATGCTAAAATAGTAAATGCTGACCTTGATAATTCAATGGATTTGATGAATAAATAAAGCCCAGGCAACACCCAAAATATAAACCCTTTGCCTTTACTCTATAATTGAATGAAGGCATAGGGTTTTTTTATGATTGTGAAAAAGATGTAAATTGTGCCACTGATAACTTAAAACAATAAGTATGACAACTGAATTACAAAATAAGCCAGACCCATTAATATATTTTAGGAATTTAATATTATTCAATGGTATTGATAAATTAGTAAAAGATTTTAGAATGATGGGATATTTTGATGGAAGCCTGTCAGAAAAAGATGGCGAAGAAGCTGTTTACTTAAATTATGTTGACATGGACAGAGTACCAATTGATATTCCGGAGTTTGACATAGCTGATGCCATATCAAGTGAATTAACTACATTTTCTGAATATATATATCCCGACTTGAAAAAAGAAGCCCAAAAAGCTATTGAGGAGATAGCATCGATATTATTATATACTGATGTAACTGTAAATAAGTCAGAGATTATATACGAGTTGAAATACTTACTAAAACTATCACAGGATAAGGATAACACTAAAAGCTATCCGGTTTTATTTGTGGTTTTGCAAGGGATATTAGATTATTGTTTGAAAGGTGAAGATGATATAATATTGTCAAATACTGATGAAAAAATTAATTGGGAAAAAAGCGCCATGACTTTTTTCCTTCTTTTTACAGCCTTAAAAAAGGGTAGTTTTATATCAGCAAAAAAAGCTGAATATGTAGATTCAGGACTTTACAAGTTATTCAATATTCCACCAATATATAAAGATGTGGAAGGTTATAAGTTTCATTCCTTTAGACAATATTTAAAGCCGGGCGTATATGGCAGAAATGATAAATTTGAAGAAGAATTTAATGAATTAGTAGCATTTCTTACTGCATTTGAGGACAGGGTTAGTAAACTATAATTACCTCATTATATAGACTTTAAAAAATTACCAAAATCTGGTAATATTACAGTAATTTTCTAAAGGTCAACAAGATAGTTTCTTTGAACCATCAATTAGGGAAAATATCCCCCTAATGGAGGTAACAATGACAATAGAATTTATTACAAAACAAGAATTCCAAAGCCTATCAGATAGGCTTGATTCAATTGCAGAAAAGCTCAAAGAGCAAAAAACAGACAAGACAAATTCATGGATTGACAATGACCAATTCATGGCCATGCTAAGTATTAGCAAACGTACAGCCCAGAATTATCGGGATAAGGGCATAATTTCATTCTCAAGGGTAGGTAAAAAGATATTTTACCAATTATCAGACGTGAATGATTTTTTAGGAAAGTACAAGATTCCCGCATTTAACAACAAACAATTAAAGTATGCTTAAAAGCGAAAATGAAATTGAGGTAAGTCCAGAGATGGCTCCGGAAAATTGCCCGCAGGTCGAGGCAGAGAGTACCACAGAAACGATTGGCGTAGATGAGGCCGCCAACATTCAAAATGAGGTACTCGTGGAACTACTAAGTAAGATTAAGAAAGTAGATTTTCACAAAATAGCAAAAGTAGAAGAAGGAGAAGAATTAAAAAGTAGTCATATACTTATTATAGCCGTTGAACAGATTTTGAAGGCGGCAACTGATAACGAATATGGCTTATGTATGAATCAGGGATTTATTTATCTCTATAATGGCAAATATTGGAAGGTACTGCAAATCGATGAACTCAAAACTTTTTTAGGTTTAGCAGCACAAAAAATAGGTGTGCCCTGGGGCAATTCAAAATTGCATAGTTATAGAGACCAATTAGTAAAACAATTTTATGCGACAGCACACTTGCCATTACCGGAAATAGAAGATGAATTTGTTAAGATAAACTTAAAGAACGGCACTTTTGAAATTGGTGAAAGTCGAACAATTTTAAGAGATTTTAATCCGGCAGATTTTCTTACTTATCAGTTGCCATTTGATTTTGACGAGAGTGGGGCAGCTCCATTGTTTACTGATTATTTAAACAAGGTGCTACCTGAAAGGGAATTGCAAAATATATTAGCTGAATATTTAGGTTATATATTTACAAAGTTAAAATTAGAGAAAACACTTCTGTTATACGGCTCCGGTGCTAACGGGAAATCAGTATTTTTTGATATAGTAAAAGCGTTGTTAGGTTCAGAGAATGTATCCGGTTTTTCATTGACAAGTCTAACAGATAATAGTGGGTATTATCGGGCATCTATAGCCAACAAATTAGTGAACTATGCAAGTGAGATTAGTGGTAAGATGCAATCCTCTTTTTTTAAACAATTAGTATCGGGTGAACCTATTGAAGCAAGGCTGCCATACGGCAGGCCACAAACAATAGAAAAATATGCTAAGTTCATCTTTAATTGCAATGAGTTGCCGAATGATGTAGAGTTTACCAATGCTTTTTTCAGGCGTTTCCTTATCATTCCCTTTGAAGTTACAATACCACAAGGCGAGCAGGATAGCGAACTATCAAAGAGAATTATAGCAAACGAGCTCTCAGGTATCTTTAATTGGGTTTTGGAAGGCTTAGGACGCCTTATTGAACAAAAAAGGTTCACTGCGTCAGAAATTGTAGATAATGTCGTAAATGAATATAGAATTGATTCCGATAGCGTAAAATCCTTTCTTAAATATGAAAACTATGTAGCATCAGTTGACCATTACAGCACCTTACAGGATTTCTATAATGAATACAGAGCCTACTGCATTAGGGACGGGCATAACCCTGTAAACAAAAAAGAATTCAATAAGCGCCTGCAAAACGAGAAAATTCCAGTGGAAAGGAAGCGGGAAGGATACAGGATATATATATCCCAAAGGCAGGAGAATTAATTATGTTTTTGGGGCTACATATCTTTCACTAAATACACTTACAAATACTGTAAGGTGAAAAAGGTGTAAGAAGTGTTGACTGGAAAACAAATAAAAAAGAAACGGCATCATAATACAAAAAGAAGAAGAACGAAAATAAAACAAGAAGAACTAATGATGCTGTTTTTTTATTACTCACCCGCCGCCGGTATTGCGGTATCACATCTTAAAATCTAATAGTTCCTTTGGTTCTATTTCTAATGCATCTGCCATACTGAAAAGGACATCAATCGTAACATTGATTTGGGCGTTCTCAATTCTTTGGACAGTAGATTTAGCCACGTCTGCCTCATCAGCCAGTACTTGCTGACTAAAGCCCTTGGAAGCTCTTAGCTTCTTTAAATGCTTGCCAAAGCCCTGCACCCTATCCTGATTTTTCACAGTCCAAAAGGTCATAGCTAACAGAAATATCTTTGGCAGCGTATACGCTGTTATCTATTATTAGTATTTTTGTCAATCAAGAGTTTAAAACAATACATAATACGCTAATCCATAAAAGGTTTTACCTTTGAGGGTAATCGTAGCTAAATTTATTACTATGAAGAAGAACCTTATCTATTACCGAATAGGCATAATCTTAATTGCCTTTATGGGTGTTTCATTTTTTGCCAAAGCCGGAAGCCCGTCCCTTATAAAATCACAAAGCACATTAAAAAGCCCTGAATGGAGTTTCAGGGAAAACAGAGGGCAGCTAATGGACGAAAACAACAAGCCGCTAAATGATATACTTTATTATGGCAAACAAGGTGGAGTGAATATATATTGCAAGCCGGGCATGATAAGTTTTGTATTTACTAAAACTGAACAAGAATATAAAGTTTCAGAGGCCACAGGCCAGAGGGAAAATAACCCCATAGATAAGTTTATAAAGAATAATCAAACGCCAACAAGCATAAGTGCAGAACGGGTAGAACTTGAATTATTAAATGCAAACCTAAAAGCAGAAATAACCGCCTCCGACCAACAAGCCTATTATGAAAACTATTATACTACTGGTAATGCCAATAACGGCATTAACAATATCCATACCTATAAAACCATAACCTACAAAAATATCTATTCCAATATAGACCTTGTAATCCATGCCAAACCTAATGGCATGAAGTATGAATTTGTAGTATATCACGGCGGGAATGTGGCGGATATACAAATACAATGGAATGGATTAAAAAAGATTAAAGCCATTGAAAATGGAGGGATTTCTTATTCCTTAAATTTAACAAATATGAAAGAAAATAATCCTTATACATATCAGGGCAGTAAAGAAATAGCAAGCTCTTTTACCCAAAAAAGAAACCATATTAGTTTTAAAACCGGAAGCTATGACAAAACCAAAACCCTTGTTATTGACCCGACATTAATTTGGGGAACTTATTACGGTGGCAGTGCTGATGATGATGGATATGGAATTACGACTGATGATAGCAATAATATTTATATTACCGGATGGACTGAAAGCACAACAGGCATAGCTACAAATGGTGCTTATCAAACAAGCTATGCGGGGGGAGGCGGAAATTATGGTTATAATGCCGGAGATGCTTTTGTAGCAAAATTTAATTCATCTGATAGTCTTTTATGGGCTACATATTATGGTGGTACATTAAACGATTGTGGTTTTGGTGTTACCGCAGATGTCAATAACAATATTTATATTGTTGGACAAACTGAAAGTTTAAATGGTATTGCTACAAGGGGCGCTTATCAGACTACCCCTGGTGGCGGTTTTATAGCAAAATTTAATTCCAAGGGCAGCCTTTCGTGGGGAACTTATTATAATGGTTCGGGAGAAGGAATAACCCATGACAAAAATAATAATATCTATGTTACAGGGCTTGCAGATAGTAATAACGGTATAGCAACGTCAGGAGCATATCAAACAAGCTATTCAGGTTTTTGTTTTGTTTCAAAATTCAGCCCTTCAGGTAGCTTATTGTGGGGTACGTATTATGGTGGGAATATGATAACTTATGGATATGGAATAGCAATAGATTTAAATAATAATGTATATATAACTGGAGCTACCAACAGTACAAGTGGTATTGCTACTAAAGGAGCATATCAGACTTTAAAGGGCGGAAGTGGTGGTGATGCTTTTTTAGCCAAATTTAGTTCTAATGGAGATTCGCTTTTATGGGGTACTTATTATGGGTTTGACGTCACTCAAACCAATGGAGTAACAACTGATTTTAATAATAATGTTTACATTACGGGTTCAACAGATTATGCCAGTTTAGGAATTGCTACTTCAGGTGCAAATCAAACCTCTTATGGAGGTGGCAATAGTGATGCCTTCCTTGCCAAATTTACCTCTAATGGTGGTTTATCATGGGCAACTTATTATGGAGGAAGCGGTGATGATGTTGGTAATGGAATAACCCATGATAAAAATAACAATATTTATATTACAGGAAGTACAACCAGTAAAAACAATATAATCACATCTGGTGCATACAAACATAGTAATAATGATGGTGGGTTTTTAGCCAAATTTTCAATGTACGGTTCTTTAGTTTGGGGTACTTATTATGGAAAAGGAAATGCAATAACGACTGATACAAGTAATAACGTATATATTACTGGAAACACTAATTATTCTATAAACGCAAGCATTAAAATTGATAGCGATTTAGCTACTAAAAATACATATCAAACAAGCTATTCTGGTGGTAGTAGTTGGGGCGATGCTTTTGTTGCAAAATTCAATTTTTGCAATATTATTGACAAAATTATCCCAAACCAAAACAGGTGTTCCGGCACATCAATTTCCATTAATAACCCTTCAATGTTAAACGTTAAATACAACTGGACTTCAAGTCCATTAGGTTTTACTTCTACTTCTTCTGAACCAAAAGTTTCTTCCATAGATACAACTACATACTATCTAATTGCAATTGATACTCTTACAGGTTGCAATAGTGAAAGTTCTATTACTATTAATCCACTTCCTGATGCGCATTGGAAACCCGATATTGTTTTATTTTATAAGGTTGTGGAATTTATATCAGATAATTTCAAATCAAAATCTTATCTGTGGCATTTTGGAAATGGTGATACTTCTATCTATCCAAATCCAACTGATACTTTTAAAGCCGATGGTAATTATAAAGTTAGCTTATTGGTAACAAGTGATTCTGGTTGCACCTCTGAATTTGATTCAACGATTGATATTACTTACCTTACAGGCATCAATAATTTAAAACCTGATGTATTTAATCTTATAATCTCCCCAAATCCATTTACTTCTACTCTATCAATAAATTATACTTTGCCACAAAGCCAAACCATAACGCTAACCATAACGGATATTGCAGGAAAACCAATAGCCACTTTAGCAAATGAAAACCAAAGTATGGGACAACATATTTATACTCTTGATGCTGATAAATTCAGTATTCCGGCGGGTGTGTACTTTGTGCGTATAGCAGTAAGCGGGGAGGCAATAGAACAAAAGATTATACGATTGAAGGAATAAGATTTTTAAAGTAATTTGGCAAGTGCAGGGTAGCTATCATTCACCCATATTTTACCTTATAGCTGAAAAGAAAGTTATTCCAGTAATACAATCCCATATAACACTATCTTTATATATCTTGTCGGGCTAAAGCCCGTTTAATATCTCATATCCTTAATTTTTTAGTCAGGTTTTAAAATATTTCTCTTAAAAAAATTATAAGAACCCCTGATAAAATCCCAAATTATAAAAAAATTATAGGTATGCCCCCTCATAAGCTACCCTATATTTTTAACCCTAATCCAGTTTTGATGTTAGGTGATACCCCCATAGGTATCTACCTATATTTCATTCTTTAAAGGAACTAAAAAAAGGCTGATGTATGGTTAGGAAAATATTTTTTCAGGAAAGAGTTCGGGTTATTGTTAAGGTCGGGGATAATAAGTTTGTAAAGTACAGGTGTTACAACTTACTAAGGCTGCAAAAGTTCTTAGATGAGCATTGGCAAGGGTGGCGGTGGGTTAATGTCTATAATAAAGCAGGGGAGCAAATAGGCAACTTTACTAACAAAACACGCTTATAATTAGCTATTTCCTATAGGGTTATGTTATATTTTTTAGGCATTATTTTTTGAGATGGACACCGACATAAAGTCCTTTGAAAAAATGTAGCAGTCATTCACATTTGCAAACTGATGAAGTTGAGGGGCTAAACAATGGGTTAGACCTATTGAGGGTGTTTTTAAGGAAATCCTTAAATGTTTTACCTATGTTTTACCTCTAAATGAAAAATGCCTGTAAGTGTTTAATTTACAGGCATTAATCTAATTTAATTGCGGTCTGGACGGGACTCGAACCCGCGACCTCCGCCGTGACAGGGCGGCATTCTAACCAACTGAACTACCAAACCAATTTCTAAAACAAGGCTGCAAATTTAAGGTCTTTTTTTATTTTTTCTGATATTTATTTTCCAAAATCTTAAAACATCCCATTAATCCTTACTTTTGCCTTTATGGTTGAGTTTAAAAGGCTGTTTGACGCGGTTTACTATCAGCAGGAACATTATCCGCAACCGGATGCGGTGGCTGAAAAGAAAAATGGACAATGGATAAAGTATTCCGCTTCGGAGGTAATTGAAAAATCTAATCTCATTAGTCGCGCCCTCTATGGCTATGGAATACGGCCCGGCGATAACCTTGCTATTGTATCAAACAGCCGCCCCGAATGGAATTGGGTAGATATGGGCATGATGCAGATCGGCGCCATCAATGTACCCGTTTACCCTAATATCAATCCAGATGAATATATTTATATCTTCAACGAAGCCGAGATAAAAGTACTTTTTGTATCCGATGAGTTATTATTCAAAAAGATACAGTCTATCAGGCATTTAATTCCAAAGGTAAAAGAGATATTCACTTTCGATGAGGTGAAAAACGCACTGAACCTAAATGATCTGCTCAAATATGCTGAAGGTGTTACTCAGCAGCAAATCAATAATATCAGCGCCGACATTGGTGAAAACCAACTCGCTACTATTATATACACTTCAGGAACCACCGGCACACCCAAAGGGGTGATGCTTTCGCATAAAAATATAGTCAGCAATATAAAAAGCGCCGCCTCTGTTTTGCCTATTCACGAAACCATGCGCGTACTTAGCTCTCTGCCTGTATGCCATATATTTGAGCGGCTTGCATGTTTTCTTTTTATGTACAAAGGCATGCCCCTTTATTTTGCAGAGGGGGTAGAAACCATTGCTGACAACCTGAAAGAAGTAAAGCCCACTTTTTTCACTACCGTGCCGCGGCTGCTTGAGCGGGTTTATGAAAAAATACTTGCGACAGGCAAAAAACTCACCGGTATAAAGAAAACATTGTTCGACTGGGCGCTCAACCTTGGCCTGCGATACGACCCGGATAAAAATCAGGGCGCACTATACTATGCCCAGTTAGCTATTGCCAATAAACTTGTATTCAATAAATGGCGGGAGGCGCTGGGCGGCAATGTGGTTGGTATTGTCAGTGGTGCAGCAGCATTACAACCCCGGCTGGCACGGGTTTTCAGTGCAGCGGGCATCCCCGTAAAGGAGGGCTATGGCCAAACTGAAGCCTCTCCAGTCATTTCTATAAACCTATTTGGAAAAGGCGATTGGCGCATCGGAACAGTTGGGCCGCCACTGCCCAACGTTGAAATAAAAATCGCTGAAGATGGAGAGATCCTTGTGAAAGGCCCTAACGTAATGCTTGGCTATTACAAAAATCATGACCTTACTAAAGAAGCCATTGATGCAGATGGCTACCTGCATACCGGCGATGTTGGCATTATGGATGGCAAATTCCTGAAAATAACTGACCGCAAAAAAGAACTTTTCAAGACTTCCGGCGGTAAATACATAGCCCCGCAGGTAATAGAAAATAAATTCCGCGAATCCTTCTTCATAGACCAGGTAATGGTGGTGGGAGAGAACAAAAAAACAGTATCCGCCCTTATAGTACCAGCCTTCCCACATTTGCAGGAATGGTGCGCCGTCAACGGGTTAAAATTTGAGACCCGCGAAGAAATGCTTGCCCACGAAAAAGTGCTGAAAAAATACGCCGAAATACGGGATGAGTTAAACCGTAATTTATCTGACATAGAGCGTATAAGACAGTTTTCCCTCCTCAATGATGAATGGACTGTACACACCGGTGAGATAACCCCTACCCTGAAACTCAAACGCAAAATGATCATGGAAAAATATAAATCCCAGATCGCGGGTTTGTACCGGGAAAAGGAGTAATTTATGCGTGGTTTTAAGTTTTAACAAAGCATAAATCCGCCACCCCACCCCTAATCTATCACCACTAATTTTCCTACTTTTGCCCCTATGTTTACCCTTATCCGCCGAATATTGTTTATGATGGCCCCTGAAAAGGCGCACCATTTCACTATGTACTGGATACATGTTTTTCTGAGGATACCTGTTTTATCTTTATTTGTAACGACAAAAGTCGGCAATGAGAGACGCCTTTCTTCTGAGATTGCCGGCATCCGATTCCCAAACCGTATAGGTATGGCCGCCGGTTTTGACAAAGACGCCAAATATTTTGATGACCTCGGTAAAATGGGTTTTGGCTTTGTAGAAATTGGTACAGTAACGCCTTTTGGTCAGCATGGCAACCCTAAACCACGCCTTTTTCGTCTCCCTGCCGATCATGCACTTATCAACCGGATGGGCTTCAATAATGAAGGCGCTAAAGCTGCCGCTGCACGGCTTGATGAGCGCGCCGACAGGAAACTGATCATTGGCGGCAACATAGGTAAAAACAAAAACACCCCTAATGAAATAGCTGAAAATGACTATCTTGTTTGCTTTCGTGAACTGCACCCGTATGTAGATTATTTTACTTTAAATGTAAGCTCGCCCAATACACCCGGCCTGCGTGAACTCCAGGACAAAGACGCCCTCAAAAAACTACTTAATACCATACAGAACGCCAATAACGAAATGCCCATCCAGCGCCCAATATTCCTGAAAATAGCCCCTGACCTGACCATTGAACAAATTGATGATGTTATTAGCATTGTACACGAAACAGGCATACAGGGCATTGTGGCTACCAATACTACTATAAGCCGTGATGGCCTGCAAACCCCAAAAGAAAAAGTAGATGCGATAGGTGCTGGCGGCCTCAGTGGCGCACCTCTAAAAGACCGTGCAGGAGAAGTACTTCGTTACCTCAGGAAAAACTGCAAACCTGAAATTATACTTATGAGTTCCGGCGGAATAATGGATGCAGAAGAAGCCATGAAGCGCCTCAGCGATGGCGCTGACCTGGTGCAACTATATACTGGTTTTATTTATGAAGGGCCGGGATTGTTGAAAAGGATAAAGAAAAAATTATTAAACCAAATCCATAACAATCTTTAAACTATCGTTTATTTGCTGTTGCAAATGGACGGGAACAGTTCCGGTCTTTTCCAGGAGCCTTTTATTATCTATTGCCCTTGCCTGGTCTATCAGTATATCAGAGTCCTCATTCAGCCCCGCTTCACCATTTTTAAGGTGTACCCTCAATATTTTGGCATCTTCTATCACATTGGTAGTAATGGGCAAAATAAGGGTAGATGGGTGTGTATTATTAAGTAAATCTGTCTGGATGATGCAAACGGGCCTAACCTTTCCGGG
>Ga0206827_1121_pt1 | contig 16840 bp, 20 predicted proteins | sample Alteio_BWOrgCont_77_FD_152852 | JGI IMG/M metagenome (GOLD analysis project Ga0206827, IMG submission 152852) | Enriched cells from forest soil in Barre Woods Harvard Forest LTER site, Petersham, Massachusetts, United States -... | ecosystem: Environmental > Terrestrial > Soil > Temperate forest >...
TGTTGTAGGCTCATCGTAAAGCATTATTTCGGGTTTCAGGATAAGGGTCCTTGCCAACCCTATGCGTTTGCGCATCCCACCGCTGAGGTCTGATGGCATGGCATCAATAGACTTTCCAAGTTTCACATCCTCAAGGGCTTCTTTTACCAGGTCATCAATTTCTTTTTTTGATAATTTTTCTGAGTGTGTTTTCAGGGGAAATTCAAGGTTTTCCCTTACCGTCATGGAGTCATACAGAGCCGCGCCCTGGAAAAGAAACCCAATCTTTACGCGCACTTTATCAAGCTCAGAATGCTTTAATCCAGTGGTGCTTTCCCCAAATACTTTTATCTCTCCACCATCTGGTTGTATGAGGCCGACTATACACTTAATCAAAACTGATTTTCCTGTTCCTGATTTTCCCATTACCACAAGGTTTTCCTTTTTTGCAAGGGCCAGGGTTACATCTTTTAACACTTGCTTTCCGCCAAATGCTTTTTTAAGGTTGATAACCTCTATGGCAGGGCCGTCCGGGTTTTGTTTATTCTCAATTTGGGAGTTCGCCACAGAAGTGTTTTTATTTTAAGTGTAAAGAGTTGAAATTTGCGCCGCAAGCATATCAATAATAAATACCAGCAGGGAAGCAACTACCACAGCAGAATTGGCAGCTATCCCAACGCCTTCCGTGCCCCTTTTTGTGGTATAACCCTTATAACAGCCTACCAGCCCGATAGCAAAGCCAAAAACAAAGGTTTTGATTGTGGCAGGGATAAGGTCGCTAAAAGATACTTCATGAAATACTTTGTAAAAATAAAAACCAATACTGATATGGTCGTTAAGGTTGTAGCCTATATAGCCCCCAAAAATGCCAATAGCATCAGCCATTATTACAAGTAAGGGGAGCATAAGTGTAGTAGCTATTATACGTGTAACTACAAGATATTTGAAAGGATTTGTAGCTGAAACTTCCATGGCATCTATTTGCTCTGTAACACGCATAGAGCCAAGCTCGGCGCCAATGCCAGAACCAATTTTTCCAGCGCATATCAGGGCAGTAATGATTGGGGCTATTTCGCGGACGAGTGAAACAGACACCATTTTCGGTAACCAGGATTCGGCGCCGAACTCTATTAAAGTAGGCCTTGACTGAATGGTAAGCACTACACCCATAATAAATGCGGTGATGGCTACCAGCCCAAATGATTTATTGCCTGCTGCGTAGCACTGCCTCAATGTTTCTTTGAAATTATAGGGCGGTATAAAAACCTGGGCAAAGAATTTGCCCGTAAATATAGTCATCTCACCCACCTCGTTAAAAAAGGAGGACATACCTGACGGTAAATAACCCGTACCCGTTTTTGTCTTGCTTGCTGTGGCAACTACTGACATCTTTGTTTTACTTTAATTTGGTCCTGTTTATTGATAAAACAAGAAGTATGTAATATTGTTTAAAAAACACTGATATACTATTGTATAGTATTGCTTTTGGTAAAGTGGAAGTCCCTAATTTTGCGCCATAATAATAATGATATGAAATATAACTTGCTTGGAAATACCGGGCTTTTCGTTTCCGAACTTTGCCTTGGAACAATGACTTTTGGAGGAAAAGCCATCTGGACAGCTATTGGCGCCCTGGAGCAGGGTTCTGTAAATCAAATCGTTAAAAGGTCTATAGATGCCGGTATTAACTTTATTGATACTGCCAATGTATATTCTGAAGGCCTGAGCGAAGAAATGACAGGGAAAGCCATTCGCGACCTTGGCCTGAAAAGAGATGAACTCGTAATTGCTACAAAGGTAAGAGGCAAGATGGCTCCGGGCCCTAATGAAAGCGGGCTAAGTCGCAAACATATTTTGCACCAGGCAGAGGAAAGCCTTAAAAGGCTTAAAATCGATTATATAGACCTTTACCAGATACATGGTGTTGACCCTGCCACACCGATTGAAGAAACACTTCATGCCCTTGATAGCCTTGTACAAAGTGGCAAAGTGCGCTATATAGGCGCAAGCAACCACCCGGCATGGCAGATAATGAAAGCCTCAGCCTATTCCGAAGCGAAAGGCATTTCAAAATTCATCTCATTGCAGGCATACTATACTATAGCAGGGCGCGACCTTGAAAGGGATATTGTGCCGATGCTCCTTGACCAAAAAATCGGCCTGATGGTGTGGAGTCCGCTTGCCGGTGGTTTCCTGAGCGGTAAATACAGGCGGGGGCAGGATGCTGATAAAGATTCCAGGAGGGTGAATTTTGATTTCCCCCCTGTTAATAAAGAAAAGGCCTATGATATAATAGATGCTATGGAGCCTATAGCGAAATCAAAAGATGTTTCTATTGCGCAGGTCGCATTGGCATGGCTGTTGCACCAGCCTGTTGTGACTACTGTAATAATTGGCGCTAAATCAACCGAACAACTGGAGGATAACCTGAAATCAACCGATGTAAAATTTACCGCTGATGAATTGGCCAAATTGGACGAGATAAGCCGTTTATCTCCTGAATATCCCGGATGGATGATGGAAAGACAGGGAGCGGACAGGAAAAAGCCATAAGGTTTGTAAAAGTTGGGTATTTTAATAGTTGCCAGTATTCAAAGAATTTAATCCCTGTTAGTTATCTTTGGGCGATGAATTCAATTATTGCTGTCTTTCGCAGAAAACCACTGCTTATAGGAACCTTCATCCTCTTCGGTCTTATCTATGCCGCTATTTCGCTTGTAAACCATTACTTATTTCGCACTTATGGCTGGGACCTTGGTGCATATAATAACGCAACATGGGATTATTCCCATTTCCGCTGGAATACTAATAATATCTTGTATGACAAGTTAAAAAACGTACTTGCCGACCATTTCGAGATATACCCTATTATATTTAGCCCGTTTCGTTTTATTTTCGGCACTTATGTTTTACTGGTTGCCCAGATAGCTTCTGTGCTTTTCGGAGGATATGGTGTTTATCGCTATCTGCTTTTAAAAACCAAAAATGAAAACCTTTCAATTTTAGGGGTGCTGCATTTTTTCCTTTCCTGGGGTATCTATGCTGCATTCTCTTTTGATTACCATAACAATGTTGTAGCGGCCATGCTGATCCCCTGGTTCTTGTTTTATTTTGAGAAGCGGAAAATGGGTGCAGCTTTTTTGTTTTTCATTCTTATCATTACCGGGAAGGAAAATATGGCGCTATGGGCTGTTTTTATAGGGCTGGCATTGGCCCTGTTTAACCCGAAAGATAAACAAAAACGCAACAATGGGATATTTTTTACTATAACCGCTCTTTTTTCTTTGTAGCTTTGGTGAAATGGATTATGCCTGGCCTGGATAGTGAACACCATAAATATGTTCACTTTTATTACAATACTTTAGGAACAGATTTTGGCAGTGCATTTCGTACAGTCATAACAAGGCCAGTATATACTTTTAAACTTTTGTTTATTAACAATACAGGCCTTAGCGAAAATAACGGAATAAAACTTCATGTCCATTTGATGATATTGGCTGGTGGCGGCTGGGCCTTGTTTTTCAGGCCGAAATACCTGTTAATGGCTATTCCAATTTACTGCCAGAAACTCTTTAATGATGATCCTATGAGGTGGGGATCGGCGGCGCATTATTCAATTGAATTTGTTCCCCTTATTTCCATAGCCTTATTTGAGGTAATTAATTCGTTTCTGAAAAGTAAAAACGCATTGTGGGCGGGTATGGCCTTTTGTACATTTGCGGCCGCGCTTAGCTTATATTATATAAAGGACATAAATGACAACCCCGTAAGGTCAAATTTTTTAAGTATTCATCATTATCAAAGCAGTTACAATACTGAAAAAGTTTACAAAGCAATGGATTTAATTCCCGCTAATGCTTCCATATCCGCTCAAACAGAATTCTGTCCACACCTTGCTTTAAGGGATTCAATATTTTTGTATCCTGAAATTGGGTCTGCAAGATATTTAATATTGTCCAGATCATATGCAGCATGGCCGCTCAATATGGCTGAACACCAGGCAAGGATAACTGAATTTTTGAGTTCCGGCGAATGGCAAAAAATATACGATGAAGGCAATATTCTTTTATTGAAAAGGAAATAAGCAATAAACGATAGTCAATTAAGGAATTAAGTTAGTAAAAATTAAAAATCAAATGAAAAGGGGCGGTTATATTGGTTTTGCTATTGCACTTATAGCCACTGCTTATGTGTTTTTAAGCTATACATCTATTCCTGATTGCGGGTATAATGACGGGGATAGCCTTACACATTATTATATTTCAAGATATGCTGACAGGCACCCTATGCTTTTTTTGGATATTTGGGGGAAGCCGCTTTTTACACTTATCAGCTCACCTTTTTCACAATATGGCTTTAATGGGATTAAGATATTCAATATAATTTGTGGCTTTTTAGCTGCATTTTTCACTTATAGGACCTGTAAACTGCTTAACCAGCCACGCGCATACTTTGCTATTCCTTTTCTTATTTTTATGCCTGTGTATTTTGTGACCATGTCTACCGGTTTGACAGAAGTTTTTTGCAGCCTTATACTAATAGCAGCCATATTTTTATTCTTTAAGGAGGATTATTTACTTGGCGCGGCATTTGCCTCATTCCTGCCTTTTTGCAGGTCTGAAGGCTATTTTCTTGTTGCCGTGTTTTTTGTTGCGTTGCTTCTTAGAAAGAAATATGCCGCATTACCTATGCTTGCACTTGGCTTCGTAGTTTACAGTATCATCGGTCAGTTTTTTACTCACGATTTTTGGTGGGTAATCCGCAACAACCCCTATCGTGTTTCCAATAATTATGGACACGGGCCATTTCTCTATTTTGCGTTTCAGAATTACCGAATATGGGGACTAACCCTTGCAGTGTGTTTTATAGCAGGATTGGTATTCGAAATTTACAAATTGGTAAAAAAGAGACCGGATACTATCTGGGCAAGCAATTTGATTCTTCTTTACGGCACAGCATTGGGCTTTTTTGCAATGCATACTATTTTCTGGTGGAAGGGGCTTTTTGCCTCTGCAGGCATGATAAGGGTGATGGCTGCCATTGCCCCTGTTTTTGTTGTTTGTGCCATAATAGGCTTCAATGATTTGATAAAGGTCTTGCTTGTAAGAAAGGTATTGGCTTTCATCATAATTTTTTTCTTATCAGTATTAGTATTTAAGGATACTGAAAGGGGTTATAACCTTCCATTGTTTACTACCCCTGAGTTGCCAGTGGTACAGGCCTCTGTGAATTATATTAATGAGCATCATATAGACAAAACGTCAGTTTATTATACGCATCCATTAGCCATATTGTGCCTTGATATTGATCCTTATACCAATAATGAACCGGTGAATCATAACTTATTCAATTACCATGATATTATTCCTGCTGGCAACTATCTCCTTTGGGATTATAATTTCGGAAACAGGGAAGCCCAGTTGCCTGTTACGACATTCAGTGACACGGCAACATATCAGCTTGTAAAGAAATTTCTACCCACCCATCCGATTGATATGGGATCTGGGATTATTCCTTTTGAAGTGGATTTGTTTTATAAGAAGAAGTGAAAATCTTCACAGGTAATATTTTGCTATAATGAGGTTAAAGGAAGTAACTTAATCTACCTTAAACCCAAATTCATTGGCAATATTGGCTGCTGTGGCCAGGCTTATTTTTGTGTCTTTTATTTTATTGGATGCGGGGTTGATGATCAAATTTTTTGCATTCAGTAATTCCGCATTTCGCAAATCACATTCGTTAAAGACGGCCTCCGTAAAATCGCAGCCATTTAATTTTGAACCTTTCATATCACAGCCCATAAATTTGGCGCCATTGCAGTTGCAATTATCCAACAATATGTTTTTTATCTTCAGCCCTGAAAATTCAACATATCGTAAATCGCATTCATGGAAATGGGCAAAAAAGGCAAAATTACCCGGGTTGAAACATACACCCATTAATTTGGAGGCATAGAACTCACAATCCCTTATTTGTACGGTTGTTAATTTGCAGTTTGCTATATTGCAGTTCTCAAACGTGCATTCAAAGAATTTTGAATTTGACAGATCACATTCTGAAAAATTGCAGGATTTAAATTTACATTCATAAAATTCCACTCCGGTCACTTTAAAGCCAATGGCGCTAAAATTTTCATTGTGAAATTCGTGGGTTTCTTCTATCGGGCTCATTAAATCAGTTCAATCATTTAAACAGCTTCTGTTTCCAGGTAAGAGTTTAGTAAAAACTCGGGCAAGCCTTCATGACTGATATCAGTGAATACATCGCCTTTATTAGCAACAGATATGGTCCCGCTTTCTTCAGATACGACGATTGCCATAGCATCAGTCTGCTCACTTATACCGAGGGCGGAGCGGTGGCGCAAACCAAAATCGCCGGGTACATCTTCCCGCTCAGATACGGGCAGGATGCAGGAAGCGGCTTTGATACGGTTTTTTACTACGATCACCGCGCCATCATGCAGGGGACTTTTCTTATTGAAGATAGATTCGAGCAGTTTGGCGCTAAGCTCGCCTTCTATAGGGATACCTGTACCGGCATAGAATTTTAGTTCGCTGCTACGTGCTAGGATAATAAGGGCGCCTGTATTGGTACTGCTCAGGCGCATGCAGGCGCGGGCTATTTCATCGAAATTGATTTCAGTATTGTGTATAGCTTTCCAGTTCCAGGGCAGCATACTTCGAAATTCGGCCCCGGAGGCGAAAATAAACCTGTTCTTGCCAATAACCAATAAAAACCGCCTTATTTCCTGCTGGAAAATAATAAGCAGCGCTATCATGCCTACATTGATAAACTGGTAAAGGATAGTGGATAGCAGGCGCATATTCAGCATTTTGACTATAAACCACAGGATATAAATAGTAAGAAAACCCACAAAAATATTCAGGGCAATGCTACCCTTAACTATTTTATAAAGGCCATATATAAGCAGGGCCACCAATAGAATATCTATGACGTCCACCAGGGTAAATGAAAGAAAACCTATTTCAAATAGCTTCACGGTAATAATTTACAATTTTTAATGTCTGGGCAGCTTCTTTTACATCATGTACCCGCAGAATGTCTGCATTGTGCAGCAAGGCCAGTGTATTCACAACGGTAGTACCATTCAATGCATTTTCCGGCTTTGTACCCAGTAATTTATTAATCATAGACTTTCTGGAAACACCTGCCATTAATGGCCTGCCTCCAAGTATTTCAGGAAACAATTGCATCTTTTTCAATAACTGAAAATTATGCAAAAGGTTTTTCCCAAATCCAAATCCCGGGTCTATGATTACATCATTTAGTCCAAGTTTAGTTAAATTTTCAATAGCTTTACTAAAAAAGTATAATATTTCTTTTGTGATGTCTTCATAATGCGGGTTTTCCTGCATATTTTGGGGGTTGCCCTGTATGTGCATTAATATGTAAGGCACCTGTAACCTGGCAGCTGTTTCCCACATAGTTTCATCCATTTGGCCACCACTGATGTCATTTATGATATGCGCCCCGGCAGTAACAGCCTCTTCTGCCACTTTAGCTCTAAAGGTGTCAATAGACAAGATTGCCTCCGGAAACTTTCGTCTTATTTTTTCAATGGCGGGTATCACCCTTGCCATTTCTTCATCCACACTCATATCTGTTGCTCCGGGCCGGGTAGAGTATCCGCCTATATCTATAAAAGTTGCCCCCTCATTTAGCATTTGCTCAGTTTTACGCCATTGGGCATCTTCGGTAATATATTGCCCTCCATCAAAAAAAGAATCTGGCGTTACATTTAAAACGCCCATAATTTTTCCACCGGTAAGGTCAATAAGCCTTCCACCGCAATTCAGGGTTTTTTTTATTGTAAATTGGTTTTCGGTTTCAACCATATATTATATTTGCCTCATAAATGGCTGTAAATATAAAAAATTCTCCTTTGCCACCGCACAATACTATATCAGAATATGATGGGCAGATAGAAAAATGCCGCGATGTTTTTCGCAAAAAAGCGCTCGACTATGGCACCTCATGGCGCGCCATGCGCCTTAGCACCCTGCTGGACCAGATATTTATTAAAGCAAAAAGAATCCGCAGCATTGAAGAAAAACAAAGACAAGAAGTCGGAGATAGCATAGCGTCGGAGTATGTGGGCATTGTGAATTACTGCATTATCACCCTGATCCAAATATCGCTTGGCGACAGCCTTGAGGATGCCATAGAGATTGAAAAGATTTTCAGTCTTTATGATAAAGATTTTCAGGATGCCAAAGACCTTATGATAGCCAAAAACCATGATTATGGCGAAGCCTGGAGAGACATGTTTATAAGTTCTTTTACAGATTTGATTTTGACAAGAATTTTAAGGATGCGTCAAATACTGAAAAACGATGGTAAAACCATTATTTCCGAAGGTGTGGAAGCCAATTTATATGATATGATAAACTACGGGGTATTCGCGTTGATAAAACTGGAAGAAAATATGAAAGAATGAGTTTTAGGGGAATACTAACAAATCTGTGCAGGACGCTAGTCGGCATACTATTCATCTTTTCCGGGCTGATAAAGGCCAATGACCCCATTGGGTTTTCTTATAAAATGAATGATTATTTCGGCGCCCTCGACATGACTGCGCTGGATAAATATTCCCTCATCTTTGCCTTTACCATTTGCTTTGTGGAAGTAGTCCTTGGCATTTTGCTTTTGCTTGGGGTATATAAGAAGATCAAACTTCCGCTGCTCCTCATTACTATAGTCTTTTTTGCGTTTCTAACAGGTTTTACTCTTATTAACAACTGGATACACGATAACCCAGATGCTTCTTTCTCTCATTGGGCTGAAAACCTTTTCCATTTCAAAGCCGAAAATCTATTTTATCTTACCGATTGTGGTTGCTTTGGCGATGCCATTAAATTAAAGCCTGTTACTTCATTTTTGAAGGATATTGTTTTGCTTGTCCTTATTCTTTTTATAATAGCGAATGGCAAACATATCAAACCGCTTTTCCGGCCAGGAACCAGTCAGACGATTGCTTTTATGGGAGCTTTCCTGACACTCCTTTTCACCTTCTATTGTTATTATTTCCTGCCTGTAAAAGACTTCCTGCCATTTGCTGTAGGTAAGGATATTAAGCTCTCTACCGAAACTCCGCCTAATGCCCCCAAAGACAGTATGCTTATGGAGTTTACCTACCTGAACAAAACAGAAAACCAGCCCCATATCTTTGACATCAACCACATCCCCACCGATACCAATATGTGGAAATGCGTTGGCAGCAAGTGTGAACTCATCAAAGAAGGTTACCACCCGCCGATACATGATTTCATCCTGTCCGATTCATTGAATAACGACGTTACTCAGACCTTCTTTGACCAAGCGGGCTATCGTTTAATGATAGTGCAATATGACCTTGCCACGACAAATACACATGCGCAGGGAAGGTTAAACTCCCTCGTTAATGGCCTCAAGAAAGCCAAAAACTTCCATGTCTGGGCGCTTACAAGTTCTACGGGTGATGATGTAAAGGCCTACCGCAAAAAGTACAATGTTCCGTACACCTATTATGCTGCTGACGTTACCCTGCTGAAGACCATGATACGCGCCAATCCCGGCCTGATCCTGGTAAAAGACAATGTGATAATCAACAGGTGGCCAGCCAGCCTTATCCCCGATGCTGCTAAGCTAAAAAGCCTCATGAAATGATTTCCTTCATTCTTCGCCGCCTGCTCAATGGTTTCTTCGTTCTATTAGGTGTTGTTGTCATAGTCTTTTTGTTGTTCATCGGGTTAGGGAACCCTGCCCAGCTTACCATGGGCCAGCGTTCTGATGTTTCTACCCTTGCGAGCATCAACCACGAATTCGGCCTCGATAAATCCAAACCCGAACAGCTTCTCTATTACCTCAAAGACCTCTCGCCTATGGCAACATACCCGGATACAAAAGAAAACATGGATAAGTATAATTATGCGAGGCTATTCCATCTTTCTTCCGGCGAGGTACTTGTCCTCAAATTCCCCTACCTCCGCCGCAGCTATTCTTCGCAGAAAAAGGTATCTGAGATACTGCTTGGCGCACTACCCAATACCATCATCCTTGCCCTCGCTGCCTTCCTGATCTCGACCTTCTTCGGGATATTGTTCGGGGTGGTATCCGCCGTCAGGAAGTATTCCGTTACCGATACCGTCCTTACCGTGGGCGCTATCCTTGGCGTATCCATCCCGTCGTTCTTCGCGGCCATCCTTATCGCGTGGATATTCGGGTTCGTGCTCAGCCACTACACCGGCCTCGATATGTGGGGCTCGCTGTATAGTTACGATACCTTCCGGGGCCGTTACCTCAACCTGCGCAACCTCATCCTCCCTGCCATCGCCCTCGGCATCCGGCCGCTGGCCATTATCACCCAGCTCACCCGCTCCAGTATGCTCGACGTGCTGGGGCAGGACTATGTTCGCACTGCTGAAGCGAAGGGACTCAGCAGGAGGGAAGTAGTGATAAAACATGCCCTGCGCAACGCCCTGAATCCTGTGCTGACGGCTGTATCCGGCTGGCTGGCATCCTTACTGGCCGGGGCGTATTTCATCGAGTTCATCTTCGGGTGGCGCGGCATAGGCAAAGTAACCGTAGATGCCCTCATGACCTCCGATTTCCCCGTCGTGATGGGGTCTGTGCTGCTCGTAGCCACCATCTTCGTCTGCGTGAACATCCTTACCGACATCCTCTACGGCTTCCTCGACCCGAAAGTGAGATTGGGTTAGAGTCGTAAGTCAAAAGTCGTAAGTCATCACTCGAAAGTCCAAAAAAGCCCCGTCATTGCGGAATTTTTTGACGCTCAACGGTTGAACAAAACTGCAACATTCCCTTCAAAAAATATCCGCAATCTCCTCGGGTAATGCTGTACCGTTTTCAAAGTGCTGTCCAAAAAGAAATCCCCTCGAAAAAGCACTAACCCCCTCATTTAGACCTGCCTTTAAAAGGTGCTATCCTTTAAAAGATCATTTTTTTTCTATTTTTCTCTATTTTTATTTTTTTCATGCCTTTTTGCGCCTTTTTCAGGGTAAATCTTACGCGCTTAAAAATAAAACCTTGCCTGCTCTCTGTATTGGGCTATGACTTTTTCTAAAGTAGATAAAAATAGATAAAATATACCTACCAAAAAAGCTATTTTGTTGATATATAAACGACCACCGAATCTTACATGCATAAAAATAGAGAATTAGACATTTAGATTCAGGTTTGGCCTCCAATAAATAAACAACGAAATCGTTTTTTCGCCTTTATCCGCCGTAGCCTTTAGCGAAGGCGGAACACAGCTAAGATAGGCAATCTTTCTGAAACTTCCAAATATAGAAGTGCCACTTTTTCCCGCCATTAATCCTATCAATCCTTTAATCATGCAGATCAAGGTTCAGACATCTTCTCCACTCCCACAATATACGGATTGTTTTTGGGATTTGGAAAGGGGAGGGGGAAATTTCCTGGTGTCAGTAGTTGAAGCGGGCACTTCAGTTACAAAGGGCAGATAAGGAGTTTTTTAACCACAGATTAACACTAATAAACACAGAAGAAGGCGCGGAATTGAAGCGCCTGATAAAAGTATACTAACAGTTTTTCTTTGACTTTAAGCTGTGTTTATCGACGTCCATCTGTGGTCGATGTTTCTTTAATTTCTTCGTGCCTTTGTGGCAAATTGTCTTAATCCTGTTAATTCTATAATTCTGTAAATTCTGATTCAGACAGTCCTTACAACTTTATATGCCCCAACACCGGGTCTTTCACTTCTTCCAGGTCTTTAGGTAGTTTAGTTACTATCCCCAGGATAATGACACTCATTATCGCAGAGAAAAAGCACCATACGGATGTAATATAATAGGTAAAGAAGAATGCAGCCGCCAGGTAAGAAATAGAAACCATGATGGCCAGCCATTCCATTTTCTTCACTCCTGATAAAAACAGCGACAGTATAGTGGCAGCCCCATAAGCCCCAAAACTCACCCAGGTGAGCGCCTTCGGGAAATCCATTTCATACTGTATGTGGTAGCCAACTATTTTGCTGTTTACAGGATAATAGAAAAGGCTGAATGCCATATATGCCGATACCATGGCGCCAATGCACAATAGCCAGAATATGAGTTTTTTGCGCGCCCTGTTTTTCTCAAGCATATATACCGAGAGCGGTATCCATGTGGGCCACATTATCTGCGCGAAAAAGAGGTACATATAGGTAATAGTCCGGTAGAAGTTTGCCAATTCAATATGCTCCAGGCTGAGCCAAAGAGCGCCTTCACAAAACTGCTGTATGGAAAAAATAAAGGGAATAGCCGCGAAATATTTGTGGGATGGTTCCTTCGCCGACAGGATGCTGACAAGGCCCACACCGCCCAAAATAACGCCTGCTGTAATACTCGAAGTAGCTGAAAAACACATATTGGGAAGGTTATTAAGTTATTGAGTTATTTGGTTATTAGGGCTTAATGAACTACTTTATTCAATCCGCAATTCGCCTTCCGCAATCCATTCTACTCTCTTCCCATTCTTCTGATATACATAATATGGGAAAGCACAGCTCCACGAACTGTACGGTACTCTATGCATTGCACATTGAACTGGGCGCAGGTTTCTTGTACAAACTGGTGTATCTTAGGGTAATGCACATGGCTAATACGTGGAAAAAGATGGTGCTCTACCTGGAAATTCAGGCCGCCAAGCAGCCATGTGGCCACCACGTTTTTAGTAGCAAAGTCAGCGGTTGTATTTACCTGGTGTATAGCCCATTCCTCTTCTATTTTATTGCCGCCTACGGTTACTTTCGGGAAATTGGTACCCTCTACTACATGCGCCAGCTGAAATACAACTGTTATGAAAACACCTGTCACAAATGCAATGATAGCAAAACCTACCATTGCCTGCACAAAGCCAACCATCATTATCGGCAAGATGATATATATAAAGGCGTATGCAAGTTTTGTCCCCCAAAAAATAAAATGTTCTTTCAGGCTCAATTTTTTATCAGAGCCGGTAGCTACTACTTTACCGCTGAAATATTTTTGGAAATCCTCATAAAATATCCAGGTAAAATAGGTTAAACCATAAAGCAGTATCCCGTACAAATGCTGGAACCTATGTACCCAATACCTTTTTTGCCCCTTATGGAAACGCATAAAAGGCTCGGCCTGTATATCATTGTCCATCCCTTCGATATTCGTAAAGGTATGGTGGTTTATATTATGCTTAATTTTCCAGTAATAGGAATTGGCGCCCATTACATTTAAAAAATAAGTGGAGGCTTCATTTGCCCATTTGCGTCTTGAATAACTTCCGTGACCGCCATCGTGCATTATATTAAACCCAATGGCTGCCAGGTTTATCCCAAACAAAGCGCATAAAATTACTGAAATAGCAATGGGCGGGGTAAAAAACACAAGCGTAGTGTAAATGCTTATAGCCGTTATGCTTAGTACCGCAGTTTTTATATAGAGCCTCCTGTTTCCGGTAGGCTTTATGTTGTTTTCAGCAAAGTAGTTATCTACCTTTTCTTTCAGCGCCCTGAAAAAGGGAGCTTTTTTATTATCAAATGTTACAGTTGTCGATTTATTTATTGCCATATACTTTTCTATCACCCTCCTCAACAGGCATTGCAAAGGTAACGTTCTTATAAGATAGAATGATATGAAGGGAGTCATTTTTTTAAATAGTTATCTGGTTATTAGTTATGGTGTTAATGGGGAATATATATTAATTATTTTATCCTGTATGCCAGGCTTTTCATTGTCCCTATCTAAAACGGGGCTAAATTGCGGTTGAATATGGAAGCGGACCCGGAATTTCTTTTGCAATTGGTAAAAATGGAGATGCCTTTTGGCAAGTACAAAGGAACCGTATTATGTAACCTACCGATTTACTACCTTGAGTGGTTCAAACGCAAAGGTTTTCCGCCCGGCAAACTGGGTATGCTTCTTGAAAGTATATACGAAATAAAACTTAACGGACTGGAATACTTACTGGAACCAATAAAGAAAATGAAACCGAAGAAATGAAAGCAGCCGGCATCAGCGAAATAAAAAAGGAACTGAACGAACTGCCAAACCATTTGGTCATAGACCTCTGCCTGCGGATGGCGAAATACAAAAAAGAAAATAAGGAATTGCTCAATTATCTTCTTTTTGAAGCCGGAAATGAAACGCAATATGTAGAAAATGTAAAAGCAGAAACCGATCTGCAATTTGCGGAGATAAATAAGAGTACGATTTATTTTGCTAAAAAGGGTCTTCGGAAGATATTAAGGATGGTCAATAAACATATTAAATTTTCTGGCAATAAAAAGACGGAGGCAGAGGTGCTTATTTATTATTGCTATAAGCTTCAAAATTCTGGCATCAGGTATAAGACATACCCTATTCTGCTAAACATTTACGAAAGGCAAATCATTAAGATCAAAAAAGCGTTATCTACTATGCACCCCGATTTGCAATATGACTATGAGAAAGAGCTTGAAGAGTTAGAAAATTAATATCTGAAATTTCCCTTATTTCACCCTTGCTGCATACTGGCCACCAGCGTTAAAACTATGACCCAATGTTTTCATAAGGCTTTGTTTTACTGCATGGAAAACAATCATGTGGATGTCTTCGGTAACTTCCATATCCATTACTTTCGCGTGAACAGAAAGGTCAGCCAGCTCATTTATTTTTCCACCGTCGAAGCCGCACATGGCCACGGTTTTTACACCGTTTTCCTTAGCGTATTCCATGGCTTTTACTACATTTTTGGAATTGCCGCTACCTGAAATGCCTATAACAAGGTCGTTCTTTTGCAGGAAATTCTTTAATGGCTCCACAAAAATATCGTCATAAGAAATATCATTGGCGATGGCCATCATGGCAGGGATATTATCATTCAGGCAAATAAAACGGAAACGTTTTTGCAGTCCATAAGAAACGCCTTTCAGGTAATCACCGCAGATATGGCTGGCGGTAGCGCCACTGCCCCCGTTGCCAAAAGTATATATAGTGCCTTCGTTATTATAGGTTTCCAGCATTAGCCTGGCGAGTTCGTCAATCGCTTCTTTGTCCATAGCCTTTAAGGTATTCTCTACCAGGCCGAAATAGTGGGTTATGTGGTTACTTTCCATTTTTTTATTAGTGATTAGGGGTTAGTGGCGAGTGATTAGTTAGCGTGATTCAAATAGTCTTGATATATATCTTCCTTTTTATCATACCAGGAGTCAAATGCATCAGTATTTGCTGCAAGATTTCTTATTATATTTTCTTCGGTAATTTCAATCAGCATATTATTTAATTAATAATCAATTCCACCCCGTTTTAGTTTCTTTATTCCCCAACATATATCAGTTTACTCCCTTCCTGGTCGAATTTGAAGTCGAATTGTTTTAAGGGAAGCATTGCCTGTTTTAATTTTTCCTGGTGTTGTTTTTCGCAATAAAAAAGCAAAAAACCACCGCCCCCGGCGCCAAGCAGTTTGCCGCCAAGGGCGCCATTCTTCATGGCTTTTTCATAATACTGGTTTATGTCGTCATTACTTATAGATGAAGCTAATTTCTGCTTCAATATCCAGTTCTGATGCAGTATTTTACCAAAATCTTCCAGGTTGCCTTTATACAGGCAGTCCCTTAGTTCCCAAACCAGGCCTACCATTTCTTCCAGGTTTTTTACCTTGTCTTCTTTGGCAATATTTTTCTTTTGCTCGCTGAGAATAGAAGAGGCTTTGCGCTGGCTACCCGTATAGAACATCATCAGATTGCTTTCCAATTCGTTATATATGTCTTTTGGCAAATGCACAGGCTCTACAGTAACGCTGCCATTAGAGTTAAATTTAAAAACATTCAATCCGCCATAAGCTGCTGCGTATTGGTCCTGCTTGCCAATAGGTTCTTTCAGCATCTCTATTTCTATCTCACAGGCTTCTGCGGCAAGCCGTTCTTTGGTAACGAATTTTCCGGCTACAGTATAGAGATTATGCAACAAACAAACTGTAAATGAAGAGGAAGAACCCAAACCTGTACCTGACGGGATGTCTGCTATAGAACTGATTTCCATTCCACCGCGAATATTGAATTTCTCAAGGACTACACGCAGAATAGGATGGTTGAGGTTGGAAATATTATCTACCGTTTCCGTTTCAGAATACTTTACCCGCACTAAATTTTCCTCAAAAAACTTGTGCGAGGAGATGTACATGTATTTATTGATGGAAGTACTCAATACCGCGCCCTGCCGCCCGGCATAGAAGTCCTCAATATCTGAGCCGCCGCCCACAAAGCTGATACGAAATGGGGTTTTAGTGATTATCACGCTTTAAATTCTTAGTTTTCTGCAAATATAATAGATTTGATTGGCTATTGAAGGATTGCATCTTTTCCAATTGTTTTTCCAAAACAAATGCTCAGGTCAATACCAATATATGGGTCAAAATTGTCAATGACCTTATAACCTGTTCTTTGGTAGAGTTCTATGGCGGCGGTTTGTTTCTTCCCCGTTTCTAAAATGCAATGTGAATTTCCAACTTCATACGCCCAGTTTTCAAGTTCGGCTAATATCTTTTTGGCAATACCCTGCCCGCGAAATTCAGGCAGCACATACATTCTTTTTATTTCAACGGTTCTTTCTTTGCGTTCTTTTAATGCGCCACAGCCCACGGCTTTATTATCTATATAAGCAACCACTACATGCTTTATCTTATCTATTCCGTTATACTGTGCAAAAAAAGGATGATCATCACCATCTTTTTCAGCCAGATATGCATCCAAAAAAACAACAAGGTCTTGAAAATCCTTATTCCCCGAATCTGTTCTGGTAATTTTAAGATCACTCATTCCTGTTTAATAGTGTATTGCTTTAATCTAACTAACCCGTCTTTTTTTCAGTCCTCTTTTTCGCATCTT